>SMVA01251765.1_pt1 | contig 24594 bp, 24 predicted proteins | sample 2456451 | NCBI WGS metagenome assembly SMVA01 (sample SAMN11095933, study PRJNA526329) | marine sediment metagenome | biome: Marine sediment; feature: Surficial sediment; material: Deep marine sediment; isolation source: Hadal surficial sediment | place: Pacific Ocean | collected 2014-05 | depth... | reverse complement strand
GACGCCGCCTATCTGCATATCTGCTCCAACGAGACCATCGGCGGCGTGCAGTTCCATGAATTTCCAGTGACAGATCGCCAGCCGCTTGTCGCCGACATGTCATCCGATATTTTGTCGCGGCCGATAGACATCGGCCGCTGTGCGCTCATCTATGCGGGCGCGCAGAAAAATATTGGCCCGGCAGGACTGACCGTTGTGATTGTTCGTAAGGATCTGCTCGGCAATGTCCGGCCGGGCACGCCGAGTATGCTCGACTATGCGGTTCATGCGCAGGCGGGTTCCATGTCGAACACGCCGCCCACCTATGCCTGGTATCTGGCCGGGCTGGTGTTCCGCTGGTTGAAAGATCTTGGCGGACTCGAGGCCATGGCAGAAATCAACCAGCGCAAAGCCACGAAGCTCTACAGTGCCATCGACCAAAGCAACTTCTATCAGTCACCGGTCGCGCCACAGGACCGCTCATGGATGAACATACCGTTCACGCTGCCTGACCCTGCACTGGATGGTGCGTTTCTCCGTGGCGCAGAAGCAGCAGGGCTGACCAATCTCAAAGGCCATCGCAGTGTCGGCGGCATGCGGGCGAGCGTGTACAACGCCGTTCCTGAGGCGGCTGTCGACGCGCTGATCGATTTCATGCAGTCTTTCGAAAACGAGCGTGGCTGAGCACGAACAGACATGTCGAAACAGGACAAAACACCGGCACCGACCCTTGAATCAGTGCGGCAACGGATCGATGTAATAGACCGCGAACTGCAACGACTGCTCAACGAGCGTGCCGCGTGCGCGCTGTCGATCGGCCGGATCAAGCAGGCACCTGCGGATGATGAAGAGCCGGTGTATTACCGGCCGGAGCGTGAAGCACAGATTCTCACCCGCATCAAAGCAGAAAATGAAGGACCGCTCAGCGATGATGATCTGGCGCGTCTTTTTCGGGAGGTGATCTCCTGCTGCCTCAACCTGGAACAACCGCTGACCATTGCGTACCTGGGTCCACAGGGGACGTACACGGAAGCTGCGACCATAAAACAATTTGGTCATTTTGCCGGCACTCGGGCGCAAACATCGATCGACGAAGTATTTCGTGAAGTCGAATCCGGCGGCGCTCATTACGGGGTGGTGCCGGTGGAAAACTCGACAGAAGGCATGATCACCCACACGCTGGATTGTTTCATGGAATCATCGCTCAACATCTGCGCCGAGGTCGAGTTGCCCATTCACCATGCGCTCATGGTCAATCAGCACAACGGCGATACACCCATCACGCAGATCATCTCGCATTCACAGTCTTTCGCTCAGTGTCGCGGCTGGCTCAATGGGCATTACCCCGGAATAGACCACACGTCGGTGAACAGTAATGCCGAAGCAGCGCGCCAGGTGTCGGAAAATATGGGTATCGCTGCCATTGCAGGCGAGATGGCGGCCGAGCGTTATGGCTTGCGTGTTATTGCGAACAACATCGAGGATCAGGCAGACAACAAGACGCGATTTCTGGTGATCGGACGCCAGAAAGTGGGTCCCAGCGGGCGCGACAAGACATCGCTCCTGGTATCCACGCGCAACGAGCCCGGTGCGCTCTACAAGGTGCTCGAACCCTTCCATCGGCACGACATCAGCCTTACCAGAATTGAAACAAGGCCCGCGAAGTCCGGCAGCTGGTCCTATGTTTTCTTCATCGATTTCGATGGTCATCAGAGTCAGCCGGAGATTCAGGCGGTGCTTGCGGACGTCGCAGATGTGGCGCTGGAAGTCCGCCCGCTGGGTTCCTACCCGCAGGCGGTCCTGTAGTGGATGGCAATGTTCATCCGGGCATTGCCGGACTAACAGCCTACAAACCCGGCAAACCTGTCGATGAACTCACCCGCGAACTCGGCATTACCGACGTCATCAAGCTTGCGAGCAATGAAAATCCGCGGGGTCCGGGACCGCTCGTCAGCCGCGCACTCGAAGAACAGGTGCGCAGCGTCTCGCGCTATCCCGACGGCAACGGCTTCAAATTAAAGCAGGCGCTGGCCCGTCATCTTGCGGTCGCTGAAGGGCAAATCACCCTGGGTAACGGCTCCAACGACGTGCTTGATCTCGCCGCGCGAATTGCGCTCACGCCCGGATCGCAAGCCGTCGTTGCAGAGCACGCGTTTGTGGTTTATCGACTGGCGACGATCAGTTGCGGGGGGGAACTCATTGAGGTTCCGGCGCGCGACTATGGTGCGGATCTAACCGGCTTCCTCGCTGCAATCACCGAAAATACCACGATAGTTTTTCTCGCGAATCCGAATAATCCCACCGGCACCTGGGTTACTCAGTTCGAACTCGAAGAGTTTCTCGACGCGCTGCCCTCGCGCATCTGGGTGGTGCTCGATGAGGCGTACGCGGAGTATGTCGAGGCCAAGGATTACCCCGATGGCATAGCACTGCTGCAACGTTATCCGAACCTGATCGTCACCCGGACATTTTCCAAAATTCATGGCCTTGCGGCCGTCAGGATGGGTTACTCGGTATCGACACTCGAGTTCGCCGATCTCATGAATCGAGCCAGGCAACCGTTCAACGTCAGCTCGTTCGCGCTCGCCGCCGCCGAGGCCGCACTTGCCGATCAGGAATTCGTCGCCACCAGCCGTACGTTGAATCGCGAAGGCATGCAGACCCTGATCGATGGCCTGGCCGCGCTGGGTCTTGGCAGTATTCCGTCGGTGGGAAATTTTGTGTGTGTCGAGGTTCCCGGTCCTGGGATTCCGGTTTATGAAGCACTTCTCGCCGAAGGGGTGATCGTGCGGCCCATTGCCGAATACGGGCTACCCAACCATCTGCGAGTCACGGTGGGCCTGCCGGCGGAGAACGACCGGTTCCTCGACACACTCGCGCGAGTGCTGCAGGTGCCGTTGCAGGGGCAGCCGAGAGCTTGAAATGGCATCTTGTCTCAGCATCGTCGGCGTCGGCCTGATTGGTGGTTCGTTTGCGCTCGCGTCCCGCAAAGCGGGCAGTTTCTCGAAAATCCTCGCGGTCGAACCCGATGGGAGCAATGCGGCGAAAGCACTTTCGCTGGGGCTGGTCGATGAGGTCGTCAGCGAGATTCCCAGCGACTGCGACGCGGTGCTCGTGGCGTGTCCGAGCGATCGGGTAGCGCAATGGCTCGAAACTCTGCAGGATCACCCGGGCATCGTGTTCGACGCAGCCAGCGTCAAAGGTGCGATCCTCAGCGCGACGCAGGCGGCAATCGGTCATCTGCCCGCCAATTACGTGCCGTGCCACCCCATCGCCGGGCTGGAGAAGAGCGGGCCGGAAGCGGCCGATGCCGAACTGTTCAACGACAAGCTCGTGATCATCACGCCGACCGCGGCAACCGATCACGATCGCTGTGAGCAGGTGGTGCAGTGGTGGCAGGAATGCGGCGCCCGAATCGACCAGATGGATGCATTCGAACACGATCGGGTGTATGCGTTGACCAGCCATCTGCCGCACCTGATAGCTTTCGCCTATCTGCAGGGGGTCAGCGCCGAACACCTGCCACACACGGGGGGCGGTTTTCGCGACTTCAGCCGAATTGGCGCCTCTGATTCCGCCATGTGGTCGGCGATATTCGAACTCAACAAAGATGCCCTGCTGCCACGGCTTGCGGAGTTCCAGAAGAATCTCGACGGTTTGCGCAGGGTCATCGAAAGCGGCGATGTCGCGGCGTCCAGAGCGCTGATCGACGCGGCTCGAACTCAGCGCCGGGAGCTTGACGATGACTGCTGAAAACAACGTTCCCGTTATCGCGATCGACGGCCCGGGCGGGTCGGGTAAAGGCACAATCGCGACGCTGCTCGCAGCTAAACTCAACTGGCATCTATTGGACAGCGGTGCGCTGTATCGAATCGTTGCGGCGCAGGCGTTGGCGCAGAAGCTTGCGCTCGATGATGGAGCCGCCCTGGCAGCGCTCGCAACGTCGCTCGATATTCAGTTCAACGCCGATGAGGTCAGCGTCGATGGCGAGGATCTGACGCTGACAATCCGCACCGAACCGGTCAGCGTGGCCGCCTCGAATGTCGCGGCGATCCCGGCGGTTCGCGCAGCCATTCTTGGTCTGCAGCGCGCAATGCAGAAAGACCCCGGTCTCGTTGCGGATGGGCGGGATATGGGCACCGTCGTCTTTCCCGCGGCGCCGCTGAAAATCTATCTCGACGCGAGCGCCGACGTGCGCGCCGAGCGTCGTTATATTCAGTTGAAAAACAAGGGCTTAAGTGCTAATGTCCGCGCCCTTCTCGCAAGCATCCAGGCAAGAGATGAGCGGGATAAACGGCGCGCTGTTTCACCATTGAAGCCTGCTGCGGACGCTGTTCTCATCGATAGCACCGAGTTGTCCATTGACGAAGTGCTTGACCGAGTTCACTCCGAAGCTATCCGTCGGCGGCTGGTGGGCGGCGCATAATTTTAATCAACGTCGATAAGACTCGCGATAACTGCAGTGGGTAGTCTCGACAGACAACGGAGCAATCACCCTTAGGCCGTTCGGCCGGGCGGGTGAGCATCTTATGAGCGAAAGTTTTGCCGAATTATTTGAAGAGAGTTTACAGACCATCGAGATGAAGCCGGGCTCGATCGTTACCGGCACAGTGGTGGAAATAGACAATGAGTGGGTGATTGTGCATGCGGGCCTCAAGTCCGAAGGTATCATCCCTCGCAGCCAGTTCCTGAACGAAGCAGGCGAATTCAGCCTGAATGTGGGCGACCAGGTAAAGGTTGCCATGGAAGTGGTCGACGATGGCTGGGGTGAAACCCGGTTATCCCGGGAAAAGGCCCGCAGGGCAGAATCGTGGATGATGCTGGACGAGGCGTTCGAGAAGAACGAGGTAGTCATCGGGGTCATCAATGGCAAAGTAAAAGGCGGCTTCACCGTGGATGTCAGTGACATTCGCGCGTTTCTCCCCGGCTCGCTGGTGGATATTCGTCCCCTGCGGGAGACCTCACATCTCGAAGGCAAACCGCTCGAGTTTCGTGTTATCAAGCTCGACCAGAAGCGCAACAACGTGGTTGTATCCCGCCGGGCAGTGCTCGAACAGGAAAACAGCGAAGAGCGCGAAGCGTTGCTGTCCTCGCTGCGGGAAGGCCAGGACGTCAAAGGCATCGTCAAAAACCTCACCGATTACGGCGCGTTCGTCGACCTCGGAGGTGTGGACGGACTGCTACACATTACCGACATGGCCTGGCGGCGAATCCGCCATCCCAGCGAGATGGTCAACGTGGGCGATGAAGTCAACGTCAAGATCCTCAAGTTCGATCGCGAAAAGAATCGCGTGAGCCTGGGTATGAAACAGCTTGGGGAAGATCCCTGGGTAGATATAACGGGTCGTTACCCGGAAGGCACCCGGGTCAAAGCAACCGTGACCAACCTCACGGATTACGGTTGTTTCGCAGAGATCGAAGAGGGTGTCGAAGGTCTTGTCCACGTGTCCGAAATGGATTGGACCAACAAGAACATCCATCCATCCAAAGTCGTCAATGTGGGTGATGAGGTCGAAGTCATGGTGCTCGACATCGACGAAGAGCGCCGGCGCATATCACTGGGCATCAAACAGTGCCGGCCGAACCCATGGGAAGAATTTGGCGCACACAACGCCAAAGGCGACCGCATCTCGGGCAACATCAAGTCGATTACCGATTTCGGCATCTTCATCGGCCTTGAAGGCGGCATTGATGGTCTCGTGCATCTTTCTGATATCTCCTGGAATGAGCCAGGTGAAACAGCAGTGCGCCGTTTCTCCAAAGGCGAGCAGATTGAAACGATCATACTGTCGGTTGATTCGGAGCGGGAGCGCATCTCGCTTGGCGTCAAGCAACTCGATCAGGATCCTTTCACCGATTACACCGCCATAAACGAGCGCGGTAGTATCGTGAAGGGTATCGTGAAGGAGATTGAACCCAAGGCAGCGATTGTCGAGTTGGCCGAAGATGTCACCGGTGTACTCAAGGCTTCGGAAATCAGCGTCGATCGTGTGGAAGACGCACGCAATGCGCTCTCCCAGGATCAGGAAATTGAGGTCAAGATCATCAGCGTCGATCGTAAAAATCGCACGATTGGTCTGTCGATCAAAGGCAAGGACGTCGACGAGGAGCGCACCGCGGTACGTGAGCATCGAAGTAAAGAACAGGAACGCAGCGGGCCGTCTACCCTGGGTGATCTGATCAAGGCGCAGATGGATCAGAACGACGACTAGCAGCGTGTTGCAAAACACGCTGCTAGTCTCGCGATAAGGACGTCGCGAACATTTATCGAGCGGTCAAGTGCTTGATAAATGGCGGAGCCCCGAGGCAGGGATAGCCGAAGGGGGGAAAAGCGCGCTGCATGCTTTTTTCAACAGGCTGTTAGCTGGGCTGAGCTGCTCGCGGGCAGCTCACGGCCGTCTGCGGCTCAGGGTTGTTTTTTTTGGCTCAAGGCTGTTTGTTGGCTCAAGGCTGTTTTGTGGCTCAAGGCTGTTTTTTGGCTCAAGGCTGTGTCATTTGAGTGGAGAGGATTCGCGCGGATACAATGGATCAGGCGAAAAAATTACAAAAACGACCAAAAAAGCTATAAAAATCAAAGACAAAAGCTTTAAGATCAGCATATGACGAAGTCCGAGCTCATTGAAATTATCGCCGCCAGGCAGAATCAGCTTTCCGCCAAGGATGTCGAGTTGGCGGTGAAAACTCTCATCGAGCAAATGTCGGAAACCCTCGCGACCGGAGAGCGCATCGAAATCCGCGGCTTCGGGAGTTTTTCGCTGCATTATCGGGCGCCGCGAATCGGCCGGAATCCAAAGACCGGTGAGTCCGTTGGCCTTGCCGGTAAATATGTCCCACATTTCAAACCCGGTAAAGAGCTGCGTGATCGGGTGAACCAGGGTGTCCGGAGCGGCGAGGCTCTCACCACCGACGGCGCGGCGGCATCGTCGCTGCTCGGGTCAACTGACTAACAGCGTGTTGAAAAATACGCTGCTGGTCTCGCGCCTGTTCGAGAGCATTTATCGAGCGGTTGAGTGCTTGATAAAGGCGGGAGCGCCGAGGCCTGGAATGGCCGAAAGCCGGCTGCCAGGGTGAGCCGGTGACCTGGCTCGCACGCATGTTTCTCGCGGTTGCGGCTGCGCTGCTGTTCATGCTCGCAGCACTCGCGGTCAATCAGGACCACATCGCGTTGCAGTTTCTCGGCTGGCGGACTCCGCAGATCAGCGTGTTCTGGTGGTTGCTGGGCGCATTTATTCTGGGATTGCTGTTGGGTCTGTTCGGGATTACCTTGTTGATGACCAAGCTGAGTCTACGCAGCAGGCGATTGAGCAAGCAACTCGGTGAAGCCGAAGGCGAAGTCAAGAAACTCAGGAACATGACGCTGCAGGAATAATCCGCTGGATTGGCGGGTATTCAAGGTGGCCAGAACGACCAAAAGTGAACGACCAAAAGTGAACGACCAACAGCCGACGCGGTAAAGACAAACGATGCCGGAAAGTCTCGCCCTCTATGTGTTATTCGTAGTTGCGCTGGGGTTCGGATTTCTCCTGGGGCGGCGCGAGCGCCGCAAGATTCCCCGTGATCTCGGGATGGTGGCCCAGGATTATTTCCGCGGCCTCAATCACCTGCTCAATGAACGACACGACCTTGCGATCGATACCTTCGTCGAGAGCATGGCCGTAGACAACAACACGGTCGATACTCATCTGGCACTCGGCTCTCTGGTGCGTCGTCGCGGTGAAGTGGACAAAGCGATCCGCATCCATCAGAACCTTCTGGCACGACCGGTGTTGTCCTCCAACCATCGCAGCCAGACGGAGTTGGAGCTTGCGCGAGACTATCTGGTTGCCGGCCTACTCGGCAGAGCGGAAAATCTGTTGCTCGACCTCAGCTCGAAAAACGGCGCCGAAAAACAGACCGCCAGAGAATTGCTGCTCGAAATCTATCAGCGCGAGCGCGAATGGGACAAGGCGGTGAAAATCGGCTGGGAGCTTGCGAAGCAGGACCGCTCGGTGCGCCATCAACTGGCGCACTTTCAGTGCGAACTTGCGGAACTGGCGTTGCAGAAAGGCGATCTGCGAGGCGCGCGGGCCCATCTGAGCAGGGGCCGCGAATTCGACAATCAGTGCGCCCGGTTGGCGCTGATCGGGGCGAATGTCGAGTATGCCTCGAAACGCTATCGCGACGTCCGCAAGCTGCTGCGAAAGGCCTGTCAGCTGGAGCCGACACTGGCACAGGAAAGTCTGCAACTCTTCCACCAGGCGAGCCTTGAGCTGGATGATGAGACAGGCTACGTTGCGTTCCTGCGCGAGTGTCTGGAAAGCGCGCCGATCCTGTCGGTGGTGGAAGCGCTGGGCGCGTACGCGGTGCGCGAACATGGCGAGGCGGAAGCACGGACCCTGGTGGTTGAGCAGCTGCTGCGTAACCCGAGTCTCGGCGGCTTTGTCACGCTCCTGCAACATCTCGAACGCGCCGGAGAACCCCTGCCTGCCGAGCAACTGGCGCTGGTGCTGCGCTTTTCCCAGTCATTGCTGCACCGCATGCCGAGCTATCGCTGCAAGAACTGTGGCTTCAGCGGCAAGACGCTGATGTGGCAATGTCCCAGCTGCAGAAGCTGGGGAACGATCAAACCCATCGTCCGCGACGAGGGCGAACCTATCTGACTGGCAGCGTGTCGAAGGCGCAGGCGGCCAGCGGGCGGATCGCGGTTGCGTCGGCCAGGGTATTGCCTACTTTTCTGGCTGGAACTATCGCCACGGGCGAGCTGGCCATGTCCGCTACCCGGTGCTGCGTGTGACCTCTACGCTGCGTCTCCCTTACCAGAAACAACGGGAGTCCGTATGTTCATTCGCTTGCTAAAAATCCTCGGCGTCACTGGCGTGCTTTTCGCACACCTCGCCCTGGCTGCACCGGATTATGTCAACGTCAACACTGCAGATGCGCAATTGCTGGCGGATGTGCTCGACGGCGTTGGCATGAGTCGGGCCCAGGCGATCATCGAGTACCGCGAACAAAATGGCGCGTTCGGCGACGCGTACGATCTTGCGAACGTCAAAGGGATTGGCGATCGCACGATCGAACTCAATATGGAGAAGATTCGCCTGCGGGACTAAAACCGCAGTCAAGCCCATCGGGCAGTTCGCGACTGCCCGGATGGGCGAGGTAATACGGCAGACTGCCGCGCTGTTGCATATAATCCGGGCGTATGAGCACGAGCAACAACATCGCGTGAAGATCGCATACGTTGTCAACGAGGCGAGTTTCTTCATCTCGCACCGGCTGCCGCTGGCTCAGGAAGCCAGCCGGCTTGGGTTCGATGTTGTGATCCTGTGTGGCTCGGGCACCGGCGAAGAAGCACTTGCGGCGCACAATCTGCAGTGGCGTACGTATCCGTTGTCGCGCAGTGGGGTCAACCCCCTCGAAGAGATACGCACGCTGGCAGCACTGATCAAGATCTATCGTACCGAGCGTCCGGATCTGGTGCATCACGTCACCATCAAGCCGGTCATCTACGGTACGCTGGCCGCGCGCTGGAGCGGTGTACCGGCTGTGGTCAATGCGGTGCCAGGCCTGGGATTCGTCTTCACGCGGCGCGGATTAATTGCGTCCATTGGCCGGACACTGGTCAATCTGATGTATCGGGTATCGCTGTCTCATCCGAACATGCGGGTGATTTTTCAGAACACGGATGACATGCGCGCCTTTATCGCCAGCGCAATCGTGGACCGTGCGCACGCGACGCTGATCAGGGGCGCCGGCGTGGATCTCACTGCCTTTCGCCATTTACCTGAACCGCCGGAACCAATCACGTTTCTGCTGGCGACCAGAATGTTGCGCCATAAGGGCGTGGCAGAGTATGTGGCAGCGGCGCGCGAGACAAAGATCCGCTATCCGCAATGGCGTTTCCAGCTCGCCGGTGACGTGGACGCCGGTAACCCGGCATCGCTCAGTCGAGAACAGCTTCTGGCCTGGGCAGAGAGCGGCGATGTGGAATGGCTGGGGTATCGTGACGACGTTGCTGACCTGATGGCGAAGTCGCATGTGGCTGTGCTGCCGTCATATTATCGCGAAGGATTGCCCAAGGCGTTGCTGGAAGCCGCGGCCAGTGGCCGTGCCATGATCGCAACGGATATCGCCGGTTGTCGGGAGGTTGTCCGCGACAAAGTTACTGGCATCATCGTGCCCCCGCGCGACGCGGAAAGTCTCCAGTCAGCGATGATCCGATTGGGTACGGATGCAGAATTCCGCCAGCGCTGCGGCGAAGCGTCGCGGAAGATGGCGGAAGCACTGTTTTCAGTGGAGGATGTCGTCCGCGACACGTTTCTGGTTTATGACCAGCTCGCACCTGCATGACGATAGCGTTGGTCACCGGTGCGGCTGGTTTTATCGGACAGCACCTGCAGAAGCGATTGAGTGATGAAGGCATTGAAGTCCGCCGGTTTGTCCGTGGCGTGCCGGCTCTGAGCGAACGCAGCAGCCTGCAGCAATGGTCCGAATATCTGGAGGGGGTGGACGCGATTTACCACCTCGCGGCGCTCGCCCATCGAAAAAAGGCCGCCACGCAGATCACCGAAGTCAATGCACGATGGCCTGCGCGCCTGTATGCAGCTGCTGGCGCCGCCGGTGTTGGCAGGTTTGTTTATCTGAGTTCGATCAAGGTTCTTGGAGATCACAGTACTCGGCCATTGCGTCCGGCGGACCCTTACGCGCCTGGAGATGTCTATGCGTTGAGTAAAGTTCAGGCAGAGAAAAGTCTCCTGGAAACGCAGGGTAACGTGGCCACCGAGTTGGCCATTGTCCGCCCGCCCTTGACGTACGGACCCGGTGTGAAGGCGAATTTTCTGGCGCTGTTGCGATTGGCGCAGCTCGCGCAGATTGGAATCCCGTTGCCACTGGCGGATGCTGCTGCGCCGCGCAGCATTCTAGGCGTGGACAATCTGTGCGATCTGCTGCATCGCCTGCTGCAAACTGGCACAGGTATTTTTCACTGTGCTGACGCGCAGGCCATCAGCGTGCGCGATCTGCTTCAGCTCATCGCGAGCCTCGGCGGTAAACCGATCAGACTATGGCGCGTTCCTCCGACGGTTCTCGAAACGATATTGCGCGGCCTGGGACGCGGTGATGCCTATTCGCGGTTGTTCGATCCGCTGGAAGTCGATCAGAGTGAAACACTGCGGGTGCTCGACTGGGCTGCGCCCCACAGCACCGAAAGCCAGCTTGCCGGGACTTTGCAATGGTTGCGCTGACGGCCATTGGTTTTCTTGCCGGAGGCTTCGCCAGTACGTTGCTTTTAGAGTATCTGGTCGAATGGACAAGCCGGCGGAGGCGTTGGTTTGCGGTTCCCAATGAACGTAGTTTTCATGCGCGGCCCACACCAAGTATCGGCGGGTTGGCAATCGTAATCCCGGTGCTGATCTATCTCGGCTACGTTTCGGCGGCCGGGATAGCGCCGGCGCAGGGATTACTTCTCGGCGCTGGGCTGCTCGCCCTCGTGGGTCTGCGTGATGATCTCAAGGAGCTGGGTTCAGCCATTCGCTTCGCCTGCCAGCTATTCACAGTCGCGCTCGTGCTGTGGTACCTGGCGTTACCCTGGCCATGGCTGGCCGTGTTGGTTACCGGCGTTGCAGTGCTGTGGCACATTAATCTGTTCAACTTCATGGATGGCATCGATGGCATAGCGGGTTCGCAATGCCTGATCTATTGTCTTGGCGTTCTCCTGCTCACGGGAGATCTGGCGGGTTGGCTGGGTGAACTCAACTGGCTGCTCGCGGGTACGTCGATCGGTTTTCTCGTGTTCAACTGGCCACCGGCGCGTATTTTCATGGGAGATGTCGGCAGTGGTTTCCTGGGACTTCTGTTGGCGGTCATCGCTGTGGAAATCGCGCGCCAGGAATATCTGCCGCTGGTCGCCTCTTTGATACTGCTGACCGGGTTTTGGTTTGACGCAAGCTATACCCTATGTGTCAGAATGTTGTCCGGACAGAAATTTGTCCAGGCGCACCGCAGCCATCTCTATCAACAACTGGCTGCAAAAAAGGGGCATCAATGGACGACGCTCGTTTACGCGGCATTTGCGGTGGTCTGGTTACTGCCGCTGGCAGCCTTCTCGGCAAATTTCCCGCAACTGAACGTAATCTGGTTGGCGCTGTCCATCAGTCCAATGGCCGTGGCGGCCTGGGTTTTTCAAGCTGGGATACCCCGGCATCACGACAGGCTGCAACCACTTGAGTGACGCAACGCACAGCTTCGTGCAGACGGCCGGCTGCGGCCAGAAGAAGGAGCGGGATTATTTTTGAAGATCTGGTAGATCAGTTACCGCGGCGCAGAAAACAGGTTATTGCGGTTCTCGCGGACTTCATCGTGCTGCCGATTGCACTGTGGTCGGCTTTCGCACTGAGACTCGGGGAGTGGTCGCCCGAGGTTGCTCAGTTCTGGCCGGCGTTTGTGGTCAGTGCGCTTGTCTGCATACCGGTGTTTGGCGGTCTGGGTCTCTACCGGCATGTCGTGCGGCATATGGGAAATCATGCGCTCTGGGCGGTCGTTCAGGGTGCGACAATTACCGCGATCGCAGTAGCAACCGTTGCTTATATGGTCCCCTTGCGCGGCTTTCCCCGGTCGGTACCGATTGTTTTCTGGCTGCTGACGTTGCTCTACGTCAGCGGCTCGCGCTTTGCCGTTCGTGGCTACTTTCAATGGTTACAGAACAAACTGCATGTTCGCCAATCGGTGATTATTTATGGCGCGGGCAGCAAAGGGGTGGAGCTTGCACGTCTGTTGCTGCAACAGGGTGATTATGTGCCGGTGGCTTTTCTCGACGATGCCAAGAATCTCCACAAGCGAATCATCAATGGTCTCTACGTTTATTCACCGCTGAGTCTCGAAGTCTTGTTGCGCGATACCGACGCCAAGCAGATCCTGGTGGCGGTGGATTCTTCGGCCGTGCGGGATCGCCGGCGTATCATCGAGTTTCTCGAACCCTTCGCCATTCGGGTGCGCCTTATTCCGGATTTCGACGAACTGGTCTCAGGGCGTGCGTCGTTAGTCAACATACGCGATGTCGAACTCGAAGATCTGCTCGGCAGAGACCGGGTCGATCCGTTGCCGCACCTGCTGGAAAGTTCTGTCATCGGTAAAAATGTCCTGGTAACAGGCGCCGGGGGTTCGATCGGCTCGGAGCTTTGCCGGCAGATTCTGCAGCAGGCGCCCAAGCGGCTGGTGTTGCTCGATCAGTCGGAGTACGGCTTGTATGAGATTGAGCGGGAGCTACGGGAAACCGCTAAGCGTGAAGTGCTGAGCACACCGATAGTCGCTGTGCTGGGTTCGGTGACCAGTACGCCACTCATGCTGCATACCTTCAGGAATTTTGAGATCGAAACGGTCTACCACGCCGCGGCGTATAAACATGTGAGTCTGGTCGAGCAGAACGTCATTCAGGGCCTGAAGAACAACACCTTTGGCACCCTGCATGCCGCCGAAGCCGCGCTGGACGCCGGGGTGGAGAATTTTATCCTCATCTCCACGGATAAGGCGGTTCGCACGACGAGTGTCATGGGTGCAAGTAAGCGGCTTGCTGAAATGACATTGCAGGCGTTGCAGGAAGTCTCCGACGAGACACGATTTTCCATGGTCCGCTTCGGCAATGTACTGGGATCTTCGGGGTCGGTTGTGCCGTTGTTTCTCGAACAGATCGATGGCGGCGGACCGGTGACGGTTACCCACGCCGATGTCACCCGTTATTTCATGACAATTCGAGAAGCCGCACAGCTGGTGCTGCAGGCGGCGAGCATGGCCGAAGGTGGTGACGTGTTTCTCCTCGATATGGGGCGGCCGGTGAAAATCCTCGAACTCGCCAAGCGCATGATCAATCTCAAGGGGTACACGATTAAGGATGCCGACAATGAATTTGGCGATATCGAAATTGAGATCACCGGTCTACAATTAGGTGAGAAGCTGCATGAAGAGCTGTTGCTCGGTGAAGCCGTCACGGGCACTGAGCATCGCAAAATCATGCGCGCAGAAGAGCAGTATTTGGATTGGAAGGAGTTACGCGGTGCGCTCAACACCCTTGAGCAAGCCTGCGACAGCTTTGATTACGGAGCGATCAGAACCTTTATCGAAGGGCTGGTCGAGGGATCGGATCTTACTTCGCAGCTCAGTGAGTTGCGCCCTGAAGCTCAGGTGTTGGTCCTGAACCCCAAGGATCGTGATCAGTCACCAGGATAGTTGAATGTCCTGAACGATCGGCTCAGGATCTCGCCAGACTGCCGTTTGTATCGTCTATATCGTTGGGAGGATTGATGACGCCGCGGGAAGCTTCGGCAATATTGCGTTTGTGGCTCGCCTGGAGCCCGGATCGCGCGCTGGACAATCATGCGTACAGCGATTTCGTTTTCGAGGTGGTCTATCGTCACGCAGCACTGAGGCACATAGGCGTGTTCGAGGTGCTCGATGTGGCTGTGAACGCCGAGGCCTGGGCCGCCTATGGCACGCTGCCTGCATCATTGGGTAGCGCCGCTGCCAGCAAGCCTGCCGAACACAGCGCCCGCCGTGAGGCCGGTGCCACCGGGGTAGTTGAAGTAGAATAGCCCGCCCACCAGTTCACCGGCTGCAAAGAGACCGGGGATCGGATCTCCCTCCTGCGAAATCACCCTGGCGGCGTCGTCCACATGGAGTCCGCCGAACGTAAACGTGATTCCGCACGTGACGCCGTAAGCCTCGAAGGGCGGTGTGTCGAGTCGATTAGCCCAATTGGACTTAGGCACACTCAGACCAATCGTGCGGCGGCCGTCTTTGACGGCCGGGTCGAACTTGATCTCATCGGTGATCGAATCGTTGTAGGCACGAATCGTGGCGAGTAACGCAGGCGCATCGACTCCTTCCATCTTTGAAGCGAGTTCTTCGAGCGAATCACCGCGTACGCGGGTGACTTCTCTGATCCGGTATTCGTCGCGCAGCAGGGGGGTGACAGTGGCGTCGAATATCTGCCAGGCCGTCTGCTGGGGCTGCTGCAGAATTTGTGCGCCATATTTGGCGTAAGTGTAGTTGCGAAAGTCGGCGCCTTCGTCGAGAAATCGTTCACCGAGGTTGTTGACGAGAATACCGAGCGGATAAGAATGCTTCTGAAAACTGTCACCAATCTCCAGGTCGCCATACTCCGGTGCGTTGAGATCCCAGGCTACCGCGTGACAGCCCGACCAGTGGCCCCTCGCCGCCGCACCGATCTGCATCGCCATTTCGATCCCATCGCCGGTGTTGAAGCGCGTGCCGCGTACCCGGGCGAGATCCCACGACGGGCCGAGGTAGCGCGCACGCCACGTGGCGCTTGATTCGAAGCCGCCGCACGCGAGGACGACGGCATCGGCGTGGCATCTGTCTTCACCTGCACTATCCGATACACGCACGCCGGTCACCCGATTGTGCTCGAAGAGCAGTTCGCGAGCGCGCACGCCGTAGCGAATGATCACCCCGTGTTGAGTTGCGATGTCCGTCAGGGAATCGACCAGGCCCGGGCCGCCGCCCCAGGTTTCCACCGTGAGTCCGCCCCAGAAACGAACCTTGCCGTCGACCTCGAAGGATTGCCGGCCATAGAGCGGCAAAAACCGTACACCTTTCTGCTGCATCCAGCACAGCGTTTCATAGCTTTGCTCAATGAGGATTTCGGCAAGTGCTGGATCCGTTCGGTAGTGAGTCACACGGCCGAGGTCATCGTAGAAGTTCGCGCTGCTGTAGCGGCCGAAATCCGTACGCGCAAGCTCTGCGGGGGTGAGGTCCGGCATCAGTCGCAGGAGATCCGCCTGGGATTCATAGACCACTCGCATGGCGCCCGCGGTGAAGCGGGTGTTACCGCCACGCAGGTCGTGCGGCGCACGTTCCAGCACAATGACTCGAGCGCCGTGTTCAGCGGCACTGATCGCAGCGCAAAGAGCCGCGTTGCCGCCACCAACGACGATCACCTGGCGAGAATCGGCCATTGCCCCCTATGCTGCATCCGCTTACCCTTCGAAAGCCTAACATAGGGGGAAGCTGCCGGTGGCGGACGGAGCTATGGAAGTAGTTCGTCCCACCCCGGGCTGATTGTGATGACAAACTCTACTACTTCGTATTCCCTGCCCAGCTCGTCGTTCGCGATGGTCCTGACCGGACCGCGCAAACTCGAAGCGCAGGACATTCCGATTCCGCAGATCGACAATGAATCAGCGCTGTTGCAACTCGAGGCATGTGGCATCTGTGGCAGTGACTATGAGCAGTTTGAAGGCATGCTGCGCACGCCAATGCCGGTAATTCCGGGGCATGAGCCGCTTGGTACGATCGTGCGGATCGGCGATCGCGCGGTTGAGCGCTGGGGCGTGGACGTTGGCGACCGGGTGGCGGTGGAGACGATGATTTCCTGCCGCCATTGCCCAGCCTGTCTGGGCGGCACGTATCATCTGTGTGATAACCGCAAAATTTACTCCTACATTCCCACCACCGAAGAACCCGGCTTGTGGGGTGGTTATTCGCAGTACATGTATCTGCACCCGAATTCGGTCGTTCACCGGATGAGCCGCGAGCTTGCCCCGGAGATCTGCGTGATGTTCAACCCACTGGGTGCCGGTTTCCGCTGGGCGGTTGAAATGCCTGAGACACAACCAGGCGACACGGTCGTTATTCTCGGCCCGGGGCAGCGCGGTCTGGCAAGCGTCATTGCCTGTCGTGAGGTCGCTGCGGGCACGATTATCGTCACCGGGCTTGCGGTCGATGCGAAGAAATTGGCGCTCGCAAAAACGTTTGGTGCCGATCACACCATCGACGTTGACAACGAAAACGTCGTGGAGCGAGTGAAAGAGATCACCGCAGGTCGCGGTGCGGACGTCGTCATCGATGTGAGCTCCTATGCGACGCAGCCGGTGGTTGATGCGTTGTCATTGGTGCGTCCGGGCGGCCGGGTCGTGCTTGCCGGAGTGAAGGGTTTCAAGAAGGTCGACGGGTTTATTTCAGATCTTGTTGTGCTCAAGGAAATCAAAATTCTTGGAGCGATCGGGGTTACCGCAACCGGTTACCGCAGTGCCATCCGATTGCTCGAATCGGGTCGTGTGCCCGTCGAACTCATGCACACGCACAACTTCGAACTCGGCGAGGCGGAGCTTGCAATTCGCACGCTCGCGCGCGAGATACCCGATGTTGAATCAATCCATTCCTGCCTCATTCCCGAACATTAACCCGTTGCGAAAAATAGAAGTAAGAGAAGATCAATGAAACACGGCATCATTCTGGGTTCGTCTACCATTGAAGGACAGATGAAAACCGCCCAGCGCGCCGAAGCCGCTGGCTTCGAATCCGTCTGGACGACTGAATTTTTCAACGCACATGGTCTGGTTCGGCTTGCCGCGGTGGCGACCGCCACCGAACGCGTAAAATTGGGCACCGCGATCGCCTACGCCTTCATGCGCACGCCGATGCTGGCGGCGTCCGCGGCGATGGACATCGATGAGATCTCCGGCGGCCGGATGATCCTCGGCCTCGGCAGTGGCACACAGCGGATGAACGAAGCCTGGTACTCGATGCCGTTTGACGACCCACCCGCACCGCGCATCAAAGATGCGATCGCGCTGGTGCGCGCCGCGATTGCGGCGCAGAAAGGCGGCGGCCTCGTGCACGATGGCCCGTACTATCAGGTGAAGATCCCGGCATACGGTCGCTCGCATGCGGCACGCAAGGAGATTCCGGTATGCTTGGCGGCGGTCAACAAGGGCATGATCCGCGCAGCGGCTGCCACTGCCGACGGCCTGATTGGCCACCCGGTGTTCACACGCAAATACATCCGTGAATCGGTTCTACCAACACTCGATGGCAGTCAATGTGAAATGCTGCCCTATATCATTACCTCGGTTGCAGATTCGACAGAGCAGGCGAGGAACGAAGTCCGCGGCCAGATCGCGTTTTACTACACGACTCGCTTGTATCACACGATACTTCAGCCTCACGGTTGGGAAGCGCAGGGCGAGACAATCGCTGCAGCGTTTCGCCAGGGTGACTTCGTGGCAATGGCAGCAGCTGTCACGGAAGAGATGATTGACGAGATTGCCATCGCGGGTACGCCCGATGAAGTCCGCGACCAGATCAAGCAATGGGATGATCTGGCGGATCACGTGTTGCTGTACGCGCCGAGCATCGGCATCAAGGGTGAGCGGGTGCAGGAAAATCTTGATGCGATCGTCGATACGTTCGCCAGCTAGTTCCTGTCCAAAATGGACAGGAACTGGCGTGATGGGCATGGACGCCCAGCCATTTTCCGAAGGAAATTGCGAGTCTTACACAGTAAGACGACCAAAGAAATTGCCAGGAAGGCAATTTCTGGACAAGAACTAGTTGACGCAAATTTGTAATCTAAAACCGAAGGTAGACCAGATGGCAGTAGAAAAAAAGGAAATTCCGTTCAACGAACGAATCGGTGAAGGCATCGTCAACGCAGCGCGAGGCGCGGGTGGTGGTCTCACGGAGTTCCTCGGGTTCGATATTGTGGAGGCAGCTCCAGGCAGCATGACAGGCCGCTTTGAGGTCCGCGATGAGCTGCTGACTCCGATGGGCAACATGCACGGCGGGGTGCTGTCGGCGTTCTGTGACCATATGCTGGGCACCGTGTGTTACCCGGCGATGCAAAAGGGTCAGTGGGCGGCCACGACGGAATTCAAGATCAATCTCACGGCTCCGGTAACGAAAGGCACGGTCGAGGCAACAGCCGAAATTATCAATCTTTCAAGGACACAGGCAGTCGTGCGGATTGACATTGTCAACGAAGGTCGCATCTGCGCCATGGCACAGGGCACGGTGACGATACGAGACCCGCGTTGAGCGCTGCCGAGCGCTCGCACTTTGCTGTCGGTCTAATGGGATTTCGGTCTAACGGTAATCTTCGAAAGGAGGATGCGAGTTGGTTGCAACAGGATCATTCAGCGGGCGCGTGGTACTTCTCGTCTGCATCAGTCTGCTGGTAACGGGTTGCTCGGGTATTGTACTGACGCCCACTGCGCCGCCGGATTTTGATATTTCCGGAGATTGGGAACTGGTGGCAGACCTCAGCGACCCGGCGCCGCAGACACAGGATCTTCGCCGTCGGGGACTGGCGATCAGCTTTGTGGCACAGGACTTTCCGATATTGTCCGCAAACACCATGAGCGTTGAGCAGAACAGTGATTCGATGGGTGTGCGCTTCGACCAGGGTAACTATCGGGATGTCTCGTGGGGCACGCGCGAGCGAGGTCTGTGGAAAATAAACGCCGGTTGGAAGGAAGGTCAGCTGTACATCATCTCCAAAGCCAGCGACGCCAAGGCAACGGAAACCCTTCGCCTGGAAAGCGGCGGTGAGCGCCTGGTCGTGAACATCGACATCAAAACGGACAGCGAATCGATCAGTGTTACACGGGTTTTTCGTCGAGTTTACTGATTTTCGATTGCCGCATCGTCGAGCTGCGCGAGCGCGGCTTCGGCCACGCGACGCCAGAACTCATCGGCCGCCCAGTTGCGGGCGTTAGTCAGGTAGATTCGAGCACGGTTGTCGCCAATCAGGCGATAGCCCTCACCCAGATAGAAGTTCACCTGCGCTGACCAGGGAATTTTGCCGTAAACCACGCGCAGATAGTTCACTGCCTCTCCCGGGCGGCCGGAATAAAGGTATGACAGGCCCAGACCGAAAACCGCATCGAATCTCTCGTGGTTCATTCGTATAGCGCGTCTATAGAGGGGCACCGCTTCGCGCCAGCTGCGGCGACATTCATCATTGTGAATGACGATACAATCGCCGACTAACAGATTCGCATGTGTGATTGTGGCGTCGGTGTCTGCAGGATCGAGTTGCAATGCACGTGCACTTAATTGCTGTGCGCGGGTTCTATTGTCTCGTTGCGCTTCGATTCTAGCCATCGCAACAAGAAGCTTCACGGATTCCGGATGGGCGGCGATGTGAGGCTCGAGAAGTTGTGCGGCACCCTCTGGATTTCGATTCAATGCCGCCATGCTCAACTGATAGTCCCGGTCAACCGCTTCCAGACAGTGGTAGGCGTAGTCAGTCTTAACGACACTCGGCAACGGCAACGTCTTACCGGTCACGCGGTTGCGGAGATGGTGTTGCAACGTTTTTGCGAGTTCGCTGTAGCTCATCTGCAGGTGGTCGATCAATGATGTATCCCTTGAGGCGAGATACCGGCTGAGCGAGTCGGTTGAATCCGCCTCACCCAATAACAGGTAGTGCGTGATGAGCCAGGACCAGTTATAGAACTTGGCCAGACGTTCGCCGGACCAATCCAGGATGTACTGCGCCTCCAAGGCTTCGCGTAGAGACACGGCGTTCAAGGTAGACGACCATCGTACCAGCCGTCTATCAGGTCCTCTGCGCTCGGTTTGCACCATTTCTGCCATTCGCTTGCGCGGGAGATCACCAATCTCCACGGTCTCGTCGCGAAATTTCATCGAGGACAGCAAGCTTGCGAGGCCCTCGTCAAACCACAATGGCAGGCTGACATCGAGGCGGTTGCGCAACAGATAGTGGCTGTATTCGTGCAGCGCTGTCGTGTGCAGATCCTGTGAGCGCCGCCCGGGACCGATCACGAGCGTGTTGGTCGTCAGCGACGGTTGCATGAAGCCGGCGAATTTTCTGACCTGCAGGAGGCGCGTAAAATCGCTGCGGTTGTTGAAGATCACCATCTGCAGGGGGCGTGGGTCCCTGACTGAGGTTCCGGGCATAAAGCCGTCGACCAGTTCAGCAAACGGTGCGAATTTGCGTAGCAAGTCCTGCAGATCGCCACGGCTCAGATCCGAGATGATCCGGAAATCATCGGTCGTTGCTTCGCACCAGGTATCGAGCCGATTCCTGGCGTCTGCCGTGGTGGCGCTCAGCAGGAAAACGAGCAGCATCCAGGAAGGTCGACGCTGCCATCGGTGAGCCACTAGACTTGGCTTTCGTGAGGCTATGGCGGTACGGTTTATGAGATTGCCCATCGTTTTACTTGCGCTGATGTGGCTTGCGGGCGCAAGTCACGGCGCTGAATCCGATCGCGGCGTGTTGCCGAGAATGCAATGTATCGCCGAGCAAACGGGCGGTTTCCACGACTATCCCAATGGAGGGGAAGCCTATGAGCCCGCATTGTTTCACCCGCGGCCGTTCTCACTGGAAGAAAATATCGTGTTCATGTTGAATCTGGCCGAAGAGGAAGGCGCACCGGATCTTTACCTTACGTTCAGCAGCGTTGCCGAAGATGGCACGCTCGAAGAAACGGAGCTCGAGTGCAGACGCGTTAGAGGTACGGGAGATGCAAGAGGATACAGCTGTGTCAATCTGCCCCCTTCGGAAATGCTGCTCATCAATGCACGCAGCCTTCGATTCACCCGGACGGCGGTCGGTGGGTGGACGTTTGCTGGCGCAAATGATGGCAGCAACGGCGATTCGATTTTCGTTGAATACGGACAATGCACGCCCATCGAAATTACGGAAGACTCGGCCAAACCGCCTGCGGATAAGAAGCCTTAGGCAATGCTCACGCCACTTCTGGCAAGTCCTCGATAAATTGTTTCAGCGGCGCGGCATCTTCCCGCACGTACGGCTGTTCGGTATCAGGGACCGGCGTGAATATACAACGTCCGGGGAAGAATCAGTCTTCCGGTGTCTCCACTTGTTCCAGCTTCTCTGTTTCTTCGAGAATCAACGCTAGCTCGGCATCGATCGCTTCGGCTTGAACGGATGCCGGCTTTTCAGCCGTTACGTTGATGAGCTCGAGATTCTGGATTCGCTCCTTCACCGTCAACGTGTGGACTTTCACGACATTTGCGGTCGTATCCGCCCAGGCCATTCCGGCTGCCACGCAGAGAGCTGCGAATATCAGACTTCTCATGGTATTGCTCCTTCTTCAATAGCCACATGTGGATCAGTCGGTTGATTCCTCATGATCCCAGATGGATGTTTCATTCATTGCGTAAACATATCGATAGCCGAAGTGACGGCTCTTCTTGATTTCGTTGTTGGATTCGAGCAGCCAGACTTCGTCATCCCCAAAGTCGACCGCCAGCACCGCATGATAGGCACGTGAACGCCGCTCGCGCGTGATGACGACGCGCAGGCGCTCGCTCGGAAACCCAAGTTCGCGCAGCAAAAAATATTTCGTGGTGGCGTAGTCTTCACAGTCGCCGCCGCGCCGGAGAAACTCGTTCATTGTCGCCCAGCGGCTGCGGTACTTCAGTGGTTCGTCGCTGTTCTCCGTGACGAGCCGGGTGGTGCGGTCACTTTTGTAGCGACGGTTGTTCACATAGTGATTGACGAGTCGTGTCTGACGCTGCGGATCAAGAGCCTGCGCCTTGCCGAGTAAATGCCGCAGGCTGCGGTTGATGCCCTGGCATTTCGATTGGTCAGCCAGGCAGGCCTTGAGAATAGAATTTTCCGTGTGCTGCCTGTCCAGGGTTTGCGACCAGTCCGGCAGCAGGGCTGCGTCCCCCAGATAGCCCACGTCATTGAAGCGATAAGGTGCTGCGAGACCCGCCAGCGGTACGCTGAGACACGTCAACACACAAATAAAGCGACCGATACCACCGCGAATCAATCGGGCTATACGATACTGCTGATACAATGGCAGCCAGCGCTCAAACTGGTTGCTCCCACCCATCGGCTCATCGTCGCGCAACTGTATTGCCAGTGCAATCGCCTTTTGCGGGGGCAGCCCGTGGATTGTTAGACAATTTGAGCTATAGGGTGACATTGCGACGCGGCAGTTGTCTGAAGTACTGAGGAAGCGCTAGTATTTTGCTGTGGGGTCTTGAGTGGACCTGCCTGCCATGAATCAGATGAAATCGAGTCAGACTACCAGCGCGGCTATTGCTGTAATTGTCATGGTCGCCAGTTTGAGTGGTTGTACGAGCGGCCTTCCGGTCGTCCCGCGAAATCCATCACCCAGTTACGATCCTTTGCTGTTGAGTGGTCAACGATTGTTCGGCGAAGTTGTTTCGGCCGATGAAATTGCGGATGTGGATATCCTTGCTGTCAGCGACGAAATGGCAGCGTATGTAGATGCCAGTGTGGGCGACGTGCGCATAGCGGCTGCCAAATTCAGGCGGCTGTTCAGGTCACTGTCACGCGATAACTACTTTCGGGCAAGCTACGTGGCCAACATAACGCACACTGCGCAGGAGACTTTTGATTCGCGTTCCGGCAACTGCCTGTCCTACACGAACATGTTTATCGCACTATCGCGGCAGGCGGGTCTGGATGCCAGATTTCAAATCGTGAAAGTACCCCCAAGCTGGGATGCGGATTCCGGCTATCTGATCCGCTATACGCACATCAATGTTTTGATGAAAAACGTCAGGTTCGACATGTCGCGGGGCGATGATTTTGCCGTCGACTTCAACGACATCCACCCAGAGCCGGAGTATATCCAGTACGAGGTTTCCGATGAGTACGCGACAGCATTGCTCTACGGCAACAAAGGAGTTGCAGAACTGCGTGTCGGTAATTTTCGACGCGCCTTCGCCTTTCTGAAAAAGGCGTTGCAACTCACGCCAGAAAACATCGATCTCTGGATCAATCTTGCAGCACTTTACTCTCGGCAGAACGACCATCCTTCAGCAATTGAAGCCTATGAGGTTGCGTTGCAGATCAAATCGTCCAGCAAAGGTGCCATGTCGGGTCTTGCTCGATCTCATCAACTCCTCGGCCACATAGAACTGGCTGAGAAATACGCAAAACGGGTGCGCCGCTATCGCGAAAAGAACCCTTTTTATCACTTTGCAATCGCTCAGGCTGAGTACGACATCGACCAATTTGATCGAGCGTTAGACTCGATAAATACCGCAATAAGCCTGAAACGAAGCAACGCGCGTTTTCATTTCATGAAAGGGCTCACCCTGCAGCGACTCGGTGATAAGGAGGCTGCGCAGAAGAGTTTCCGCCGTGCCAAGCGCTACGGCCGGTATGATGATCTCGAGAAGCGTTACGGCGGCCAACTCACCAGCAGCATCGATCCAGGCGATTACTGAAAACGTCCAAGGCTTGCAATTCAAGGCGCGGAAAGTAAACTAGCGCGCCTCAATTCCGCCTTAGCTCAGTTGGTAGAGCAGCTGACTGTTAATCAGCGGGTCGCTGGTTCGAGCCCAGCAGGCGGAGCCAAAATAGTCCCTATAATTCAACTAGTTAGATTGTCCTTAACACGGCTAATCGATGTGGTTATATCGTGGGGGTGCTGTGGGGGGCCTGTGTAGGTCCGCTCTGCGATCGCTACGTAATCCGGGATCGAGGAGCTCGGCTGGCTCGACCGAAAATATTGTTTAAAAACAATAGGTTATGTTAAAAAGTACGAAAGCTATACGGCTTAATCCGCCCTGAGACGTCCTGTGCCGACCATGTGGCGTCGCTGTGGCCGGTAAGCCCCCTAAATATAGGCTATAAGCCTATCGGCCCTCAGAGTGGCTGCTCAGCGGTGTTGGCCTCCGAAGCCAGGATGCGCGCGTTCGAATCGCACCGGGCGTTCCAAATAACGCCTCTAAAACAATAGGTAACCGAATCTACACAACCTGGTAGTGGGAACCGTAGTTACTCGGGGGAGCGAGGGGGAGCAAGACGCTCCGACTGCGACCCAGTTGACTGAGCAACGGACTGAAAATCCGCGTGTCGGCAGTTCG
>SMVA01176194.1_pt1 | contig 24594 bp, 24 predicted proteins | sample 2456451 | NCBI WGS metagenome assembly SMVA01 (sample SAMN11095933, study PRJNA526329) | marine sediment metagenome | biome: Marine sediment; feature: Surficial sediment; material: Deep marine sediment; isolation source: Hadal surficial sediment | place: Pacific Ocean | collected 2014-05 | depth... | reverse complement strand
GGTTAAACATTCTGCACGCGGCAATTCCATCGACAGGTCCTTGATGTATCCCGAAACCAATGATCCGGCGACTCCGCTGGTCCATGATGACCAGGACCCGATATGACTTGAGCGATATGGATTCGAACGAGCAGAACGGCGGACTTCATGTGACCTGTCGTAAATCGGCATCCGGCAACTACAAGGCTAGGATTCGATCTGCTATTTTGTAGTGACTACCAATGCGCCACCCACAGGCTATATCCTGGATCCGTTTTTCCGGTCGGTGTGGACCCGCGCCTGTTCAAGATCAGCGCGACTCGACAGCTTCAGGTGGCAGTGCTCACACCGGCCAACTGACGATAGGTGATGGCAAACACCATCAACATCCACGGAATGGCCCATATCCAACCAATTATCGTGATAAAGCTCAACCCCGCGACAATGGAAGAGACCAGTGCCAACACGACAACGCTAAAAAATTTCTTGTTCACGAGTTGTACGGACGTGGTGATGCTCTCAACGACACCCATCTTTTTTTCTACCTTCAATGGAATTGCCAGCGCAAACGCAAATGCCACATAGATACTGGGGAGAAGCAGTATCGCGAACAGGATGAAAGATCCTGAGGATTGCACGAGCAACATGCCAAGCATCGGAAAGATCAAAGACGCTACGGTCTGAATGAGCGCGATGCCGAGAATCGGTAACATCATGCCATACTGGTTGAACTGTTGAGCGAAGCTGACAGGCATACCCACGCTCTGATGCAGGCCGAGGAGAAACACCCCGGCGATGAAGGGGTAGATCATCATCATGACGACAAGTTGACCAACAAGAGTGCCAACGATGCTCTGTTGCTCCGCCCCAACAAGCACAGCCACAGTTATCGTAACGATGATTACCGCGAGATACAGTAGAATGCCACCCCCGACAACATACCCCTTGATGCCTTTGGTTTTCTCCCAGGCCTCGGAAAACACAGCGCCAATATCGAGGTCGGCGTTACCGCTCAAGGTATTTTCTATGGATCCACCGAATTGTTCAGAGGAGGTTTCGGTGACATTGGATTGAGGCGCGCGATAGGGATCGTCCGTTTCGCTCACGTTGAAATCCTCGTCTCAAGTTTTTAGACATTAAAACGAAAGTGCATGACATCGCCATCCTGTACGATGTACTCCTTACCTTCAAGTCGCCACTTTCCGGCTTCTTTCGCCCCCTGCTCACCTTTGTGGGCAACGTAATCCTTAAAGGCCACCACTTCCGCGCGAATGAAACCTTTCTCGAAATCGGTGTGTATCACCCCGGCCGCCTCAGGCGCCGTTGTCCCCATGGGAATTGTCCAGGCACGAGCCTCCTTCGGCCCGGCGGTGAAATAGTGCTGGAGTCCCAACAGTTTGTACCCGGCACGGATTACCCGATTCAAGCCAGGCTCTTCGATGCCAAGCGCTTCCAGGAACTCGGCCTTTTCGTCGTCTTCAAGCTCCGCAACCTCGGCCTCGATTTTGTTGCAGATGGGCACTACCTCAGCACCCTCGGCCCGGGCAATCTCCTGAACCCGATTCAGGAGAGGGTCGTCTGCCAGCCCATCCTCCGCGACATTGGCGATGTACAACACGGGTTTTGCGGTGAGGAGATGAAACTCCCGGAGTGAAATACGCTCATCCGCGGTCAATCCAAGGGATCGCACGGCACGACCATCGTCCAGTCCCGCGCTCACCGTGTCTAATATTTTCAGGAGGCGTTGCGCATCCTTATCGCCTGAATTAGCCACGCGCCGAGTGCGTTCGAGCACGCGCTCTATCGTTTCGAGATCTGCCAACGCCAATTCGGTGTTGATCACCTCGATGTCGTCTTCCGGAGAAATCTTCCCGGAGACATGGACAACGTTTTCCTCCACAAAACAACGCACGACGTGGGCTATCGCATCGGTCTCACGAATGTGCGCAAGGAACTGATTACCCAACCCTTCTCCTTTGGAGGCCCCGGCGACAAGCCCGGCAATATCAACGAACTCCATGGCCGTCGGGATGATCTTGGGTGACGATGCGAGCTTTGCCACCTCATCCAATCGAGGATCCGGCACAGGAACCACACCCACATTGGGATCGATCGTGCAAAAGGGAAAGTTCTCCGCATCGATACCCGCCTTCGTCAGTGCATTGAACAACGTGGACTTGCCGACGTTCGGCATGCCCACGATTCCGCACTTGAATCCCATCTATCCTTCCTCCTCTTCGTCCAGAAAGGGAGCATGCAGTTCGTTCATTGCTTTTTGCATCTCTCCAGCCAGCATATTGCTCAACACTTGCTTTTCAATCAGCAAGCTCGATTCCACCAGCAATCGATCCGCCTCGGGCATGGTATGGGACGTGAGGAACGCGGTGACCAGTTCCGGACTTCCGGGATGGCCTACCCCGATACGCAAGCGGTGAAACTCCCGATCATTACCGAGACCTTCGGTAACGCTCTTGATGCCGTTATGACCGTTGTCACCACCACCGCTCCTCAACCGCAATACTCCGGGTTCGAATGCCATTTCATCGTAGGCGACCAGAATCTCTTCCGGCTCGAATTTGTAGAACCGAGCCATTGCGCCGACCGACTCCCCGCTCAAATTCATGAAAGTACTTGGCACCAGGAGCCGAATGTCGTCAGCACCGGCAACCGCGCCACGACCAACGCGACCCTTGAACCTGGACTCCTCATGTAGCCGGATGCCGAACCGTTCAGCCAGCGCGCAGACGAAATTTGCGCCGACATTGTGGCGGGTGCGAACGTAACGCGGGCCTGGATTACCCAGGCCCACGATTAAGCGGATGCGGGACAAACCTAACCCTTCAGTCGTCGCTGGATTTGTCCCCAGCGTCCTCATCGGTGGAATCACCAGGAGCCTTGGTGCCCTCTTCGCCTTCTTCGCCCTCACCTTCCTCGAGTAGCGCAGCGGCAGCCTTTTCCTCTTCTTCCTCGGCTCCGCCCCGTGGAATCTGTACGCTAACGACGGTGACGTCCCTTTCCTCGTGTATCAACGCCGGAATGGTGACACCTTCCGGAAGCGTCAATTCGCTGAGGCGAATGGTTTGACCAAGATCGAGTTCGGCCACAAATACTTCGAGGTACTCGGGGAGATCGGCCGGTAGACAGCTGATCTCCACCTCGGTGAGGGTATGAGAAATGATGCCACCACCCATCTTCACGCCCACACAGTCCTCTTCGCCGATGAAGTGCAAGGGAACCTGTACCTGGATGGCTTTGTCGGCACTGACCCGCAGGAAGTCGACGTGCAGCACCTTGTCACTGGCCGGATGGCGTTGTAAATCACGCACTACCGCCTGCTCGCCTTTGCCATCGACAACGACGTTCAAGATCTGCGAGTAAAATGCTTCGTCCTTCATCACGTTGGTCAGCTCGTTTGCGTTCATGCTGAGGAGGACGGCGTTGTCCTTGCCTCCATAGATAATGCCGGGCACTTTGTCCGCGAGGCGACGCAGGCGGCGGCTCGCACCTTTCCCCACGTCAGTGCGCAGCTCGGCATTGATTTCGATTTGCTGCGACATAGTTGTCTCCTTCAATTTAGCGCGCTGTCAGCTGGTTTCCATAACCCGCCATTCAGCGCGTACTAGCGTCGAGCTCTGCGACCCAGCTCAACGCGGTTTCCCATCGGTTGCGAAGTCTCAATTACGAAACATAGCGCTGATGGATTCTTCACTACTCACCCGTCGGATAGCTTCGGCCAACAGACGGTCCATACTCAACTGCGTTATTTTGGAACACGCCAGCGCTTCTTCGGACAACGGGATGGTATCGGTCACAACCATCTCATCGAGTTCCGAGTTCTCTATTCGCTCGATAGCGCCACCCGAAAAAACCGGGTGGGTGATGTAAGACACCACTTTGATCGCACCCTCTTCCTTCAGCGCCTTGGCTGCAGTACATAACGTACCCGCCGTATCCACAATATCATCGACAATCACGCAGGTTTTGCCAAACACATCCCCGATCACGTTCATCACTTTGCTTTCGTTCGCTTGCGGTCGGCGCTTGTCGATGATCGCCAGATCCAGATCGTTACTTTGTTTTGCCACGGCTCGGGCTCTGACCACACCACCAACGTCAGGGGAGACGATTATCGGGTTTTCATACTTCTGCGTTGCCATATGGTCTACCAGCAGTGGCGATCCGTACACATTGTCTACCGGCATGTTGAAAAAGCCTTGAATCTGATCGGCGTGAAGGTCAACGGTGAGTATGCGGTCTATACCTACCGCACCGAGCATATCGGCCACCACCTTGGCACTGATCGCCACCCTCGCCGAGCGGGTACGGCGATCTTGCCTCGCGTACCCAAAATAGGGAATGACCGCGGTAATGCGATGGGCTGATGAACGACGGACCGCGTCCGCCAGGAGGATCAGCTCCATGAGATTATCGTTGGTTGGCGCACAGGTGGATTGCAGCAGGAAGACATCCAGGCCGCGCACGTTTTCCTTCACCTCAACACTCACCTCACCGTCACTGAATCGCCCGATATCTGCCCGGCCGAGTTCCATGCGCAACTCACGCGTAATCAACGCGGCAAGTGGCGCGTTTGAGCTACCGGCAAAAATTGTTAGATTTGACACGCAGTCTTCCTTAAAAATCTCTCGCGTTCGTCGCCGCCGAACTGGCTGGGGTGGCAGGATTCGAACCTGCGCATGACGGGATCAAAACCCGCTGCCTTACCGCTTGGCTACACCCCAAATTTTGAGGGCCGCTATTGTGCTGACGGGCCCTGGTGCTGTCAACGGATTCACCCCGCGCTATTGGGAAGTGGTAAGAAATCAACGGGTTAAATGTCCCACGTCGAAATGATCAGCCGTACCCGGTAGTCGCCGCGACGCGCGGTAATGCGGCGGGGTAACCAACGCTCACCGATCTGTCGAAACTGGGCATAGGTCACTCGCCAATCCGATTGTTCGAACGCAACCAGCCGACCTTCGGCATCGTATTGGTGAGCCGCAACATCGAGCGAGGCATCGGGCCGGCCAAGGACCCAGCTTGGCAGTGCGTTGAGCGGCAGCGTCCAACCAAGACGGGTACGCATGACCTCGTCGTGTTTACCTTGAGCCAGCACCTCGCTGCCTTTGATCAGAACCATCTGCTCGTGATCACCCTCGAGGCGCATGCGCCCCTGACCTAGGGGACCCCACAAATCAATGCCGAACCGTTCGCCCGTCTGCCGCCATAAGAACCTCGCCGAGTAACTCTCGCTGCCGTCCACCACACCGAGCTTGCCACGCAGACCGAACCCCGTCCCATCGGACGTCGGGCTGAGCGTGCTGCACGCAATACAGAAAGCGGCTAAAAATACGTTTAGAAATAAGAGCTTATAGATAACCACTGATAAGGACTCTGCTATGATTAGTGACCGGAATCAATGATCCAAAGCGACCTTGACTATCCTATGGCAATATTGGCATACGGCGTAAACTATCGCACGGCCCCGATAGAGGTGCGGGAACGAATTGCCTTCACGGAAGAGTCGTTGCCCGCAGCGCTTACCCACGCCAGAGACAACATCGAAAGTCTCTCGGAAGCCGCCATCCTCTCTACCTGCAATCGCACGGAACTCTATCTGTCTCTCGACCCAGCCGCTGAGCCCGAGGTGACCCGTTGGCTGTCGAGCTATCGCGAGATCGCTCAAAGCGAACTCGAAAGTATGGCTTACAGTCACTGGGATCAAGATGCGGCTTTTCATCTCATCCGGGTAGCTGCAGGGCTCGATTCCCAGGTGCTGGGTGAACCACAGATCATGGGGCAGGTAAAAACCGCTTACGATCTGGCTCGCACGGCAGGTACGCTGGGACCCGAGCTGAACCTACTCTCACAGGTAACGCTGAGTACCGCCAAACGCGTTCGTACGGACACTGATATCGGCCGCAATCCCGTATCGGTTGCATACGCTGCGGTGACCATGGCCAAGCAGATCTTCTCCGATTTGAAAACCAACAAGGCACTTCTGCTCGGTGCGGGAGACACCATTCAGCGCGTCGCCGAACATCTCACCGCAAACGGGATTGGCGGGCTCGCCATTGCCAACCGGACGCTCGCCAACGCCGAATCCCTGGCTGCCCGCTTTGACGCACTGCCGATGCAACTCACGGATGTCGCCGCGCAACTGCACAACTACGACATCGTCATCGCCTCCACCGGCAGCTCGCTGCCAGTCGTTGGCAAGGGGGCGGTGGAGGCTGCTATCAAACAGCGGCGCCATAAACCAATTTTCATCGTGGACATCGCGGTACCCAGAGATATCGAGCCCGAGGTCGCCGAGTTGCCTGACGTCTATCTATACACCATCGACGATCTCACCGAGATTATCGAAGAAAACGTCAAGCAACGCCTCTGCGCCGCCGAAAGCGCCGAAACCCTGGTTGCCGACGGTGCCAGGCACTACATCCGCGAACGCCGAGCCCACCACGGACAGGCTCTGTTACGGGCTTTTCGTGACAATGCGGACGCCATCCACCAGGCCGAACTCGACAAAGCGCTCCGCGACCTCGCCTCCGGCGCCGCCCCGGAGGCGGTGATGGCGAACTTCGGCCGAACGCTCACGAACAAGCTGATCCACTCACCCACCATCGCCATCCGCAACGCGAGTGCCGAGGGACACTCAGATCTCTTAGAATACCTGAAAACCCTCTACCGTCTGGACTGAGCCAAATGAGCCTCTCCGATTCCATGATGGCTAAGCTGTCATCCCTGACTGATCGATACGATGAGGTCAACGCGCTGCTGGCAGATCCCGAAGTGATGGCGGAGCGGGAGCGGTTCACAGCGTTATCCAGGGAGTACGCGGAGCTCGATCCGGTCATCCAGTGCTTCAAGAAGGTGGAACTCATGGAGGCTGAGATCATCGATGCGCGGGAGCTTGCCAAAGACGACGATCCGGAAATGCGCGAGCTCGCCAACGAGGATGTCGCAAGGATCATTGACGCGCTTGAAACCGAAGTTCAGCACATGAAAAGCCTGCTGATTCCGAAAGACCCCGATGATGGTTCCAACGTTTACCTGGAGATCCGGGCCGGTACCGGTGGGGACGAGGCGGCTATCTTTTCGGGTGATCTGTACCGCATGTACAGTAAGTTCGCCGAAAACCAGGGCTGGCAGACGGAAGTGCTCACTTCCCGGTCCGGTGAACATGGAGGTTACAAAGAGATCATCACTCGTATCGAAGGCAAAGACGTCTATCGCCTGTTGAAGTTCGAATCGGGCGCCCACCGGGTTCAGCGCGTCCCGGAAACCGAATCCCAGGGCCGTATTCATACCTCCGCTTGCACCGTCGCGGTATTACCCGAGGTCGAAGATATCGACAGCATTGAAATCAACAACGCCGACCTTCGTGTGGACACCTACAGGGCATCGGGCGCGGGTGGTCAGCACGTGAATAAAACCGATTCGGCCGTGCGGCTGACACATTTACCCACCGGCATCGTGGTGGAGTGCCAGGATGAACGCTCGCAACTGAAGAACCGTGCCCGCGCGCTGGCACTGATGCACGCAAAACTTCTCGATGCCGCCAAAAAAAAACAGCACGACGAGCAGGCAGAACAGCGCAAAAGCCTCATCGGTTCAGGCGATCGGTCGGAACGAATTCGCACCTATAACTACCCCCAGGGCCGCATCACCGACCACCGCATCAACCTTACCCTCTATAAACTCGCCGAAATAATGGCCGGCGCGCTCGATTTCCTGGTGGAGCCGTTGGTGCAGGAACATCAGGCTGATCAGTTACGGAGCCTGGGTGAAGATGAATAACCAGACTTGCCGATGGAAATGGCTTGCGCGGTAGCCAGGCGTTGCTGATGGACATGACGATCGGCGATTGGATGCGCCAGCACAAGGATATAGATCGACTGGATCGCGAGCTGATTCTCGCGAAAACCCTCGCATTGACCCGTGCGCAAATCATTGCCAGACCAGAACATCTCCTGGATGACGACTCCCTCAGGTGGCTGGCATCCTGGGTTGAACGCCTGCGCAACGGTGAACCACTGGCCTACCTCACCGGGGTCAAGGAATTCCGGGGGCTAACCTTTGAAGTCACGCCAGACGTCCTGATACCCCGACCTGAAACCGAGCTACTGGTGGAACTGGCCATCGATCTCGCTATTACCAGGGAGAGGGTCGACAATAAACTGCGGATACTGGATCTCGGCACCGGTAGCGGCGCTATCGCGGTCGCCCTTGCTGACTTCCTCACCGAAACCGGAGCGGTTGCCGAAGTCTATGCGAGCGAGCGTTCTACCGCGGCGCTGGGCGTCGCGCGAAGGAACGCGGCTAATCACGATGTTTCCGTTCAATGGCTGGAGAGTGACTGGTTTCGGGATATAACTATCCAGTTCGATCTCATCGTTTGTAATCCGCCTTACGTCGCGACAAACGATTCCCATCTGGCGGCACTGCGCCACGAGCCATCGGCCGCGCTGTGTGCTGGCAGCGACGGACTCGATGCGCTGGGCATTATCGTACCCGGAGCACATGCCAACCTCCTGAGCGGAGGTTGGCTGCTCGTGGAACACGGTTACAATCAGCAAACCGCGGTGCAATCCCTGTTTGCCGAGCAGGGTTTTGAGCACATCAGAACCGAGCGCGACCTCGGCGGTCGGCCGCGGGTCACACTCGGAAGGGAGCCTTAGCGCGTAGAGTGGTTGGGAAACAGGCCAGATGAATGACGAGCAGTTGCTGCGCTACAGCCGGCAGATCATGTTGCCAGAGATGGATATCGCAGGTCAGGAGAAGCTGCTGGCAGCTCGAGTGCTCATTGTCGGACTCGGTGGCCTGGGCTGTCCAGCTGCATTGTATTTGGCAGCAGCGGGCGTGGGTCAACTTGTCTTAGTCGATCATGACCGGGTGGATCTCTCCAATCTCCAACGGCAGATCGCTCACAAAACGACCTCCATTGACGAGCTGAAGGTGATCTCCGCCGCACGCAGTATTGCCGAAATCAACCCGGATACCATCGTCACCACTATCGATCATCAGTTACTCGACGATGAACTCATCGATGCAATCGGCCGATGCGACGTCGTCCTCGACGCAACCGACAACTTCGAGGCACGTTACGCTATCAACGACGCTTGCTGGCAAACTCGCGTGCCACTGGTTTCGGGCGCGGCTATTCGTTGGGAAGGTCAGGTGGCAGTATTCGATCCCCGGTCCGAAACATCACCTTGTTATCGGTGCCTCTATGGCGAAGGCGACGATGAAGCGCTGAACTGCGCGGAAAACGGCGTTGCCGCACCCCTCGTTGGCATCATCGGCACATGCCAGGCCATGGAAACCATCAAGCTCATCACCGGAATTGGTGAATCTCTGACCGAGAGCGTATTGTTTTTTGACGGCAAAGCCATGGAGTGGCGCAAACTCGGCTTGACTAAGGACCCCCAGTGTCAGACGTGTCGAGGCTGATCTCATAAATCGCAGCAAGATCGTCCAGCAGCCTTGGTTTCACCACCGCAACCTCATCCGGTCCACCAAGATCACACATCTGAGTAACCTCTATGTCCGCCAATCCACACGGATTGATTCTGGCATACGGCGCCAGGTCCATGTTCACGTTGAGGCTCAACCCGTGGTACGAACATCCGCGTCGTACCCGCAACCCAAGTGCTGCGATCTTCGCACTATCCACATACACTCCCGGCGCATCAGCGCGCGGCGCGCCGCAGATACCATAGCTGGCGAGTGTATTCACCACCGCGTTTTCGATGCCTGTAACAAGCCCTCGGACGGACAAATTCATGCGCCGTAGATCGAAGAGCAAATAGCCGACGATCTGCCCGGGACCGTGATAGGTCACCTGACCTCCGCGATCGGATTGCACTACGGGAATGTCTCCCGGAGCAATGAGATGTTCTTCTTTGCCAGCCTGGCCCTGAGTAAAAACAGGGTCGTGTTCCGTCAACCAGATTTCGTCTCGCGTTTCCTCGGTTCGGTTATCGGTGAAAGTTTGCATGGCTCGAAAGACGGCTTCGTAGTCCGTGCGACCGAGATCTTTGACGATAACGTTCGCCTGCATGTCAATGCACAATCTTCACTAGCGGCCCTGCCATCGGGAAGTCAATTGTCGGTGGGTCAGTCACTGGAGAAAAGGCTGCTGAAAAAGAGATAAATGAAGTCACCCATCCGCGAAAACACGCCAGCTTCCTCGGCGTCCGCCAGCGCCACGAGCGGCGCGCTGTACGTCAACTCGTCTCCCAACAACAAGCGCAACTCTCCAAACTCCTGACCGGCCCGTGCTGGCGCTTCTATCACTTTAGCAATCTTCAACTCCGCCTCGACATCGTTGTAATAACCGCGTGGTATCGTGATGTACACATCCTCGAGCACACCAAGCTCGATGTTTTCGGCCTCGCCGTACCAGAGCTTCGCCGTCTTTAAAGGCACTCGAGCGTCGTATAACTTGCGCGTTTCGAAATAACGGAAACCGTAGGAGAGAAGCTTCTGACTTTCGCGCATACGCGCCTCATCGCTTTCGGTACCCATCACGACGGAAACCAACCGCATGTTACCGCGCTTGGCCGAGGCAACCAGACAGTAGCCAGCGGCTCGCGTGTGCCCGGTTTTAACGCCGTCCACCGTTTTGTCACGCCACAACAGACGATTACGATTGGGTTGCGGAATGTCGTTGAAGGTGAACGCTCGCTCCGCATACAGAGCATAAACTTCAGGAAACCGGTTGATGAGAGAGCGGGTCAATAAGGCCAGGTCCCAGGCTGACGTATAATGGCCTTCGTCAGGCAATCCGGTGGCGTTGATAAACTGCGTCGACCCCATGCCCAACTCCGCCGACTGTTGGTTCATCATGTTTGCAAAGGCGTCTTCACTCCCTGCGATATGTTCGGCCAACGCGACACTTGCATCATTACCCGACTGGATGATGATACCTCTCAGCAGATCTCCCACTGACACCCGGGTACCCTCGCGAATGAACATCCGCGATCCCGGTGTCTGCCACGCCTTGACACTGATGAGCACTTGATCGTCTTCTTTGATCCGCCCCGCCGCCAGTTCCACCGCGGCGATGTAGCTGGTCATGATTTTAGTGAGGCTCGCCGGAGGCAACGGCTCGTGAATATTGTTTTCGACCAGCACTTTGTTAGTGTCTGCATCCATGAGCAGATACCCGCTTGCGGCGATGCTCGGCGGTGGCGGGATGATCGGCGCGGTCGCGGCAAGGACCCCGTGCGCGACACCACAGACCCCCAGCAGGTACAACGCCGCTTGCAACATCCGAAGCCTCATGGTCGATTCCTTCGCATCCGAGAAATCGCGCATTCTAGCCCGGATGTTGCACGAGGACGCAGAGTTTTGGGTGAGAGATCGAGGTCGTCATGACGCCTCGTGACCGAAAGCGTATCCGTATACGGAATTGAGGCTTCGCATAGCGAACGCGCTGAACATCTGGCGTCTTGTCGACCGCGAGATCCAGCCAAAAACTGCGGAGGCGCCTCGGTGACACCTCGAACGTATTCGAAACAAAAAAAGTTTCAATTAAGTTCAAAATGTTAACCATCATATACGCCGTACTCGTGCAATATCCGGGCTGGCGTTGATTCGACGTTGGTAGCAGCACGGCCAAGATAAAACATCAAGTTAACCAGAGGTAAGCCGGTGAGCCGCCCGGTTCAGCGTGCCAGAATCAGAGGTTGCCCGTAATCTGCCGCCATGATCAAGGCCTGCAGACGCAACGCTTCCGGATGTCCGCTCACCGGGCCAACGCGAACGCGGAACAATCGATCGTCGGACACTTCCACAACGTGGACCGACGTCCCCGTCAGTTTTCGCAAATTGTCGCGCAAGGCATCTGCCGCGGCAAGTTCGCGAAAAGCGCCTGCCTGAAGAAAGAAGCGGGGTTGTTCAGTGAGGGTTTCCACCCGCACCCGGGTTGTACCGCGGTCGGCAAAATCGAGCTTTACCGCGGCGGCGTAAGAAAGATCGATGATACGTTCGGAATGGAATGGACCGCGATCGTTCACCCGCACCACCGTTGAGCGGCCGTTGGCGAGATTGGTGACCTGCAAGTACGTGGGGATGGGCAGTGTGGTATGGGCGGCCGTGAGCTTGAACATATCGAACGGTTCGCCGCTCGAGGTGAGCCGCCCATGGAATTTTTTTCCATACCAGGATGCATTGCCAGTGGCCTTATATCCGGCAGCGGTTTCCAGTACATGATAAGTCCTGCCACGAACCGTATAAGAAGGCGGATTACCCCGCTTGCTCCTCGGCTCATCGCGCGGGATGGGATCTGGCAGATTGGCAATGTCTGGCGGGGTGCGAAGGGGCGGACCATCGGGGGGTTCCACGTAACCACCCGAACCGCTCCGACAAGCCGCAAGCAGCACCAGGACCATACAGCCAAGCCAGTGAGAACCCCTCAATTTATTACCACGCTTCCAACACCGGTCAACCCCGCCACTAGCGTAATGCAGTCGACGCCGCCCGACGCTGTTTGATGGCCTGACCCAACTGATGGACGGCGAGCGCGTACAGGCGATTACGGTTGTAGCGCATAATCACATAGAAGTTGTTGAGCCCCAGCCAGTATTCCTGACCCTGCTCGAGACCCATGCGGAACATGGCGGCTTTTGCATCGCCCGGTAACTCACCTACATTCACTCCGAGTGCCTGAAGTTCGCTGACAGTGTAGCCCAGCCTTACGCCTTTATTGGCCACAGCGTCCACTGCACTCAAACGGTCGCTGGCCACATCCACCTGAACGACCACCGGTGCGCCACCTTTCCATCCATGGCGTTGAAAGTAGTTGGCCACGCTGCCGATTGCATCACTTTCGCTTTTCCAGATGTCGCGTAGACCGTCGCCGTCGAAGTCGACCGCGTAGTGTCGAAAGCTCGATGGCATGAACTGGCCGTAACCCATGGCGCCTGCGTATGAGCCTTTGAGATCCAGCGGGTTTTTACCCTCCTCGCGGGCGAGCAATAGAAACTCGGTGAGTTCATCACGAAAGAACGCCCCTCGAGGGTGCGAATCGTCGAATGCAAGTGTCATCAACGCATCCAGCACCCGATGCCTGCCGACCACCCGCCCCCACCGAGTCTCTACGCCGATGATGGCAACGACATACTCCGGCGGAACCCCGAAACGATCCGTCGCCCGATCGAGAATGGCCTCGTTGGCAGCCCAGAACTCGAGCCCTTGATCAATGGTCGTTTCGCGCAGGAAGATGCGCCGATATTCCCACCACTCGAGCCTCTTTTCCGCTGGTTTGGACATGAGATCCAGCACGTCTTGTCTGTGCCGAGCCGAGGAGATGACCTCTTCGAGTTCCTGCTGGTTGAAACCGTGTTCCTCGACCAGTTCAACCATGTACTCGCGGACATCCTGACGGTCGGTGAAATCGGCGCCTGCCACACCGCATCCGAGTAGACCTGCAATGCCCAAAAGAACTGCAATTCGCATCATTATCCTAATCCCTACCACTGGTTAGCTCTTAAAAAAGAAACTGCCATCCGGCGTCCCTGCTCATCGCGCTGGTTTCCGTTCAGATTGAAGGGCCACCAGCGCTTATCTTAAATGCCCGATCTTCACCATGCCCGGTGCGTGTGCACGGCCATGATGATGCCAAAACTCGCCATGAGGGTAATGGCCGATGTGCCACCGTAACTCACCAGTGGAAGCGGTACGCCCACCACCGGAAGCAACCCACTCACCATGGCAATGTTCACAAATACATAGACAAAAAAAGTCAGCGTAAGTGTCCCTGCCAGCAAACGCTGAAAAGTGTGTTGAGCCCGCGTCGCAATATAGAGGCCTCTCGCGATCACAATCAGATAGAGGCTGAGCAAGGTCAGAATCCCCACCAAACCGAGTTCTTCGCCGATCACTGCAATGATGAAATCCGTTTGCGCCTCCGGCAGAAACTCGAGGTGACTCTGAGTGCCTTCGAAAAGACCCTTGCCATACAACCCACCCGAGCCGATGGCCGTCTTGGATTGGATAATGTTCCAGCCCGCGCCAAGTGGATCACTCTCCGGATCAAACAACGTCACGATACGTTTACGCTGGTAGTCCTGCAGGACAAACCAAAGCGCCGGGGCGGCAGCCGCCATGACGACTACCGCGTAGCCGATCCAACGCCAATAGATACCCGCCAATACGATCAGGGAGAGGCCGGCACCCGCGATCAGAATTCCGGTACCGAGATCCGGTTGCAATACGATCAACCCGGTAGGGAACGCAATGATCGCAAGTGCCACGCACAGATCCTTAAACCGCGGCGGCAGCGTACGATCCGCAAAGTACCAGGCCAACATCATGGGTACCGCCAACTTCATGAGTTCGGAAGGCTGGAACCGCGGCAAACCCGGGATATCGAGCCAGCGATATGAACCTTTGACGCTCACCCCGACAAGCAGCACCAAAACAAGCAGTCCCACACCACCGAGGTAGATGATGGGAGCCCAGCGTTGGTAGAACCGCGGGTGCAACTGCGCAGCTACCAGCATGGCAATGAGCGCAAGCCCCATACGCACGGTCTGACTTGTGAAAATCGCTGGGGTTTCGCGCCCGGGACGACCACCAGACGCGCTGTAGAGCACCACAAGGCCAAAACCGATGATGGCCATCAACGTCAGCAGCAGAAGCGGATCGAGGTGAATGCTCACGAGGCGAGCGCTGGTACTGGTATGAAGCCCTGCGCTGCGTGGCAACTGGCGAAGAAAATCCTGATTGCTCATCGCGCCGCCAACTGCGGTAGCAGAAAATGGTCGATTACCTCCCGTGCGATCGGTCCGGCCACACTACTGCCACCGCCACCGTTCTCCACCAGAACCGCAAGCGCAATGACGGGATCATCCGCGGGCGCAAACGCTATGAACCACGCGTGCTTGCGGCTGTATTCATCGAGCGCTTCTTCGTCGTATTCCTCGCCCTGTTTGATTTCAACTACCTGGGTGGTCCCTGACTTACCCGCCATGCGATAGGCGATGTTCTGACCGATGTAGGCCCAGGCAACCCCGTTCTGGCCATAACCCTTGTTGCCACGATGGACGACGTCTTCCATGGCGTCCACCATGAGTTCCCAGTCGTCGGGACTTGGTCCTGCAACCGGCGGCAGAGGTTGCAGTGGATCGAACTCCACCAGAGGCCTGTCGCTCGACAGCAGCATCCGCGGACGCCGCCGGATGCCGCGATTGGCGATGACGGAAGCAACGTTGGCCATTTGCAGTGGGGTGACCAAGAGATCTCCCTGACCGATAGCGAGGTTAACCGTGTCTCCGGGATACCAAACCTCGCCCTTGGCACCCTGTTTCCACAAGCGATCCGGCATAAGCCCCGTGCTGGTATCGGGAATGTCCACCCCGGTGTGTTGTCCGAATCCGAACTGGGCGGCAAACCCGGCCAGCTCGTCGATGTCCATTCGCGTGACCAGATTGTAGAAGTACACGTTCGATGAACGATAAATGGCGCGATTGAGGTCCACCATACCCTGACCGCCGGAGTTGTTCTTCTTCCAGCTCCAATCCCGGTAAATCCGATTCTGATTGGGGAGCTTGAACCAACCCCGATCCTCAATCTGCTCTTCCCAATCCGTCAGACCAAGGGAAATTCCCGCAAGTCCGACGATAGGTTTGAACGTTGACCCTGGCGCGTACTGACCATTGATCGCACGATTGAACAGTGGAGTGGCGCGGGAACTGGCCAACGCCCGATACTGCTTGCTACTTATCCCCGTAACGAAGAGATTCGGGTCATAGCCTGGGTTACTCACCATGGCAAGCACGCCCCCGGAGCGGGTATCCAGCGCAACGATGGCGCCACGGCGCTGTCCCAACGCCGCGTAGGCCGCGATCTGCAGACGGATATCCAGATGCAGAGTGATATTCTGTCCGGCCACCGGCGGTTTTTTGTCCAGCTCCTGCCGGATTCGTCCATGAGCATCGGTTTCCACTCGCTGGTAACCCACCTCACCGTGCAGCGATTGCTCATAGAATCGCTCTATGCCGATCTTGCCGATGAACTTGGTGGCACTGTAGCGAATCGGGTCCAGGCGTCGCAGGTCTTCTTCGGTGACCCGGCGCACCGAGCCAACCGCGTGCGCAAGCATCGCACCTTGAGGGTAATGGCGAATCAGTTGAGTGTTGATCTCGACCCCCGGGAGACGATGGCGGTTGACGGACAACCTGGCGATTTCCTCTTCCTCCAGATTGAGCTTCAGCGCGACCGACTCGTAAGGGCGGCGGCGGCGCTTCAATCGTTCGCGAAAACCTTCGAGATCCTCATCATCAATCCGCACCAGCGTGGCAAGTTCCGCGATGAGCGCATCGAGATCCTCGATACGTTCCCGCACCAGCGCCAGGCTCGAAACAGGCCGGTTCTCGGCCAGCAGGACGCCATTGCGGTCGTAGATCAACCCGCGTGGTGGCGCCAACGGTTGGACTTGAATGCGATTCTCTTCCGAGCGGGTCTGGTAGGTGTCATATTCCAGCACCTGTAGCTGGACCATCCGTCCCGCCAATCCCAACAGTAAGCCCGCGGCAATGACAAAGAGCGTCAATGCCCGGGCACCAAACGACCGGCGTTCGCTGAGACTGTCTTTGATGGAAAGTGACGGCGACATGTCAGGCGCGATGATAGGGGTGGCCGGTGAGCAACGTCCAGGCGCGATAGAGCTGTTCAGCAACGATGACCCGGACCAGGGCATGGGGAAAGGTGAACTTCGACAACGACATTATTTCGTTCGCCCGCTCATGGCAGGCAGGCGCCAGGCCATCCACACCACCCACGAGAATAACAACGTCACCACCCCTCATGCGCCACTTGTCGAGTTTTTTGGCGAGCTGTTCGGTGCTGCAAGCTAATCCCCCTGTGTCCAGGGCGACCACCCACTCCTTCGGGCTTATCTGAGCGAGCATTTTGTCCGCCTCGCGTTGCCGCGCAATATCTGCACTGCGCCCCTTTCTGGGTGTCGCCGGAATTTCGACTAACTGCAACTCGGTCTCGCGTGGCATGCGTTTGGCGTACTCCTGATATCCTTCGTTGATCCATCCTGGTGTCCGCGTGCCAACGGCCATGAGGCGTATCTTCACCTCAGTCTAGCCGGAAGATTACTCGAACAAAGGATAAACACGTGGATGTACTACACCGACGTTTCGGATCCGGTGGGGAGATCGCTCCACAATCGCTCCAGATCGTAAAAGGAGCGTGTTTCCACCTGCATGACGTGCACCAGTACATCGCCGAGATCGATGAGCACCCATTCGTACGTCTCCCGGCCCTCTATGCCTCGTGGCAGGCATCCGCCTGCCTTGCAGGATTCCGCCACCTGGTCCACCAGCGCCTTCACATGGCGGTTGGAGGTGCCGCAGACAACCACCATGAAATCCGTGATATCCGTAAAAGCCATCACGTTCAAACAGACGATATTCCGGCCTTTACCATCTTCCAGAACAGCAACGACATGATCGCGCAACACTTCGGGACTCAACGTTTACCTCCGTACAACCCGTGCTCGTCAATATAAGTGCTGACCCGGGGTGGGAGCAAATGATCCACGGGCTCGCCCGAGCCCAACCGCGCACGTATATCCGAGGCCGAAACCACATACAGATCCGACTCCAGAAAAAAAACCTGGCCCGCACTCGCGTCCGGTTTTCGTTCCACGCCATGGCACTCGGTAACGCGCTGCATTGCCGTACCCAATCGCCGCTCCTCACCGGGGCGTTCGAGCACCACCAGATTGGCAAGATCGAGAATCTCACGCCACGACCGCCAGCTGGAAAATTCCGCATACGCATCGCTACCCAGCACCCACGCCAGCGGCTCCTCGGGATGTGCTTCGCGCGCCGCGCGCAGGGTGTCGACTGTATACGACGGTTCGCCGTGGCGAATCTCTCGATCATCCGGCACCAACCGATCGTCGTTCGCACAGGCTAACTCGAGCATCTCCCAGCGCTCTCGAACACTCGATTCGGGTGACACCCGGTGACTCGGTCGACCCGACAGGACAAAGTGAATCTCAGTAAGCTGAAGAATCTCGCAAACCATCCTCCCACCCTGGATGTGGCCACGGTGGATAGGATCGAAAGTGCCGCCAAACAAACAGATCAACGGTGGCGTATCTCACCGTTGCCAAATACCACATATTTCTGACTTGTGAGCCCTTCGAGACCGACCGGACCCCGCGCATGCAGCTTGTCCGTAGAGATGCCGATTTCCGCTCCCAGGCCATACTCGAACCCGTCAGCAAACTGGGTGGATGCATTGACCAGCACGGATGCGGAATCCACCTCGGTGACGAAGCGGCGGGTTCGTGCATAGTTGTCGGAAACGATTGCATCGGTATGTTGAGAGCCGTACGTATTGATGTGCTCGATGGCCTCGTCGAGGCCTGCCACAACGCGCACAGCCAGAGTCGGACCAAGATACTCCATGCCCCAATCTTCTTCGGTGGCCGGCACGGCGTCCGGGATTATCGCAACCGTTCGCTCACAACCGCGCAGCTCGACTCCCGCCTGGCCATAACGCTCCGCTAAAATTGGCAGCACGGTTGGCGCAATGCTCTCAGCAACAAGCAGAGTCTCCATCGCGTTACATACGGCATATTTTTCGGTTTTTGAGTTGACCGCAATGGCGACCGCCATATCCGTGTTTGCATCTTCGTCAATGTAGACGTGGCAGATGCCATCGAGGTGTTTGATGACCGGAATCCTCGATTCACGACTCACCCGTTCGATCAGACCCTTGCCTCCCCGTGGGACGATCACATCCACATAGGTGTCGAGCTGCAGCAACTCGCCAACCGCTGCACGGTCTGTGGTGTTCACCAGGTGCACAGATGCCTCGGGCAAACCGGCGCCAAGAACACTTTCGGTAATACAGGCAGCGATTATTTTGTTGGATTCGATCGCCTCGGATCCACCGCGGAGGATACAGGCGTTGCCCGATTTGAGGCACAGGCTCGCCGCATCCACGGTTACATTCGGTCGCGACTCGTAGATGATCCCGATGACGCCCAGTGGTACCCGCATTCTACCCACCTGAATACCGCTGGGCCGATAGGAGAGATCGCTCACCTCACCGATCGGATCGGGCAGCTTGTCCACCGCAAGAACTCCTGCAATCATCTCATCAATGCCTTTGTCGTCGAGCAGCAGTCGGTCGATGAGTGGCTGAGCTAACCCGTTTCCCTCAGCTCGAGCCATATCGCAGGCATTCGCTTCTTGCAATTTTCCCCGGGCGGCGTCCATCGCAGCCGCGATTCCTTTGAGTGCCCGGGATTTGGTCTGAGTGCTGGTCGCGCCCATCAACCGCGAGGCTGCTCGGGCCTCGCGTCCAACTTTGAGCATGTAACTGTGAACGTCGGTCATGGGTGCCAATTATACGCTACCGGGCTCGCAACCATGGGACCCAAAATGTCGGGCCAGGCATTCAACCACGCAGCTTGTTGACCAACCGGGTGATCTCACAAAGACGTTCCCGCGGCCATTGGAGCTGCAGCAGACTCTGTTTGATTTCCACCTCAATGGGCAGCAGCTCCGCGAGGCGCCTGCCAACGGAGCGCGCATCAGAAAAATCGATCTCGAGTTCGAGCTTCTCGATCATCGGGTGTTTCATGAGCTCCTTCAGAATATCCACCAGTGCCTGGTGCTCCTTGCCGATGGCCACCGGTGGTTCGCCAGGCAGATACTCGACCGTTCCAACCAGCAGGTGGTCCGCCTGCTCCCAGCTTTCCAGGATGCGGAACTTGCGGCCGCCGCGCACCACAATCCCCAAGCGCCCGTTACCGAGCTGATTGAAGTTGACTATCGACGCCTCGCTTCCCACCTCAAAGATATCTGGCTGGCGATCGTCGGGGCTCGACCGGGCATCGCGGCCACTGCGAATCAGCACAACGCCAAACGGGATTTCTTTGCGCAGACAGCCGCTCACCATATCGAGATAACGTGTTTCGAATATCTGCAGTGGTAGCTGACCTCCTTCGAACAGCACCACACCCAATGGAAACAGCGGGATTTCGAAACATTCGGCCATCGGCGAACTTTAGCACGCCGGAAAAGGGGTCAGCCCACTTTAGTGAAGTTACCCTGAACACTTTTCCGGTAGACTGCGCGGCCGTGGACTGGCTTCAGATCATCGTACTGGCCCTGATTCAGGGCGTAACGGAATTCCTCCCGATTTCGAGTTCTGCTCATCTCATCCTCCCGGCTCAACTCGACCTATGGCCGGACCAGGGTCTCGCATTCGATGTGGCGGTGCATCTCGGCACGCTGATGGCGGTGATCGGCTATTACCGGGCGGAACTCGTGCGGTTTGCTAGAAGCGGCTGGTTATACGCGAGCAACCGAACCTATGACGGTCACCTCGACCTTCTGCTGAAGATCTGCCTGGCCACATTACCGGTAGTCATCTGCGGTTTCGTACTCAGAGACTGGGTCGCGACGGAACTCCGTTCGGTTCTGGTGATTGCCGTGACCACCATCGCGTTTGGCCTGCTGTTGTGGGGAGCGGACCGAAGCCGCGCGCGGTTCACCGATATCTCGTGGGCACACGCTTTGATCATCGGTGCTGTACAAGCGCTGGCAATAGTCCCCGGGACCTCGCGTTCCGGAGTGACCATCACAGCCGCGCTCGTGCTGGGTTTGACCCGCAGCCAAGCAGCACACTTTTCGTTTCTGCTGGCAATCCCCACCATCGCAGGCGCCGGCTTGCTGACGACACTTGACCTGATGACCACTCGCGCGGCGGTTCAGTGGCTGGACCTCGCTGTGGGGGGCATCCTCGCGTTCGTCAGCGCGTACACCTGCATTCATGTTTTTGTCCGCCTCGTGGAGCGGATCGGCATGTTTCCGTTTGTCGTGTATCGATTGGTGCTGGGCGCTGTATTACTGGCGATGGTGGCCGGCGGCCTGGAATCTATTTCGTAAACGGCGTGTTAAAAGTTGGTAAAAGTTGGTGCCGTGCATAATCGTTGTTGTTTCGTACGCGAAACAACAACGATTATGCACGGCACCAACTTTTAGCCTGAGCCTTTAGAACGGTATGTCGTCGTCAAAGTCGTCGTCCGTTAACGTGGGTGCGTTCTGAGGCTGTGACGTCGGTGGTGCCGATGATTCGAACCCGGCGGGTGGGCCGCCTTCGCCACCACCGCGACTATCGAGCATCTGCAGTTCTTTCGCCATAATCTCGGTGCGATAGTGTTTCTGCCCGTCCTTCTCCCAGTTGCTGGTTCGCAGGCTGCCTTCGATGTATACCTTCGAGCCTTTGCGCAGATACTCGCCGGCTATCTCGGCGAGCCGGGAAAAACACACCACGTTGTGCCATTCGGTCCGCTCCCGCTGCTCGCCGCTTTGTTTATCGCGCCAGCTATCGCTGGTGGCAACGCTGAAATTAGTGACGGGATTGCCGCCCTGGGAGTACCGCGTTTCCGGGTCTCTGCCCAGATTGCCGATGAGAATTACCTTGTTGATCCCCCGTGCCATACTCGTGTCTCTTCCATCTGTTGGTTATCAAAAACGTAATCGCAAGTCTATCTCATCAATGGTACGAAGCCTACGGTTCGACCTTCCAGTAATGTAAGTCACCCTCCCGCTTGCTCCGAAGAATCTATCCGTTTATGTTGTCGGGTTGGCCTGCAGGAAAGATCTATTGGACACCATCGTCGTACGAGGGGCGCGGACTCACAATCTGCAAAACATCGATATCGACATTCCCCGCGACCAACTGGTGGTCATCACTGGTCTGTCGGGGTCGGGTAAGTCGTCCCTTGCGTTCGATACGCTCTACGCCGAGGGGCAGCGCCGTTATGTGGAGTCCCTCTCCGCATACGCCCGCCAGTTCCTGTCCCTGATGGAAAAGCCCGACGTCGACCACATCGAGGGGCTGTCCCCGGCCATCTCCATCGAACAGAAATCGACCTCCCACAACCCACGTTCCACAGTGGGTACGATTACCGAGATCTACGACTATCTGCGCCTCCTGTTTGCCCGCGTAGGGGAACCACGCTGTCCCCATCACGACAAAGCTCTGGATGCTCAAACCGTGAGCCAGATGGTCGATCAGGTGATGACCCTACCCCAAGGTAAACGCATCATGGTGCTGGCCCCGGTGGTGGTCGAGCGCAAGGGCGAGCACCTTCATGTATTCCAGGAGCTGCTGTCCAACGGTTTCATCCGTGCGCGCATCGACGGTCTGGTGGTGGATCTGGATCATCCGCCGAACCTCGACAAGAATAAAAAACATACGATCGAGGTCGTCGTCGACCGCTTACGGGTGCGTGACGATGTACAGCAGCGCCTGGCTGAATCCTTCGAAACCGCCATCGACCTCAGCGACGGAATCGCTACCGTTCGCGATTTGCCAGACTCCGCAAGCGCAAACAGCCAGGCCGAGGTCAGCCAGGAAGAGATGGTGTTTTCCGCCCGATTTGCGTGCCCCGTGTGCGGCTATAGCATCAGCGAACTCGAGCCACGTATGTTTTCGTTCAACAATCCCGCGGGAGCATGCCAGGAGTGCGACGGCCTGGGCGTGAAACAGTTTTTCGATCCCGATCTCGTCATTCAGGACACGGAGCTCACGTTGGCCGAAGGGGCTATCCGGGGCTGGGATCGGCGCAACGTCTACTACTTCCATATGCTTTCGTCGCTGGCAAGTCACTACAAGTTCGATGTGGAAGCATCTTTCGCAAAGCTGAAAAAGAAACACCAGCAGGCGATTCTCTATGGCAGTGGCCGGGAACGGATCGATTTCAGCTACGTCAACGACCGCGGGGACGTCATCCACCGCCGGCATCGCTTCGAAGGCGTCATCCCAAACATGGAACGCCGCTATCACGAAACCGACTCGAGCCTGGTGCGGGACAACTTGCAGAAGTATCTGCGGGTGCGCAGCTGCCCCGAGTGCAGCGGCACCCGCTTGCGGGAAGAATCCCGGCACGTTTTCATCAAGCGCACCAACTTGCCGCAGATTACTTCGGGTGCTATCGAAGACACGCTGAATTACTTCAAGAAGCTCAAACTGACAGGCCGACGCGGCCAGATCGCCGACAAGATCTTGAAGGAAATACGCGCTCGTCTGCAGTTCCTGGTCGATGTCGGGCTCAACTACCTGACGCTGGATCGCAGAGCCGAAACGCTCTCCGGAGGAGAAGCGCAACGCATCAGGCTCGCGAGCCAGATCGGCGCCGGACTCGTCGGGGTGATGTACATCCTCGATGAGCCCTCCATCGGCCTGCATCAACGTGACAACGCTCGATTGTTACGCACATTGAAACATCTGCGCGATCTCGGAAATTCGGTACTCGTGGTAGAACACGATGAAGAAGCGATACGCAGCGCCGATTACATCATCGACATCGGTCCTGGCGCCGGGGTTCACGGTGGCAAAATAGTGGCGTGTGGGAATCTCGAACAAATTCTCGCCTCCCATGACTCCATCACCGGAAAGTACCTGTCAGGGAAGCTGAAAATTTCGGTGCCGAATATGCGCACGTGCGTCAACCGCATGGAGCTAGTGCGGCTGGTCGGCGCCACGGGAAACAATCTGCAGAACATCTCTGTAGATATTCCATGTGGATTATTTACCTGCGTCACGGGCGTGTCGGGATCTGGCAAATCAACCCTAATCAATCAAACCTTGTATCCGCTTGCAGCGACCGCGCTGAACAAGGCGAGTACCCTCACGGCCGCACCTCACGACAGCATCGAGGGGTTGAACTTCCTCGACAAGGTGGTCGACATCGACCAGAGCCCCATCGGTCGGACCCCGCGTTCCAACCCTGCCACCTACACCGGCTTGTTCACGCCTATTCGCGAGTTGTTCGCGCAGACCCAGGAAGCCCGCACCCGCGGTTATAAACCAGGTCGTTTCAGCTTCAATGTCAAGGGGGGGCGTTGCGAGGCTTGCCAGGGAGACGGTGTCATCAAGGTTGAAATGCACTTTTTACCGGATATTTACGTGCCATGTGACATCTGCAAGAGCAAACGTTACAACCGGGAAACCCTCGACGTACGTTACAAAGAGAAGAACATCAGCGAAGTACTGGATATGACGGTCGAGGAAGCACACGAATTCTTCGCTCCGGTGCCCATGCTCGCACGCAAGCTACAAACCCTCATGGACGTGGGACTTTCCTATATCAAGCTCGGCCAGAGCGCGACCACCCTCTCCGGCGGAGAAGCCCAGCGGGTGAAACTCTCCCGTGAGTTGTCCAAGCGGGACACCGGCAAGACGTTGTATATCCTCGATGAACCCACCACTGGCCTGCACTTTCACGATATCGCCCAGCTTCTGGTCGTGTTACATCGATTACGCGATCAAGGCAATACGATCGTGGTGATCGAACACAATCTGGACGTCATCAAAACCGCTGACTGGGTAATCGATCTCGGTCCGGAAGGGGGCTCGGGCGGTGGTCAGGTTGTTGCGGTCGGTACACCGGAGGAACTAACGAAGAAGAAAGGCTCCCACACCGGACGTTTTCTGAAAAAAGTTCTTTGATTGGGGTCAGAGTAAAGTGCCAGAGTAAACGTCCGTTTACTCTGGCACTTTACTCTGACCCCACCCTTTCTCTGACCCCACCCTTTACTCTTCCGCGTCGTTCTCTTCCGCGTCTTC
>SMVA01430962.1_pt1 | contig 24608 bp, 21 predicted proteins | sample 2456451 | NCBI WGS metagenome assembly SMVA01 (sample SAMN11095933, study PRJNA526329) | marine sediment metagenome | biome: Marine sediment; feature: Surficial sediment; material: Deep marine sediment; isolation source: Hadal surficial sediment | place: Pacific Ocean | collected 2014-05 | depth... | reverse complement strand
ATATTAAATCTGAAGATGAAGACATACTAGATGTTTCCATTGTTCAGGAGAGTAGTGATGCCGATGAGCTTGAACTGTCATTGGGTGATAGTGCTGATGGACTGGACATATCCCTGGAAGACTCATCAGGAGATGAAGCCATATCAATGGATGATTCTGTAGACAAAGAGCTTGAACTGTCATTGGATGATAGTGCTGATGGACTGGACATATCCCTGGAAGACTCATCAGGAGATGAAGCCACGTTACTAGATGATTCTGTAGAAAGCGAGATGACGCAGAAACTAGATAAAGATAAATTGGATTTCTCACTACTGGATAGTGCAGTAGATGATGAAGATGCAAGTGATGATCTGCTCGATGTGACTTCCAAGATTGATTTTGAATACGAGGGAGAAGAGGATTTACTTGATGTAACAACAGCAGCAAGCGCAGATATTGATTCGGGTGATCTCATAGATCCAAAAATATCTGATGATGAAATCGGACTTGATTCCAGTGAGCTTGATGCTTCAGAAGATGTGGACGGATTAAATATGGATATTCCTGAACTTGAGATGGAGGCAGACAATGATTCGGATGACGGTAACCTAGATATGGAATCGACAGTACAAATGCCTCCAGTGAAGCTGGAATCTCTCTCAATGGCAGACGACGACAATGAAGATGACGATGAAGATAAAACATTTCTGGTTCCTAAATCCTCGAATGTTGATGAGCAAACAGAAGATGAAGAAATGGCCACTCAACTGGATCTTGCAAAAGCCTATATTGAGTTAGGCGACAATGAAAATGCAAAAACAATCCTTGATGAGATAATTTCTCAGGGAAGCGATGCTTATCGCAAGCAAGCTGAAGAACTGATCGGACAAATAAAGTAGTACTTCAATTTTAGAAGCAATCATTTGGTCATTAAGCAGGAACACTGTCATGTAGTATTCCTGATTTTGCTTTTCCTTTTTCTGCGGTGTAATTCATGAAAATAGCACTTGGTATTGAATACTGCGGGGCCCCATACTATGGGTGGCAACGCCAGGATATTCCCAACAGCATTCAGGAGTACGTTGAAAATGCCTTATCTAAAATTGCGGATCAAGAAGTAAATGTAATTTGTGCTGGTAGAACAGACACAGGTGTTCATGCCCTACATCAGGTTGTGCATTTTGAGACAGATATAAATCGTAAAATGTACTCATGGGTTGCTGGCGGTAATGTGAATCTCCCCGATGATATCAGTATTCTCTGGGCCAAAGAGGTCGACGATGATTTTCATGCACGTTTCTCGGCTACAGCGAGAACATATAAATATATTATTATAAACAGGCAATCTAAACCGGGCGTTAATCACGGGTTGGTGACCTGGGAACGACAACCTTTGCATGCAGGCAGGATGCAATTGGCTGCGAATTCCTTGGTTGGGGAGCATGATTTTACTTCATTTAGAACTGTGTCATGTCAGGCGAATAGCCCTGTTCGTAACGTCAAAAGACTGGATATCAGTAGAGTTGATGATTATGTGATAATTGAAATCGAAGCGAATGCATTTTTGCATCATATGGTAAGAAATATTGCCGGTGTATTGATTGATATAGGCTGTGGTAAAGCCGATATTTCCTGGGTGGATGAGGTTTTGGCAATTAGAGACAGAACCAAATCAGCAAAGACTGCTTCTCCGGAAGGCCTGTATCTAACGATGATTCAATATCCAGAAAAATATGGAATTCCAATGCCCGTTAATTCACAATGTGCCATACCCCCTATCATCACGGTATAATATGCCATACCCCCCTATCATCACGGTACAACGGACACCACTATTTTAAATGATTGTATTCACCGCTAATTTATCTCTTAACACGTAATATTCCATTGGCTAACATTTCTTCGAAAAATAAAATCAAACATACCAGAGTAAAGGTGTGTGGAATCACTCGAGTGGAAGATGCACTTAATGCTGCTGCATCAGGTGCAGATGCGATTGGTTTTGTGTTTTATGAAAAAAGTCCACGATATATAACCGTGAAAAAAGCTGCTGAGATTGCGAAATCTTTGCCTCCTTTTATCAGTAAAGTTGCGCTATTTGTGAATGCTTCAGAAAAAGAAGTCAGGTCGGTTTTAGACACTGTCCCTATAGATATACTACAGTTTCATGGTGAAGAAAATCCGGAGGCATGTCAAAGATATGGCAGACCATACATCAAGGCAATCAGGATGCATGGTGATGTGGATTTGTATCAATTATGTGATGAATATGCAGATGCTAGAGCCTTGTTACTTGATAGTTTTGTTGAAGGTATCCAGGGTGGAACAGGGCAAATATTTGACTGGTCAAGAGTACCTGCAGATTTGAATAAGCAGATAATACTGGCTGGAGGTTTAACCGTAGAGAACGTGGCCGACGCGATATTTAATGTATCCCCCTATGCTGTAGATGTCAGCGGCGGTGTTGAAATTAAGAAAGGAATCAAGGATGCTGAGAAGATAGAAGAATTTATTCAAGAGGTTTTACATGCAAAATAATATCCTGCCTGATAAAAATGGGCATTTTGGTCCTTATGGCGGTAAATTTGTCGCCGAGACACTGATGGGCCCTTTGGAAGAATTAACAGAAGCATTTACACATTATCTTAAAGATCCAGAATTTCTGGCTGAACTCGATGATGAATTACATCATTACGTCGGTAGGCCATCTCCCTTGTACCATGCCAAACGCTGGTCGGAAATTCTTGGTGGTGCTCAGATATATCTGAAACGAGAAGACTTGAATCATACGGGGGCACATAAGATAAACAATACTGTTGGTCAGGCTCTATTGGCCAAGCGTATGGGTAAAACCAGAATTATAGCTGAGACCGGTGCCGGACAACATGGTGTAGCCACGGCAACAGTGGCAGCCAGGCTTGGTCTGGAATGTGTTGTTTACATGGGCTCAGAGGATATCATAAGACAGTCAACGAATGTCTTCCGTATGAAATTATTGGGCGCGACCGTAGTGCCTGTAGAGTCCGGTTCCAAGACTTTGAAAGATGCCCTGAATGAGGCGATGCGCGATTGGGTAACGAATATTGATGATACGTTTTACATCATCGGCTCTGTAGCGGGGCCCCATCCCTATCCGGTAATGGTTAGAGATTTTCAGACCGTGATTGGACGTGAAGCAAAACAACAATGTCTGGAACAGGCTGGGCGCTTGCCAGATGCCCTGGTTGCTTGTGTTGGTGGTGGTTCGAATGCCATAGGCTTGTTTTATCCTTTTATTGATGACAAAGATGTTGCGATTTATGGCGTAGAAGCAGGCGGTCATGGTCTTGAAACAGGTCATCATGCCGCTCCCCTGAACGCCGGTAGACCCGGTGTTTTACATGGTAATAGAACTTATCTGATGGAAGATGAAAATGGTCAGATTATAGAAACACATTCTATTTCAGCAGGATTAGACTACCCTGGTGTCGGCCCCGAACATTCATGGTTAAAGGATAGTGGGAGAGCAAAATACGTAGCGATTAATGATGATGAAGCACTACAGGCGTTTCATGATTTAACAAAAATTGAAGGCATTATGCCAGCCCTGGAATCCAGCCATGCTCTTGCATACACAAAGAAGTTGGCACCGAAAATGCGCAACGATGGAATCATAATCGTGAATCTATCCGGCCGCGGTGACAAAGACATCGAGACTGTTGCTACACTAGCAGGGATTACCTTATAGAGGAGAGTTGCTATGAATAACAGAGATAGATTGATTGAGCTTTTGTCTGACCACAAACTGGAGAGGAGAGAAGTGGCAGAGCTACTGAAAGTCAAAATAGATACTGTAAATCATTGGCTGGTTTCGCATGAAATACATACCTACGAAGATATGCCTGACATGGCAATTGAACTTCTGGAAATTAAGTTGGGGATGAAAAAATCCTAGGTTGTCACACGAATTTAGTCTTACATTCAAAATTATAATAAAGAGATGTTTGAATTTATATTATGAGCCGCATAGCAAACTGTTTTAATCTTCTGAAAGAAAAAAACCGTAAAGGGTTGATCCCGTTTATTGTCGCAGGTGATCCCAAACCAGAATTTACACTACCTTTGATGAATGCATTAGTTGATGGGGGTGCCGATATAATTGAATTAGGTGTGCCTTTCTCTGATCCAATGGCAGATGGACCTGTGATTCAAAGAGGTAGTGAAAGGGCATTGATTCATGGTACCTCATTGCATGATGTGATAAATACGGTGGCTGAATTCCGTAAAGAAAATCAACAAACAGCTGTCATATTGATGGGTTATCTGAACCCTATTGAAGTGATGGGCTATAAAGATTTCGCAGATTTAGCATCAGAAGCCGGAGTAGATGGAGTAATAATTGTAGATCTACCACCTGAAGAGGCGGGAGATTTAAAAGAAATTCTGGTGAATTACAATATTGATCTGATTTTCTTGATTTCACCTACTACTAATACCGAGCGTCAGAAATACATTTCTGAAACAGCGAGTGGTTTCCTCTATTATGTCTCTCTTAAAGGCGTAACGGGAAGTAATAGGCTTGATACTAGTTCTGTAGAAGAATCAGTCCTCGCTATTAAACAGCATTCAAAATTACCTGTTGGCGTCGGATTCGGAATAAGAGATGCAGAGACTGCTGCAAGCGTTGCAAAAGTGAGTGATGCGGTTATCGTCGGTAGCCCGATTGTCGAACTTGTTGGGGCGCTGCAGGACGATTCTATTGATTCGATGAAGTCAATAAGTACTTATCTTTTGACATTACGGCATGCAATTGATGCTGTTTAAAACAATACATATTATAAATATAAAACCATGAGCTGGTTTAAAAAATTACTTCCTTCAAGGATTAAAACAGATAGCGCATCCAGACGTACTGTCCCTGAAGGCGTCTGGTCCAAATGTGATGATTGTAGTGCAGTCTTATACCGTGCTGAGCTAGAGCGGAATCTTGAAGTTTGTCCCAAGTGTTCTCACCATATGCGCATAAGTGCTAGAGCACGAATTGAGTGTTTCCTGGATCCGGAACCGAGGATAGAAATTGGCACCGAACTTAAGCCAATCGACAAGTTTAAGTTTCGTGATAAAAAAAAATATAAAGATCGTTTAAGTCAGGCTCAAAAGCAGACAAAGGAAAATGATGCGCTGGTAGTCTTTATGGGACAAGTCGAAGAGATTCCTGTGGTCGTTGCAGCATTCGAATATAATTTCATGGCCGGGTCTATGGGATCAGTCGTTGGGGAACGATTTGCCCTGGCTGCTGAAGCGGCCATAGATAACGGTATTCCATTGATATGTTTTTCAGCCAGTGGTGGAGCCAGAATGCAGGAGGCAATTTTATCACTGATGCAAATGGCAAAGACGAGTTTGGCTTTGGCTAAATTGGCTGCTGAGGAGTTACCCTATATTTCTGTATTAACGAACCCAACATTGGGAGGAGTTTCTGCCAGTCTGGCAACACTGGGCGATATCAATATGGCAGAACCCAACGCATTGATTGGTTTTGCAGGACCAAGAGTGATCGAGCAGACCGTACGTGAAACGTTACCTGAGGGCTTTCAGAAAAGTGAATTTCTTCTTGAACATGGTGATATAGATATGATCGTAGATAGACGAGAGATGCGTGAAAGGATATCTTCTATACTGTCAATTCTGAATAATAAAGCAGCCTAGAATTCATTCTGAATTATTAATCATGCGCGCAGAATCTATGCCTCAGAGTCATTTCGAAAAAAAAACCGTGAGATTTAACTGTCTCCATGAATGGTTGGAGTGGCAGGAAGAATTACATTTTACGGCAATAGAACTGGGTTTGGATCGGTGTACTGAAGTTGCAGAAAACATGGGGTTGCTTAAGCCTGATTTTACAGTCATCAGCGTCGCAGGAACCAATGGCAAAGGTTCCAGTGTTGCCATGCTGAATTCTATTCTATGTAATTCAGGTTATAAAACAGGATGTTACACTTCACCACATCTCATACGATACAACGAACGGATAAAACTCGATGAGGTTGAAGTCACCGATGAAATGTTGTGTGAGTCTTTTAGTCGGATTGATCATGCACGAGGCAATGTTTCTTTAACTTATTTTGAATTTGGTACACTTGCAGCATTGGATATTTTTCATCACGCAGATATTGATATTGCATTACTTGAAGTGGGTTTGGGTGGTCGGCTTGATGCAGTTAATTGTTTAGATGCTGATGTCGCCTTGATTACAAGTATCGATCTGGATCATATGCAGTGGTTAGGTTTTGATCGTGAAACAATTGGCCGTGAAAAAGCAGGTATTTTTCGTAGTAATAAGCCTGCTATTTGTTCTGATCCTCATCCGCCTGAAACCGTGCTGCAATATGCTGAGGAAATAGGGGCAACATTGTATATTCCTGGTCGAGATTTTAACTATCAATTGTCAGATGATAACTGGTCCTGGCAATGGGGCTCTGTAGTCCATGAAAAACTGCCCCATCCAAGTCAATACAACAGTTGCCAGGTTCAAAATGCAGCAGGTGTATTAATGGTTCTGAATGTGCTCGATTCCGGAATGCCAGTGGCAGTAGGTGATATTGAAAAGGGCCTGAAAAATTTCAGCCTTGCCGGCAGGTTCCAGATGTTGAGCGAAGGGATACAAACTATCCTGGATGTGGCACATAATAACCAGTCAGCGAAAACTCTGGTACATAATTTAAAACAATTTCCCAACAGCGGCAAAACTCACATTATTATCGGGATGTTGAAAGATAAGGATCGGAACAGTGTTTTGGGTGAGTTAATAGAAATTGCTGATTATTGGCACACAGTGACCATATCAAATCCTCGGGGGAGTGACAGCGAGACAATAAAAAATGAATTACTCGAATTAGGAGTAAATGTTCCGATTTCAGAAAATGATACTGTGGCCGATGCTTTTCACAAGTTAAAGGATGAAATAGGCATACATGATCGTATTGTGGTTACCGGGTCCTTCCTGACCGTTGGTGACGCTATCAAGCACCTTGGAATATAGATGGAAAACACTTGGTAAATTATTGAAAATTATGCAGCAAAAGTTAAAAGAACGATTAGTGGGTGCGGCAGTATTGGTCGCAGTTGCTGTTATTTTCATACCTATTATATTAAATGATTCTCCGGAAACAGATTCTATTTCAGGCTCAAATATTCCCGAAAAACCAGATGCAAACTTTAGTTCAAGAATTATTCCTGTCATTAAGCAAAATGATAAATCTCTATCAAAAGACATCGAAACCAACAACATCATATCTGAAGATAAGCAGATAAAGAATAACCAGGAAACTGTAAAGGAAGTCATTGCTGAAAAAATCGAGGTAAATAAAGAAAAATCTGCTGAGATAAATTCGCCTAGGAAGGAGAATGAAGTAAGAGAAACTGAAATACAAGCTAATGTCGGTTTGTCTGCATGGGTTGTACAACTGGGAAGCTTCTCTAATGAGGAAAATGCGCAAAGTCTAAATAAAAAATTGCGAAAGGCAGGTTATCCTGCTTTTGTAGAGCCACTTAATAAAAATGGACAAACCAGTTATAGGGTAAGGGTCGGTCCTGAAATTAAAAGGTCAGAGGCAGAATTGCTATTAAAAAAATTAAAAGACAATATGGAAATGGAAGGAATCCTTGTGAGTTACCCATGATTTCAGGCATGTTATATAAAAACAGGAAGAATTCTTTTTAATGCAATCCGTTGATATTGCAATCTTGGTTCTCGTTGCCTTGCCTGCAATCGCAGGTGTAATGTATGGATTTTTGAATATTGTATTTTCATTATTGGCATGGGCACTGGCTTTAGGTATTTCTATAAAGTTTTCTCCTGCATTTACACCCCTATTAGAATCATCTGTAAATACACCTGTTTTAAGAACTATCCTGGCCTTCGTGGGTTTATTTATTATTAGCCTTATAATACTGACGGGTCTTGGATTTCTGATTGTTAAATTACTTGGCAGGACTGGACTAACAGCTGCAGATCGAATGTTGGGTCTATTTTTTGGTATTGGTTTGGGAGCTATCATTGTGGAGGTTATCGTATTCCTGGGAGGCTTTACAGCTTTGCCACAAGAATCATGGTGGAATGATTCGAGAGTCATCAAACCATTTGAGAGAGTAGCTATTTGGTCAGAACATTATCTACCAGAAAGTATATCGGAGTATCATGGATATGAAATAGCGACAGATGTACCAGTCGAAGATAATGCAACCAAAATTAATCCACATGAACCTGATTCAACAAGCTAGATTACTATACCCTTTGGGTAAGGACAGATTGATATGTGCGGTATTGTAGGGATCGTTGGCAAGCAGTTTGTAAACCAGCTCATTTACGATGGCTTAACGATTCTGCAGCATAGGGGACAAGATGCTGCTGGGATGATGACATACCATAATCGCAGGCTCTATCTGCGCAAGAGTAATGGTTTAGTGCGTGATGTATTTCATACACGACACATGCTTAATCTAAAGGGCAAGATTGGTATAGGGCATGTTCGCTACCCAACGGCTGGATGTTCTTCCTCTGCAGAGGCTCAGCCGTTCTATGTAAATTCCCCATATGGAATATCATTGGCACACAATGGTAATCTGACCAATAGTGAGGAGTTAAAGCGGGAATTATTCAGAGATGACCTCAGGCATATCAACACGGATTCTGATTCTGAAGTTTTACTCAATATTCTTGCTCATGAGTTACAACGTCTTGGGAAACTTCGTTTGGAAGTCGAAGATGTTTTTGATGCTGTCGAAAAACTGCACAAGCGTTGCCGGGGAGGCTATGCCGCCGTCGCAATGATAAGTGGTTTTGGTATTCTCGGTTTTCGGGATCCATATGGCATCAGACCCGTTATTTTCGGAGAGCGTGAAACTGAAGCTGGAAAAGAATATATGATTGCTTCTGAAAGTGTAGCGATAACATCATTGGGATTCACTGTTATTCGTGATATTAAACCCGGTGAAGCTATCTTTATCACAAAAGATGGCAAACTACACGCGCGCCAATGTGCAGAAAATCCACAATATTCGCCCTGTATCTTTGAGTATGTTTATTTGGCAAGACCTGATTCTATTATTGACGGTATTTCAGTTTACAATTCACGCCTGCATATGGGCGAGACATTGGCTGATAAGATATTAAAGGAAAGACCTGATCATGATATCGACGTTGTGATACCAATTCCTGATACAGGAAGGACAGCGGCTTTACCCCTGGCGCAGAAACTTAATGTCAGATACAGCGAGGGATTTATTAAAAATCGATACATCCCCCGTACTTTTATTATGCCAGGACAGGAAATTCGCAAGAAATCAGTCCGGCAAAAATTGAATGCAATTGAATCTGAATTTAAGGGCAATAATGTTTTACTGGTCGATGATTCAATAGTCAGGGGTACGACTTCGGGTCAGATTATAGAAATGGCAAGAAATGCTGGAGCAAATAAAGTTTATTTTGCATCAGCAGCACCACCGGTCATTTATCCTAATGTATATGGTATTGATATGCCGACAGTAGATGAATTAATCGCTTATAATAAGACCGAAGAAGAAATAGCCAGTCTGATTGGAGCCGACTGGTTGATATATCAGGATTTGGATGTATTAATTGAAACGACACAATCAGAAAATTCATCCATTACGAACTTTGATCTGTCTTGTTTTAATGGGGAATATGTCACTGGCGATGTGAACCAGGAGTATCTGGATCATATTGGAGATATGCGAAGGGATAGTGCAAAATTAATTAGAGAAGCTAATGAAGAAGATTTAATCGATCTCTCAAATAATGCGTAATCAGTTTTTACAGTTTGGTTTGTCTGTATATCTGTTTCTTTGAAAGACCTGAAAGCGCTAATTGATTGTTACAGCCAATTGGCTTATGTCTAATTGTTTACGAGCGTTGACAATCATACTCAACATTGCAACTGCTTCGTGCATTCCGTTTTCAAATACACTTAACATATCAGCTTCGATACCTGTTGAATCAAGAATTGACTCAAAACTTTCAGCAGATAATTCTCCAAAATCTTTTTTGTATAAGGCGATATAAGTCGATAATAATCTGATGCATTGAGTAAGCCCTTCTTTGTCGACCATTTCTGACAAAGTCTCCAGTTCCTGTTCTTTAATCCGTAACTCTGATATCGCATTCTCAATATTATTCATGATATTTCTCTCATATGTCGTTCTTATTAGCTTATAAGCAATGACCGTGCCAATAATAAATATATTTTGATAACAATAACTTACGAATTATCTCGGATTAAGCCATTGCTTAGACTGTCTCCGATAAACGACATGAGGTTTGAGAATGGCATTTTTATTTTTTTCAAATTGTAAGTTTTTGTGAACTTTGTCACGGAATCGAAATTGTGCCTGTGACTTGCATCTCAATAGTCACATTGGTTAGTTGAGTCTATGGTCATAAAAAAGTAAAACTACGTTAAACAAATAAAAAAAAATGGATTATTTTTAATTTTAGATAGTAAAAATTAATGAATAGTAATTGAATATTTGAGAGAAGCAGCGTGAATAATATGAAAGATTACAGAACTAAATTGAATTCAGATCAAGAGATTTCATCAATATTGTATGAATGTCGTGAATTAATGACAGATCATTTAAAGCATTCATTACCTAATTTAATGGATGAAGTAGATGATGTGTTACTGGATATTGCACTGAAGACGACAGACTCACAGGAGAGAACAAAATATTTTAACGCTATGAATGAGGTGAGGCTAAAGAGGCACAATATAGAAAGGAAGTGCCTTGAAAATTTCGCCGGACTTTTTAACGAAAAAATTCGTTCAGGTCATACCGCATCTAATGAATGTGAAGGACCAAAAGATATAAATGCAATAATGATGTCGAATGCTGTCAATAAAATCAGGAATGATTGTCATTTGGCGTTGCTGAATCTTGATGAGTGTATGGGTAAAATTTTAAATACAGGCAAAGCCAACGCAATAAGCAATCCTGTGTCACCTGAAGTGGTATGCACTGCTTTTTATAATGCATGTGAACTTGCTGACACGGGGACGGAAATAAGATTGATTATATTTAAATATTTTGAAAAATATGTCACATCTATGCTCAATGATGTCTATTCAGAGATTAATGATTTCATAAAATCAGGCAGTGCAACCAATGAGTCAATATCAAAAAACCAAACAACAGCAACGGATAATGTTAGTAGTAAAGGCTATCAAAGTATTGCTGATATAAAACAAACAGTAATAGCAGAAATAGAGCATCTTCTTGCAGATGAGCATGTGCCGAGCTTCGTTTCTGATTTTATTTTAAACCACTGGGTGAAACTACTAGCCAGAATTTACGATAAAAACGGTGTAAACAGTGATGCATGGCAACATGCTATTGATACTGTCGAGGATTTGGTTTGGTCTGTCGGTAGTATATCAAGCAAGCAAGATAGGGAAAAATTCGATGAATTATGGCCTGATCTTATTATGCGTATTCGAAACGGAATCAATATGATTTCAATGTCATCTCCTGATGCAACTGATTTTATGTCAAATTTATTCAAACATCGGGCAACCCTGTCGATGATGAGAGCATTATCTAAAACTAAAAATAGTGATGTAAACCTGATTAACCCTGAAAAGATAAAAGCACTGAAGATGAAAGTAAAACAGGCTAATGAGATATCAGAAGCTAAAAAAATGGAATTGGAGAGACTTGGAACTGAGGATATTACGATTCCTGTGCTTGATAAACTGAGCTATATGCGGCCATTTATGGAAGAGCTTCTGGTCGACAACCGCGATATTGAAGGGTTTAACAGTGATATTGATGAAAGCTAGAGAGACGATGCTCCCTGTTGAACATTTCTTGTTTGGCCATCATTAGGTCTAGAATACCTGAATTGGGCGTTAGCTTTATTAGCAATTATCTGCGTGATTGACCAAGGGCTATTTGCCAACAATCCATTTCTGGTAGAGCATTTATTGACATGTTAAGTGGGTTTTCCTAGACTCGCCGGCATAGCGCCGATTTGATTCAAGCTTGCGGGCGCTTAAAAAGTACCGCTAAAGAAGAGCAACCTGCTTTAGCAAAAGCTGATCGCGGGTTTTTTTTACGTCCGTAAGAAAATTCTATTAAATTATTCAGGACAGGTTGTGTTAATTATCTGGAGTTAGAAATGGCCAAAATTGATCCAAAACAATATGGCTCAAATACGAATGCAGTCAGGGCTGGACAGGTACGCAGTGCTGAGGGTGAGCACAGTGAAACGATTGTGACTACCTCAAGTTTTGTTTTCAAGGATGCAGCGGAGGCCGCAGCAAGGTTTTCCGGAGATGCACCGGGGAACATCTATTCGCGATTCACCAATCCGACAGTACGCACATTTGAGGAACGTCTGGCCGCCCTGGAAGGGGTTGAACGGTGCGTCGCAACTTCATCAGGAATGAGTGCGATCTTGAGTACATGCATGGCCCTGTTGAAAGCTGGAGATCATATAGTTGCGTCTCGCAGTATATTTGGCACAATTGTTGGTCTGTTTGATAATATATTGGCAAAATTTGGACTCTCAACGACATTTGTTGAATTAACAGACTATGCGGCCTGGGAAAATGCGATAGGTTCCGAGACAAAAATGCTGTTTCTGGAAACACCTTCAAATCCTTTGACCGAGATTGCTGACATCTCTCGCCTGGCCGAAATTGCCCATAAACATGAATGTTTGCTGGTCGTGGATAATTGTTTCTGTACACCAGTATTACAGCAACCTTTTAGTCTGGGTGCCGATATTGTTATCCATTCAGCAACAAAATATCTTGATGGGCAAGGTCGATGTATAGGCGGCGCCGTACTTGGCAGTGATGAACTTCTGGCAGAAGATGTCGTTGGATTTCTTAGAACTGCCGGCACAACAATGAGTCCATTTAATGCATGGGTATTCCTCAAAGGTCTGGAAACCTTACATTTGAGGATGAAAACACATTGTGAGAATGCATTGAAAGTAGCTAAGTGGTTAGAGCAGCAGGCAAAGGTGACGCGTGTTTACTATCCTGGTCTGCCATCACACCCACAACATGAATTGGCAAAAACTCAACAGTCTGGCTTTGGGGGGGTGCTTAGTTTTGAGGTAGACGGTGGTCAAAAAGCAGCATGGAATGTTGTTGATTCGACTACACTGTTTTCCATTACGGCCAATCTGGGCGATGCCAAGAGCACTATTACACACCCGGCAACTACCACACACCATCGACTCACTGATGAACAACGTGTTCAGGCAGGAATTCATAATGGTTTGATTAGATTATCAATTGGATTTGAAGATGTCAGTGATCTGACCCAGGATCTGGCAGCGGGCTTGTCAGACTAGGGAAGATTTTGATCTGAAAAGCGACTAAAAGTGGATTTATTGCACCGTTTTGTGGTAAAAGAAGCGACTTAACGAAGGTCTGATGTAGGGGAAAAGCGGCGCAATGACCGCAGTCGGTGCAAAAACTAAATAATAACGCACCAAAGATAATAATAAATTTTTGAAGAATGTCGGTAATTCTGAGACTGGAATATACCGACGCCATTAAAAAATAAGGACTTAGCGACGCAAGTCGCGAATAACTATCCCTTGAATTTAAACATTATACTGGAGGGTATTACCTATGCCTGGTCGTAATTTTTTATTTATCCCTGGCCCTACAAATGTGCCACGCCGTATCCAAAATGCAATGAATGTCGAACAGGAAGACATGCGCGCATTGGATCTTCCTGAATTTACCAAACCTCTGTATGAAGATATGAAGAAAATCTTCAAGACCGAAAAAGGGCGTGTCTTTATCTATCCATCATCAGGTACCGGCGGCTGGGAATCAGCCATCACCAATACCCTGTCTCCGGGCGATAAAGTGCTGGCCTCCGGTTTTGGTCACTTTAGCAATCTTTTTATTGATTGTGCCCGACGTCATGGTATGGATGTGCAGGCACTGGAAATCGAATGGGGCAAAGGTGTTCCTGCCGAGGAATTTGCCATGATACTTAAAGCCGATACGAAACATGAGATTAAAGCCGTATTTGCGACTCATAATGAAACGGCGACAGGTGTTGTCAGTGATATCGCTGCCGTTCGTAAGGCCATCGATGATGCCAATCACCCGGCACTCTATTTTGTTGATACCGTCAGTGGTGTCGCCAGTATTGATTTTCGTATGGATGAATGGGGCGTTGATCTTGCCATCAGTGGTTCACAAAAAGGTCTGATGCTGCCTACCGGTTTAGGGATTGTTTGCGCTAGTGAAAAAGCACTGGAGGCACATAAGACATCTACCTGCCCACGTTGCTTCTTTGACTGGGATGACATGATCAAGACCAACGACCTTGGTTTCTTTCCATACACACCACCAATGAATCTATTACGTGGTCTGCGTGAGTCAATGAACATGTTGTTTGAAGAAGGTCTGGAGAATGTTTTCGCCAGACACAATCGTATGGCAAGTGCGGTTCGTGTCGCCGTAGAAGCCTGGGGCCTGAAAACAATTGCAGCAGGTCCAGAGTGGTATTCCGACACGGTGACTGCCGTTGCAACGCCTGAAGGCTTTGATGGTAACGAAGTCGTTCGTCATGCCTACAAGTATTACAACGTTTGCTTTTCAATCAGCCTGGCAAAGATCGCAGGTAAGGCATTCCGTATCGGTCATATGGGCGATATGAATGAGTTGATGGTGTTAACACCGATCACCGGTGCTGAAATGACAATGAAAGATCTGGGTTACGATATTGAACTGGGTAGTGGTGTTGCTGCAGCACAGGAATATCTTCGCAATACCAAGATAGACCGCATGGCCTAATCGAGAGGAATAATTTATGAGTTTTACACAATTTGAGCAGGCGCGTCCGCGTCTGCAACGTAGTGAACTGGCTGTACCGGGTTCCAACCCAGGCATGTTTGAAAAGGCCGCCAAGAGTGATGCCGATTATGTCTTTCTTGACTGTGAAGACGCCGTCGTCCCTGATGATAAGGATCAGGCGCGTAAAAATATCATTGAAGGTTTGAATGATATTGATTGGGGCAACAAGACCCTATCTGTCCGTATCAATGGGCTGGATACCCATTACATGTACCGCGATGTGATCGATATTATTGAGCAAGCGGGAGATAATCTGGATACCATCCTGATCCCCAAGGTGGGCACCGCTGAAGATGTCTACGCCGTTGATATGTTGGTGACACAGGTTGAAGATGCAATGGGTCTGAAGAAAAGGATTGGTCTTGAATGTCTGATTGAGACTGCCCTGGGCGGTGCCAATGTGATGACCATCGCACGGGCTAGCTCGCGTCTGGAAGCCTTCCATTTTGGTGTTGCAGATTACGCGGCCAGCATGCGTTCTCGCACCACGGTGATTGGCGGCTTGAACCCGGATTATGTCTGTGACGGTAATCCTGCTGATCAATGGCATGCAGCTCAGGTAAATATGTTGACCGCTTGTCGCGCTTTTGGACTGCGTGCAATTGATGGTCCATTTGGTGATTTCAGTGATCCTGATGCATATAGAGAAGCGGCAAGACGAGTTGCTGCACTGGGTTATGAAGGTAAATGGGCGATTCATCCTTCACAAATCGAACTGGCAAATGAAGTGATGTCACCACCTGAAGCCGAAGTCACACGTGCCAGACGTGTACTGGAAGCGCTTGCAGAAGCAGCAAAAGCCGGTAAAGGTGCTGCCCAGTTGGACGGCAAGATGATCGATATCGCATCTGAGAAGATGGCGCGTAATGTGATTGCGCAGGCAGATCAAATTGTTGCCAACTCATAAGCTTAATAGGCGTAAAAATTAAACATATTAAATAAGGAGGGTGTGAAGTGGACATCCATGAATATCAAGCAAAAGAAATCCTGTCTGGATACGGTGTGCCCATCGGTGCGGGTGGCCTGGCGTACAGTCCGGAACAGGCATCATACAGATGCACTGAAATTGGCGGTGAGGTCTGGGTTGTCAAGGCACAAATCCATTCAGGAGCGCGTGGTAAGGCAGGCGGGATCGTGGTCTGTAATACCGAAGATGAAGTATGGACTGCCGCAGATGAATTACTGGGCAAAAAACTGATCACACACCAGACCGGCCCACAAGGCAAGGTTTGTTCCCGTCTTTACATTGAAGAAGGTTGTAATATTGATCGTGAAATTTATCTGGCATTCGTGCTCGATAGAGCCGCTGAACGTGTCACCGTGGTTGCTTCGGCAGAAGGTGGAATGGAGATCGAACAACTGGCGGTTGAAAAGCCAGAATCTATCATTAAGATTTCTGTTGAGCCCGCAGTAGGAATGCAGGCCTTTCAGGCACGCGAACTGGCCTTTGCATTAGGTCTGGATAAGTCTCAGATCAATCAGGCTGTCACGACATTTCTTGGTTGCTACCGTGCGATGCGTGATCTGGATGCCAACATGGTTGAAATCAATCCATTGGTTGTGACCAAAGAAGGCAAGCTTATGGCTGTCGATGCAAAAATGGGTTTTGATGATAACGCGCTTTTTCGTCATCCTAATATTTCTGAGCTTCGTGATAAGTCGCAGGAGGATCCACGTGAAATGCGTGCTGCAGATCGCGGTTTAAACTATGTCGGTCTGGATGGCAACATCGGTTGTATCATTAACGGTGCCGGTCTGGCCATGGCTTCCATGGACATGATCATGCACGCAGGCGGTGAGCCTGCTAACTTCCTCGATATCGGTGGTGGTGCCTCGGCTGAGCGTACAGCCAAGGCGTTTAATCTAGTTCTTTCCGACGATAAGGTTGAATGTATCCTGGTGAATATCTTTGCCGGCATTAATCGTTGTGACTGGATCGCAGATGGTGTTGTTCAGGCGGTTAAACAGATCGACCTGAAGGTCCCTCTGGTGGTGCGATTATCGGGGACCAATGTAGATGCAGGGCGAAAGATCATTAAAGATAGCGGTCTTCCCATTATTTCTGCAGATACCTTACAGGAGGCAGCAGATAAAGCTGTTGCTGCCTGGAAAGAAGCGACCGGTAAATAGGAGAGACATAAAATGTCAATATTGTTAGACGAAAATTCAAAAGTAATTGTCCAGGGTTTCACCGGTCAAATTGGTACTTTTCACGCAACTGAAATGATCGAATACGGCACCAACATCGTTGGTGGTGTGACTCCTGGCAAGGGCGGAACAAAACATCTTGATCGTCCTGTTTTTAACACTGTAAAAGAAGCGGTGGAAGCGACTGGCGCAAATTCCAGTATCATTTTTGTACCGCCCCCATTCGCTGCAGACAGCATTATGGAAGCGGCCGATGGTGGCATCAAATTCTGTGTAGCCATTACTGATGGCATCCCTTCACAGGACATGATCCGTGTAAAACGGTATATGCGTCGTTATCGGGAAGAAGACAAGATGGTGCTGACCGGTCCTAACTGTGCAGGCTCGATCAGTCCCGGGAAATGTATGATGGGTATTATGCCTGGTCATATCTATATGTCGGGACCAGTTGGTGTCGTCGGTCGATCAGGTACGCTGGGTTATGAAGCCGCAGCCCAAATGAAAGAAATTGGTGTTGGTATCTCAAGTAGTATCGGTATTGGTGGCGACCCCATCAACGGTACTGGCTTTGTCGATCATCTGCAGTATTTTGAAGAAGATCCTGATACCAAGGCAGTGATCATGATTGGTGAGATCGGAGGGCCACAGGAAGCGGCGGCTGCGCAATGGGCAAAAGACAATATGTCTAAGCCCGTGATTGGCTATATTGCTGGTCTAACTGCACCTAAAGGCAGACGTATGGGTCATGCAGGCGCAATTATTTCAGCAGTCGGTGAAAGTGCGGCTGAAAAGGTTGAAATCCTGCAAGAGTGTGGTGTACATATTGTGCCTAATCCAGCCTCATTTGCACCGGTTGTAAAGGAAGTAATGGCTAAAGTAGGCTAGTAATAGCAGTGAGAATAAGTAAAGGGCACTTCATCAATGATGCTGTGCCCTTTATACTTTGACCATTAAAAAAAATAAAATCAGGAGACGAACGTGAGTAAACCAAAGGTACTTCTTACCCGTCAATGGCCAGCAGAAGCAGAAGCGAAAGCAAAAGAATTATTTGATGTGACCTTGAATGAAGATGACCACAAGATGTCTGTGGAAGAGCTTCAGGAAGCCATGAAAAACTATGATGTGGTTTGTCCTACAGTTTCTGATTTTAAAATTAATTCAGAAATTCTTAATGTAGAAGGTAGAAAGTGTAAGGCCTTGTGTAATTTTGGTGTCGGCTTTAATAATATCGATACGGATGCTGCAAAAGCCGCAGGTGTTGTCGTCACCAACACGCCAGGCGTCTTGACCGACTGTACTGCCGACATAGCAATGACACTGCTATTAATGGTTGCGCGTCGCGCTGGTGAAGGCGAGCGTCTGGTACGTAGTAAGGAATGGGATGGTTGGCGTCCAATGCACATGCTATCTACCAAAGTCACCGGTAAAAAACTGGGTTTTATTGGCTTTGGACGGATTGCTCAAGCGGTTGCCCAGAAAGCCCATTTCGGTTTTGGTATGCAACTCAGTTTCTATGATCCTTACCCACCATCAGACGACGTCATTAAGAAATTCAGTGCGACAAAACTAGATAGTGTTGAAGAAGTGTTGAAAGATGCTGATTTTGTCACCCTGCATGTTCCTGGTGGTGGCAGTAACACTAACTTGATGAATCAAGAACGTTTTGCTTTGATGAAACAATCCGCATTTTTGATTAATACTGCACGTGGTGATGTGGTTGACGAGCCGGCATTGGTGCAAGCTTTGAAGGACGGTGTTATTGCAGGCGCAGGTATGGATGTTTTTGCCAAAGAACCGAATGTGACAGAGGATTTGTTAAGCATGGAAAATGTGGTCATGTTTCCTCATCTAGGGAGTGCCACAACAGAAACACGTGTAGCCATGGGCATGTGTTCACTGGATAATGTGCAGGCTTTTTTTGATGGTAAGGAACTACCAAATCGCGTTGCTTAAATGAAAGCCCTCATATGACACAATACTGCGTTGAATACTGACTCAAAAATACTCATTTACTTTCATGTAAACTCCGTTTTTTTCGCCAGTCTTCGCCTTGTCTTGTATTCATCTGAGAACTTTCATAGATAGACTTGCAGAATATGGAGATTAAAATCTGGATTAATTAGAACATCCTGAGGTTTATCTGAAAAATTTCAAGACAGATTATAATTTAGATTGTAAGGGGGGATTTGTAGATGAAGGTTTTTGCACGATGTTACGAACGAAGGCTAGTCAAGGCAAAAATGACTGAGAAAGCAGAGTTTACAATTAGTTTGCCGTTTCATGGCCCCGCATTATGAAGTCATTTTTAACAAAGCGTAGCTGAGTGCAGTAATCGTGCAAGATATCGATTCCATCTCAGCAGCCTATGCCAAAGAGGTCGTCGATCTTCTTACAGAACAGCTAAAGGCCGTCATCATACAACGCCAGCCCGAGATCCTTCCCTTGTTCCAGGGTAAAAAACCGGTACCAAAAGATAATTCTTCGATCCTGTTGGGTGTATTACAGGCATGGGGGATCTGGTTTCAATTACTCAACGTAGCAGAAGAGAATACCGCCATGCGGCGCCGGCGGCTGCTTGAAAAGAACAATGGTCTGGAAAAAGTACCGGGGACATTTGCCAATGTTTTTTCACAGGCAAAAGAAGCGGGTGCATCAGCTGATGATATTCAACACTTATTAAACAGCGCAAAGATAAGGCCTACAATTACCGCGCACCCGACAGAAGCAAAACGTGTCACCGTACTGGAAATCCATCGACGCATCTATGTCTTGCTCTATCGTCTGGAGGGTACGCGTTGGACGCCCAGAGAAAAGCAGAAATTTATTGATGCATTACGTAACGAAATTGATCTGCTCTGGTTAACGGGTGAGTTAAGGCTGGAAAAACCCTCGGTCGCCCTGGAGGTTGCATGGGGATTACATTTTTTTGAACAGACTTTATTTGATCGTATCTCGGAAACACTGGAGCGTTTACAACTTTCCTTAACCCACATATTTCCAGAACACTCATTCTCGATTCCGCCTTTCTTCCAGTTTGGTTCATGGATCGGTGGCGATCGGGATGGAAATCCGTTTGTGACCAATGAAGTTACCCGCCAGACTTTATACAGCAATCGGTCTATGGTGTTGGCGCATTACCAGCAACGACTCGAACAATTACTGGAAAAACTCAGTATCAGCAGAAATGCGATTTCCTTGCCAGAGTCTTTTGAAAAGTCATTAAGTGAAATGCTTGATTCGATCGAGACAGGTGAAGCCTTGACGGCGAGAAATCCAGGCGAAGTATTCAGGCAATTCGTCGTCGGCATGTTGGTGAAAATGAAAGGCACCATAGCAGATCAGGCAGGACAAGTTTGTTATCGGACGGCAGATGAATTTATAAGCGACATCACCGCATTAGAAAAAGGTTTGATTGATTCGGCTTGCAATAATATTGCAAAAACATTGGTCACGCCAATCAGGCAACAGGCAGAAGCCTTTCGATTCAGAACTGTGCGTCTGGATCTGCGGGAAAACTCAACGACAGTGAATCATGCCCTGATTGGGATCTGGCAGGAATTGAATGACAAAAAAGAACAACCTGATCTGGGGAGTGAAGCATGGAAGGCATGGTTGGTCGCTGAACTGGCAAGACCATTAGAGGCACACCCTGAATTTGAAACATTAGATGAATCTGCCGCATCGACATTTGGTTTGTTTAAACTGGCTGCCGAGATGATGGATACTTTGGATCGAGAAGCCTTTGGTCATTTTATTTTATCCATGACACATTCGGTGCCAGATATTATCGGTGTTTATTGTTTGGCAAAGTATGCTGGTTTATTTATCGATCAAGCAGGCACAGAGTGCTGTCGTCTACCCATAGCGCCATTGTTTGAAACCATTGATGATCTGCAGCGCGCACCGGAGATAATGACAGAATTATTAAATACACCAGTGATCCGACGTTCGATAAAAGAACAGGGTGGTGTACAGGAAGTCATGATTGGTTATTCCGATTCAAATAAAGATGGCGGTTTCTTTACAGCCAACTGGGAACTCACCAAGGCCCAGGCAAGCCTGACCCAGACCGGCAAAGAAAATGGGTTTCCTATCTCATTCTTTCATGGTCGTGGTGGTTCTGTCAGTCGTGGCGGTGCACCAACAGGATTTGCAATTGCGGCACAACCGGCCGGATCAATACACGGACAAATGCGCATTACCGAGCAAGGTGAAGTTGTATCATCAAAATATGCCAACGAAGGTACCGCGCAATATCAAATGGAACTGCTTGCCGCGAGTGTGTTTGAACATACTTTAAAATCAGACAATGAAGATGAGCTAAAACCGAACCCAGATTTCAATGAAGCCATGGAGGCACTTTCGAGTCTTGCTTATGCACATTACCGCCAATTCGCCGAAATGGAAGGTTTGATTGAATACTATGGTGCTGCAAGTCCGGTTGAAGAGCTCGCTAAAATGAATATCGGCTCGCGACCGGCAAAACGTTTCGGGGCGAATTCCCTAAGCGATCTCCGCGCCATTCCATGGGTCTTTGCCTGGACACAAAACCGGCACCTGGTACCAGGCTGGTATGGCATAGGCACAGCACTGGAAAGTTTTATAAAAGTACGTGGTGAAGATGGACAAGAGCTTATCAATAAAATGTTCAAGGAATCGCGCATTTTTAAATTGATTATTGATGAAGTTGAAAAATCCCTGGCACTGGTTGATTTCGAGGTTGCCCAGGCCTATGCAAATCTTGTCGAAGACGAAAGCATTAGAAATAACATATACGGCCTGGTTAAAGAAGAATATGAGCTGACGCATAAATGGGTCTTACAGATTACAGGTGAAGAAAAACTTTGTGTCCGCTTCAGAAAATTCAGTCGTAAATTAAATCGACGCAGCGGTGCCCTGATGAAAGCCGGTATGGAGCAAGTGGAGTTGGTGAAGAACTTTAGAGCGAGCGGAGATGAAGAACAGTTGGTGGGGTTGTTGTTGTCGATTAATTGTGTTTCAGCCGGACTTGGCTGGACAGGCTAACCTAACAGGTTATTTTTCCCCAATATGACAGCCATGGATGGTGGAAATGCAGATTTTGCAGGAGCAAAAATCTGCCTTTGTTAAAGCACTGGCCCTAGTGCTCATTTACTACTTGTAAACTCCGCGCTTTCGCTTAGTGCTTCGCCGCGTCTTGGAAAAAATCTCTCTGTTAGGAGTGATTTGAATTATTCGAGGCGAATGTTATAAACGTCTGCTATCCAGCGTAAGCGGACATTAGGTTTATATATATGCCATACTTTTTGAATGAGAAATAAGAAAAGTTTATTAATAACTCACCCTGAAATTGCTAAACAATGGCATCCGACCAAGAATGGTGAACTGACACCTGATCAGGTTACTGCCGGTTCTGGAAAAAAAGTCTGGTGGAAATGCCCTAAAGGACCAGATCACGAATGGAAGGCAGCACCATACTCACGTGCTGGTAACAAAAAAAGCGGTTGTCCGTGTTGTACTGGTAAAAAAGTTTCTGTGACAAATTCCCTGAAAAGTTTATATCCAGACATCGCAGACGAATGGCATCCTACAAAAAACGGAGACCTGACCTCAGATCAGGTTACTGCCGGTTCTGGAAAAAAAGTCTGGTGGAAATGCCCTAAAGAACTAAACCATGAATGGCAGGCAACGGTTTCAAACCGGACTGGACTTAATAGGGGATGCCCGCTGTGCTGGAAAACCCGCAGAGGAAAGGCTAGAAGAGATGGCGCAGTACGAGTCAAAGGTAGCGTGTCGAGTACGCATCCTAGATTACTAGAAGAGTGGGATGATGACCTCTCGCCGCATGAGTATTCTGCTGGCAGTCACCAAAATATCTGGTGGAAATGTCTTCGTGGGCATCGATGGAAAACGACTATCTATCATCGCACATCCGTAAACGGCACAGGTTGTCCATTCTGCTCTCCGCAGACATCACGACCTGAAATTCGAATCTACTGCGAACTGGAAACAATTTTCCCTGATTCACAATGGCGAATGAAGGACATGGGTAAAGAAATTGATATATATATCCCATCAATAAAGACAGGCATTGAAGAGGATGGTTTTTTATATCACCAATCTAAGGAAAAACAAGATTTAGATTTAGAAAAGAACAAGTATTTTAAAGATAAAGGTATAAAGTTATTTCGTATTCGTGGCAGACGTTTAGGTAAATTAAATCAACAGGATGTTCTATATACAGATAAAGAAATTCGCAAAAAAGAAATAGATGCGCTCCTGATTAAATTAAGCAAGGGCATTGATAATAAATATATAAAAACTGTTTCAGCATATATAGATAAAAAAGGATTTCAAGCAAATTCTAAATATAAGGTATGGGTATCGAGATTACCCGGTCCACGCTTTGAAGATTCGATTGCTGCAACACATCCTCATCTGACAAAAGAATGGGACGATAAAAAGAATAAACCCCTAACACCAGATATGTTTAGTTCAGGAAGCGATTTTAAAGTTTATTGGTGTTGTGAAAAAGGACATAACTGGTTAACAACAATATCAAATCGTACCGCGGGTAAAGGTTGTAGGGAATGCTATCTAGAAGGCTTGCCAAATCTTGTAACAGAACGTGCAATCAAAAATCATGGCAGTTTAAATATAACGCATCCGGCACTTGCAGAAGAATGGGATAAAGATCGTAATATTCCACTTACAGCAGATGATGTTTCGCACGGCAGTCAAGACAAGGTATGGTGGAAATGTAGTCAGGACCATAATTGGCAAGCAACTATCAACAATAGAGCCCGAGGTAGGGGATGTCCAGAATGCGCATTAAAAAACCGAGCAAAAAAATTACGACAAAACGCATTAAAAAGTGGTAAGAATCCAATTTCAATAACGCATCCTGATATTGCAAAGATGTGGATTAAGGCAGAAGATGAAAGTGTTAAACCAAGTATGGTCACAGCTGGGTCAGGGTTAAAAGTTCTATGGCGATGTAAATCAGGTCATGAACGGTGGCGTCCAGTCCATAAACAAATAAAAATAAAACGATGCCCAATATGTGAAAAATAAATGTCCGCTTTCAGTATAAAGCGGACATAAGCAATCCTGAACACGACACTCTTTGGATGACAGGCATGGGAGTCTACAAAGGCTAAGTTAAGGGACTCCTAACCTCTTCTTACCCCACCCCTGAGAGACTCCTTTCTTACCCCTTTATCTATCAATATAGAAACTAATTGTTTATGTCCGAAAACTCACTTTTTCTATTTGAAATTGTCTTAATGTATGGCGGGTAATGTCATTAATCAGACAGTATCGAAAGGGGGTGGGTGTACCTAACGATTTGTTACGTTCACATGTAAACATTTGTAAACAAATTGTTAGCCAGTTATTAGCTATACGGTAACAGATAGTAAACGGGGATAAGGTAATGCAATGTTAGGTTTTGTTGGGTTGTATAATGCAATGGAATGTAACGTTATGTATTGTGTTTCTCCCCAGAAAATGTGGACGTGGAACAACTATATACTTGTTTGAGGTTTATGCCCCCCCATACCCCTTCAGGTTATCAAAGGACATAATCTGACGCTGAAAATCATGGATTTT
>SMVA01159480.1_pt1 | contig 24635 bp, 23 predicted proteins | sample 2456451 | NCBI WGS metagenome assembly SMVA01 (sample SAMN11095933, study PRJNA526329) | marine sediment metagenome | biome: Marine sediment; feature: Surficial sediment; material: Deep marine sediment; isolation source: Hadal surficial sediment | place: Pacific Ocean | collected 2014-05 | depth... | reverse complement strand
GATTTTGTGATCATCCGCGACGACGATGCTCACCATCTCATTCCCCCCTCATGGCGCAGCCGGATTTTTCGTATCCGACATTTGAATCACAGTTTAAGAGTAGACATCCCCGTCGATCGGGGTATCAGGCGAAAAGGGTGGTTCTCGAGTAGAAATGCCGGGGGTACCAGGTGTTCGTGATCCAGGAATAGGGGAAAAACCCTAATGATCCAGACCGCATTCCTTCATTTTCTCGAATACGGCGCTGCGATGGGATTGTGCGAATCCGAGTGCGTTGGGATGCCATTCGCTGCCATCGAATCCGTAGTAGCGGACCATCGAGAGACCCAGTCCTCCAGCGTCGAAATCGCGCTCGGTCGCGAGCCACACCGCACAGGAGATCGATTCGCTTTCCTCGAGTCGGTCGATCTGGCCCGAGCCGTCGAGGTCGTAGCGCACGATGAACTCGCGCGATACCCGGTCGTGCCAGCGGGTGGAACCACCTTCGTTCGACTGGAAGCTGTGGCTCAGAAGGTCCGAATTCGAAAGGTCGAGATCCGGTCCCTGCGGCACGAAGTCGCCATTCAGATCGGCGAGCTCAAAGGGCTCGGGTGCAAGCGGAGTCGTTGGCGCGAGCGCTGGAGAAATCCTCTCGACCGGAATGGGCCTTCCGACCGGCCTCGCGACTTCGGATTCCCGGATCAACTCCGCTCGAAGGGTGAGTCGTTCGCCGGGACGAATTCGAACCCGGCCAACGAAAGGGACATAGCCTGCCTTCGCGACGCGGACTTCGTGATCCCCGACGCCGAGCCGATGCCGCGAGGCCCCCGTCGAGCCGAGATCGAGCCCGTCGATTCGCAGGCGATCCTGAGCCAGATTGGAGCGCACGGTCAATTCGCCTTCCCCGACACAGAGCAGCGGTTCGAAGCGATGGGTCTCCCCCTCCTCGAAGTAGACGGATCGTGTCCAACGATCGGGGCAGTCCTCGCGGCTGACCTCGAGGGCATAACGCCCTGCGACCAGTTCGATTTTCGCCGCTTCCGCCGGAAGCTTGAAGAAGAGTTCTTCGCGGTCGGCATCGAGTACACGAAGCGTCGCGCCGCGAAGTCGCCCCTCGAGAATCAACCAGGCCGGCTCGCTGAAAGCGGCGACCGTCGAATCCTGTTCCAGTCGGGTGACCCGATAGCCTGCGGCATAGGCAACCAGCACGATGAGGATCAGAGTGGCCGTCAGCAGGCCAAGCAGCGGCCCGATTCGCTGTGGATTGGCGACCGGGGAAGACGGCGCTTCGGACGAAACGATGAAAGGTGCGCGGCCGCTTTCGAGATCCGCAATTTCGCTTCGCAGAGCGTCGGCCTCGGGCGGGTCAGCGGAGGCCAGTCGACTGCGCAGTCGATTCAGCAGCCGCGGCATCGTCGCCCGGATCTCGGCGGGGGAGGCCTCGTGCGAGAGCCCGAGAACCCGACTCAGGCGGCGGTGGGAAAGAGCCGGGGGGGAATCATCCATTGCAAAGGGAGGCTAGCAGGCGAACCCGCGGAGTCGTGTCGACCTGCACACGCCGAATCAGGCGGGCTAGTCTTCGCCGGCGAAGCGTCGTCGGACGACGGACGTCGGACAACACAGGATTCGTGGGGAGGAAGTCTTTTCGATGGGCCAGGATTGTGCGTATTGCGGCGCGACCGAAATCGTCGAGGATGAGCATAGCGGCGTGCTTCGGTGTCACGAGTGTGGTCGATCCTCGCTTCCCAACGCCGCGTCTGCGAAAGATTCCGCGCGCTTGGGTGTGAAGGGGGCCGTGCCGCCCTTTCTGTCCGCGCATTCCAGACGGCGTCGAGAGAAGCGCGGTGCCCCGGGCGAAATTCCCAGCTGGCCCGCTGCGCTCTCGAGCTTGGCCGCGACGGGCCTCTTCTACGGATTGCTCGGGCTGCTTCCGGCGAGCGGTTTCTCGGTGCTTTTCACCGACCGCGGCTGGGTTCCCTATGTGATCACGCTGATCTCGGTTTGGGCACTCTTTCTGCTCGGCGCGAAATTGCGTCGACTGCAAAAAGAGCGCGCGATGCTCGAGCGAGATCTGGTGGTCGTGGGCGAGGATGGGCTCTTGGGGCCGGATGACGCCGCGTCCGCCTTGGCCGCGTTGAGCGCGCAACCGCCGGAGGTGATCGAGAGCTTTCTGGTCCGACGACTGGAGCGTGCGCTGCGCCATTTCCAGTCGCGACGCCACTCGGTCGAGATCGTCGAGTTCCTCGCGATCGAGTCGCGCTCCGACGAGGGGCGCGTCGATGCGAGTTATGGGCTCGTGCGGGTCTTCGTCTGGGCCGTTCCAACGCTGGGATTCATCGGCACCGTGATCGGCATCGGGGCGGCCGTGGCAGGCTTTTCGGACACGCTCGAGGCCGCATCCTCCCTCGAAGGGATGAAAGAATCGATTGGCCTGGTCACCGGGGGACTCGGCGTGGCCTTCGATACGACCCTGCTCGCGCTGGTGATGAGTATTCTCATCATGTTCCCGGCGACCGCGGTGCAACGCATAGAGGAAGCCTTCATCGGTGAAGTCGATGACTATTGCGCGGCCCATCTGATTGCGAGACTACGCGACGAGTCCACGGCCGAGGCCGACGAACTGGCGATCGCGGGCTTGGCGCGACGGCTGGTCGCGTCGATGCGCGCCAGCGAGCATCGCGGAGCTTAGGCGTGTCGTCGCGCGGTCAGCCGAAGATTTCCCTATTTCCTTTCATGAGTGTCCTGGCTTGCACGATCGGAGCCTTGATGATGCTGCTCGTCGTGATGTCGCTCTCCGCGGTGGGCGCGAGCGACGCCTCGATGAAGGCCTACGCCTCGACGAAGGAAGCCGCGGCATTGGATCGCAGCGCGATCGAGAGCACGCGGCTCGAACTGACTCGCGCGGAAGCGCTCTGGGCGGAGATCGATGCCGAACTCGAATTGCGGGGATGGCCGTCGGGCTTGTCGAGTTCGTCGATCGACCTCGAACTCGAGAAGGCGAAGGCGCAACAGACGATCCTCGAGACACTGGATCAGATCGAGAGCGAGCGGCGGCGGCTCGACGACGAGAGCCAGTCGATCGAGACGACGATTGCGGTGCTCGAAAGTCGCCGTGAGACGCTGCCGATCTTGATCGACTCGACGGGCCTTTCTCGGCATCTCGTGCCGTATTTCGTAGAGTGTGACGCGGGCGGCGCGACCGCCTATCGAGTGACCGACGATTTTAGCTACTTCGTTTCCAGGGACGAGTTGTCGAATAGCGGCGATTTCGGACGCTACCTGCGCCGGGTCCGTGCCTCGCCAGGTGCATTGCTCGTATTATTGGTGCGTCCCGACGGGATTGGCACGATGATTCGCGCGCAACAGGTTGCCCGCGAGGCCGGAATTCGAGTGGCGCGGCTGCCCTTGCCGGGCCAAGGCGAACTCGATTGGAGCCTGCTTCGCCGCGCCGAAGGTCCGGGTGGCTGACGATGCCGCCGCCTGGACGCAGATCGGTACCGGACAACCTCGATCCGCTCGTCGACACGCTTTCGAATGTCGTCGGGATCCTGTTGATCGTCGTGCTCCTGACCCAGATCCAGCTGGGCGATGCGCTCACGCGCGTCTCTGAACTGGATTTCTTGCGGACACGAGAAGAGCGTGCTCGAGAGCAGATGCCAGCCGAGACACGGGCCCTGCGTCTGCGAAGAGAGGCGCTGTTGCGTCGAACAGATGTCGATCTCGAGGAGTCGATCCTTCTGGCACAGGAAATGCTCGCGTCGCTTGCGGAGAGCGCGGCGAGTCGATCGCGGGATCGATCGCGAACGTTGTCGGAACTCCGCGAGGAATTGGCGCGATCTCGCCTCGATTTGAGAGCGAAGAAGGCGGCTCGCGATCGTCGCGATGGTTATGCCGTTCAACTCCAGCGCGTGCCCAAGGAAATGGTCGCGAGGCTGCCGGATCCCACGGTGGTTCGCGGCAAGGAATCCTGGATTCTGGTGCGAGGCGGTCGCATCTACCTGGCCGATCGTGCGGCACTCTTCGAACAGGGCCAGAGGGCGATCAGCCGGGTTCTCGGCCTGGACACGCAGGTCCGCCGTATCCGACCCGACGAATTCGAGTCGGTCGCCCGCTATCTCCGAAAGCGGACGGTGGGCGATGCGACCTTCCGCTGGCATCTCAAGCCGGGGCGCGACGTGCGCGTCGAACTCGTCTGGCGAAATCAAGATCGGGGCCTCGAATATCCCGATCTCGCATCCAACCCGTCGATGCGCATCTGGCTCGCGGCCCGCTCTCCCGAACTCGATTTCATTTCGTTCCACGTCTGGAGCGATAGCTTCGAGGCCTATCTCGCGGCTCGCGAAGTGATCGAGAGCGCCGGCTTTCGGGCCGGATGGCGTGGCTACGAGGCGACGGATGAGCTCGATCTGCCGTTGAGAATGGGTCGGCCCGAACCGGAAATCAGGGCGATTCTCGTCGACTGAGTCGAGTCCGAATCGTTCTGGCCGTGAATCTGCCATTCCTCTTCCTTCCGGCGAGAAAGAGTCTGGGCAGTCCCGTCAAAAGCGCGTATAAAGAGAGGTCCGCGTATTCGATTTGATGGGGAACGGAATGGCTGAGCGGCCGGATGAGATCGTGCTCGAGGAATTGGCGGCCCTCGAGAAGGTCACCACACAACTCGCCGAGCTTCCGCCCGCGAAGACCGCCAGCACCGCCCCGATCATCAAGGAACTCGAACGTCTGCGAGAACGCTTGCTCTCGGGTGACGAGAACAAGGATCTCTCGGCGCTGACCGAGCAATACCACAATCAATCCGCCGTATTGGCCCAGCTGCAGAACGCGGGCCAGCCGATTCCCGTGGATCCGGCTTCACCGTATTTTGCTCATCTTCGTTTGGAAGAGGAGTCGCGAGTTCGCGATCTCTTTCTCGGGCGCACGACCTGTCTCGAAAAGGGCGTACGAATCATCGATTGGCGCGATGCCCCGATCTCCAAGATTTTCTACAGCTACCGGCAGGGTGAGGATTTCGATGAGGAAATCGCCGGTCGCGAACGCCAGGGCTGCGTGGTCGCCCGGCGGATGGTCCGGATTCGCGGGGGAGTTCTGGAGCGAATCCAGGCGCCCGAGGGCGACTATCGCATCGACATCGAGGCGGCCTCGGGTTGGAGACGGGAAGAGCTGGGAATCCCGAGACTGGCCGGCGGCGAAGCGGCCGCACTGCGATTCGACTCGGATGAAATCGGCGCCTCTCGGAGAATGGGGGAAGGGCTCGACGGCGAGATCCTTCGGGCCGATAAACATCTCCCCGAGATCACGAGCCTGATCGATCCCTCCCAATTCGATTTGATCACGCGCCCGGCGAAGGGCTATCTCGTGATCCGCGGCAGCGCCGGGAGCGGCAAGACCACCGTCGCGCTCCATCGCATCGCCTATCTGGCCTTCGCCGACGCGCAAATCGACGGACCCGACACTCTCGTCGTCGTCTTCTCTCGGGCCCTCGCGCGCTATGTCGCCCACGTCTTGCCCTCCTTGGGACTCCAGGGCGTTCGAATCGTGACCTATCACGAATGGGTGCACGAAGAGCGACGCCGTTGCTTCCCAAATCTGCCGGCCAAAGAGCGTGAGGACACGCCCGCGTGGGTCCAGCGACTGAAGCTGCACTCGGGGATGGATGTCGCACTCGAGCGCCAGGTGGCGCGGGTGCCGGGCCCACGCAGTCGCGAGCAGGCCTACGATGATTGGGCCAGTGTCTTGACCCAGCGGAAACTTCTCGACGAGGTCTTTGAGGAGACCGCACCCGGCCAATTCTCGCCACGCGATCTGGATCGCTTCGTCGAATGGAATCGGGCGCGGGTGGACGAACTCAGCTCGGTGATCGCGGGGGAGGTCGATTCGAGCGCGGGAATCGATCCCGAGGACAATGCCCTACTGCTGCGTGCATGGCAGCGTCGCATAGGGAAGCTGATCGGTCGCTCCCACCGCCCACTTAGCTATCGCCATATCGTGATCGACGAAGTCCAGGATTTTGCGCCGGTGGAGGTCCGGGTGCTGCTGGACAGTATGCAACACGAATCGAGTATCACGCTTGCCGGCGACACTCAACAACATCTGATGGAACATTCCGGCTTCACTTCATGGCCGGGTTTCTTTCGGGAGCTCGGGCTCGACGGCGCCGAGATCGAGACCCTCAAGGTCAGTTACCGCTCCTCCCTTCAGGTGATGCAATTCGCGACGTCGCTGCTGGGCGATCTGGTCGAGGAGGACGAGATCATCACGACGCGCAGCGGCCCGCCCGTCGAGTTGTTCAGACTGACCGACCGAGGCGCCTGCGTGGCCTTTTTGTCGGATGTGCTGCGCGATTTGATGCACGCGGAGCCGATGGCTTCGGTGGCGGTGCTGACGCCGAATCCGCATGCGAGTGATCTCTACTTCGAGGGCCTGTCGCGCGCTGACCTGCCGCGACTGCGACGCATTCGCGATGGCGAGTTCCCCTTCAAAGCCGGAATCGAAGTGACGGAGGTGACCCAGGTCAAAGGCCTCGAGTTCGACTACGTCATCGTGCTCGACGTGGATTCGATAAACTACCCGGATACACCGGCCGCGCGTCGCGCGCTCCACGTCGCAGCAACGCGCGCGGTCCATCAGCTCTGGATGATGAGCGTCGGGACGCCGTCGCCGCTAGTGGAAGCGGTCGAGGTGGGCTGAGGCCGATCGCGAGGCCGCGCAGGGGGGCCGAAGCTATCCGCCTGGGCTGCCCTCGAGGCTGCGCGGCGAGTTCGCCCGGTCGTCCACGATGCGCACCTCTACGACTTGCCGTCGCCGCTGAATCTGGCTCCGCAATGCGCGTTGAATCTCCTCGCCGATCCAGTCCTCACGAACGCGGTTTCGAATCTCGTCGAATGGAGGGATCCGGCTCTCGACCCGTTCGTCGAGCCAGACGAGATGAGAGCCGAAGACCGAGTCGACGGGACCGGTCCAACGTCCAACGATCAGACCTTCGACGCCGTCCGCGAACGCCGGGCCGAAGAGCGCCAGGATTCGATTCGGCGTGGCCGAGCGGAGTCGGTGGCCGGAAAGGAAGGGGTCGGCCTGCGCAACCGCTCGCTCGGGTTCGACGCCCTCTGCGATGAGTTTTACGAGTAGGGCCTTCGCATCGGCGTCGGTCCGAGCGCCTCGCTTGTCACGAGAAAAGTAGACGTGAGTGAGCGAGAGCAACGCCGGTTGGCGCCAGCGCGACGCCCTTCGCTCGTAGTGGGAACGAAGCTCGGACTCCTCTGCGCTTCGCGATCGTACGCCGGCCCGAATCATCGCCTGAACCCGATCGATCAATCGACGTCGGACGACCGTATCGGTTCGATCCATCCCGAGGGCCATCGCCCGGGCGAAGAGTTCGTCTTCCGATGCGTCTTCCGGACCGCCAAGGAATTGCATATTGAGTACCAGGCGTTGCCGAACGATCGCGTCGGTTTTGTGGAGGTCGAGCGCGCGCGCTTGTTCGAGCCACAACGCGTCTTCGATGACCTGATTCTCGATCGAGAGCGTTTCGGCCTCGCTGGGCTCACGCCCCAGTTGCGTTCGATAGGTCGCGATGCGTTCGTCGATCTCGCTTTGCAGGACCGTCACCACCTCCCATTCGAGGATCGGTGTCCGTGTGCTCTTCAATCCAACGAGCAGTGCGCCGACGAGGAGGAAATGGAAGAGCGGGGAGCGAAACAACGGGACCCTTTCGCACGTTCCCGACAATCTACCGCAAAGGCAAGCCATCGCGCCCGACGCGCCCGACCGAGGGGGATCCGCGAATGGGGCCACACGGTCGAAATCGGAGTTTTCCGCCACTTTGGCTGGAAGCGGGAATCGCCGATATATTCTGGAACGCTCGACCTCCGTCCCCTCCATTTTCGGCGACGAACAAGGCGCCGATCGAGGAACCTCGTCATGATGACTGCGCCGCTCTTTTTTGCTCTCTCCTGCATCGGACTCGTATTCAGTGTCATGACATTGTTTCGGGTCCGGCTGATTCCACAACTGACCGTCCCCACCTTTGTGATCGGCTGGCTACGCGGCGAGCTCGCGTTGCAGACGATCGCGGTCGAGGCCCTCGTGACCCTGGGCTTCTGGCGGGCGGGCGCTTTCGAGACGGGACTCGGCGGAGTCGGTTTTGGATTGACTCTTGTGTCCTGGTCGATGCTGGTGCTGGCACATCGAAGGGGCATGAATGCCGGCACCGCGATCGCGCCCGAACTCGCTTCGATGGGAATCGTGATCGATTCCCACGTCTCACCCTTCCACGGCTTCTGGGCGCCCTTTTCCTTCAAGCATCCGGACGTCCGAACGATTCGAAACCTCGAATACGGCGAAGTGCTGCCGCGCGACAAGGGTGGAAGAAATCGGCTCGACATCGTGGCCCCCACGACGGCCGAAAGAGGGGATCGCCGGCCCGTCCTTTTGCAAGTGCATGGCGGGGGCTGGATCATTGGCGACAAGCGGGAACAGGCCAAGCCGTTGATGACCGCGCTCGCTCGGCGGGGTTGGATCTGTGTCACGACCAACTATCGCCTGAGCCCGAAAGCGACGATGCCGGACCATATCGTCGATGTGAAGCGAGCGATCGCCTGGATACGCGGTCACATCGAAGAGTATGGCGGGGACCCGGATTTCTTGTGCATCACGGGTGGCTCGGCCGGGGGTCACCTCAGCTCGCTCGCCGCACTGACCGCGAACGACCCGCGTTTTCAGCCGGGCTTCGAGGACATCGACACGACGATCGACGCCTGCGTGCCCTTCTACGGGGTATTCGACTTCCTGGATCGCGCCGACGATCGACCGCTCGGCAAAATGTCGGATTTGATCGGTCCCATGGTGTTCAAGTGTACGCCCGAGGAGAACCCGGAACTCTGGGATTCGGTCTCACCGATTACCCGCGTCCATTCGAACGCTCCGCCTTTCTTCGTGCTCCAAGGCAGTCACGATAGTCTGGTCTTCGCGGAAGAGGCCGTTCGCTTCGTTTCGGCGCTCCGCGAGAAGAGTCTTGAGCCCGTTCTGCATGCCGAGTTGCCCGGTGCACAGCACGCCTTCGAGATCTTTCATTCGCCGCGTACCGAGCATGCCGTCCGCGGCGTCGTCGGTTTTCTCGAGAAGATCCACGCGGACCGCGAGAATCCTGGCTAGCGTCTGCGCCATGGAAATACGACTCGACGGTAAGGTTGCGCTGGTGACGGGTGGATCTCGCGGGATTGGAAAATCGATCGCGCAGACCTTCGTTCAAGCCGGCGCACAGGTAATGATTACTTCACGAAAAGCAGAGACTTGTGAGGCTGCGGTCAAGGAGATCGGGGAGGGCGCATTTTTCGAGGCGGGCCATATCGGTCGGGATGAGGATGCCGAGCGCGTGATCGATGCGACGATGGATCGGCTCGGTCGAATCGACATTCTAGTCAACAACGCCGCCACCAACCCCTACGCGGGTCCGATCATCGAGATCGACCGTTCGCGTTGGGACAAGACGTTTTCGACGAATCTGACAGCGCCCCTTTTCTGGACCCAGCGAGTATGGAATCGCTGGATGAAAGAGCAGGGCGGATCGGTGTTGAATATCGCGAGCGTCGGGGGATACGGAACCCATCCGATCCTCGGCGTCTACGATATCACGAAGGCCGCATTGATCCACATGACGAAACAGTTGGCCGCGGAACTCGCACCCAAAGTGAGGGTGAACGCGCTGGGTCCGGGTCTCGTCAAGACCGATTTCGCGAAGGCTCTCTGGGAAGATGGCAAGGGCGACGAGGTCGCGAAGGCCTATCCACTGGAACGTCTTGGGGAAGTCGAGGATGTTGCGGGCGCCGCACTCTTTCTTTGCGCCGACACCGGCCGTTGGGTCACGGGCCAGACCTGGGTTCTGGACGGCGGGGGACTGATTGGCTTCAGGCCGTTGGGTTAGCTTCGGTCGCCACCGGAACTAGCGATAGGGAATCTCCATCTCGAAGACGGGATTCGCATGGCCGACTTCGATGACCCGCAACACGATCGCATCGTGTCCGTCGAGCTGTCCGAAATCGACGACGACGAAGCCGGCGGCCGCGTGTGCGAAATAGGTCTCGGGGAGATGGGTGACCGTCGAGACGCGATCCTCCGCGCCTGCGCCGCTCACGACATAGATTCCCGCCACGTCGCCGGCTTCGAGAATCTGAAGACTGTGATCGTGGCCCGCCGCGTAGACGGCCGGCGGGTGACGCCGCAGCACCGCCTGCGTCTCGGCGATCCAATCGGCATAGCCAGGCTCGTAGGTGTTGGCGAGTCCGCCGACCATCCAGCCGATGGGGGTCACGATCAGGTCCCCGAGAAAGCCATAGCTGAGTCCGCCATGGGGTCCGCCCGTCAACATCGGATAGTGTGAGGCGACGACGACGAGATCGTCTTCGTGTTGCTCGAGTTGGGCCTCGAGTCGCGCGAGGAACTCGGCATGAGTCTCGGGCGTCGGACATGCCTCACGCAACCGCTCATTGAGCCAGGGAGTGGGGTCGAGCGCGATGAAGACGATCGCCTTTTGATTCGGAGCCGCTTCGAATAGCGTTAGGCTCGACGGGCCCATACAGCCGTCCTTGGGAACGAATTCGGCCCGCCCGCCGGACCATGTCTCGATGAAATCCTGTTGATTGCGAAGGGCTTTTGCGTTCTGATCCTTGGGCAGGAATCCCCAGTCGTGATTGCCGGGAATGAAGATCTTGGGTCGGTCGGTCGACGACAGTTGCTGGGCGAGAATGCGTTCCCCGTGTTCGCGATCGTCGTCGGTCAGCCCCTCGTTATAGATATTGTCACCGAGAAAGAGGACGCTGCTCGAAGCGACCGATGTCGCCCAATCGTTGATCGCCGCCAGGGTCGGGTCGTCTTCCCGAAAATAACCCGCGTCACCGATCATCACGATGCGATGCCGGACCTCGATCTCGGGCACCGCGTCACCCGCCAGACCTTCGGCGATCCAGGGCGGCCCATCCGCTGTGTGGATGGGGCCATTCAGCCGATGGGCGCAGGCGGAGAGCGTGAGCAGGAGAATCAGCCAGAACGTGAGTTGAAAGGCGTTTCGAGGCATTGGCGGACAGTAGAGGAGATCGCGTGGCGGCGAGATGCCTTGTGTTGGCTTTGGGAGACCAGCGGGGAGTCAAGGTTTTCGCCAAAGGTCCGAAATAGTACTATCAAGTACTAGACACAAAACTCATCGGCCAGGGCTCTGACAAGGCCGCGATCGAGCCAGTTCAGACGGGAGATCACGCCATGGCTTCGATTCGAAAACAGGGCGAGGCATTCGAGATCCGGGAATGCGAATCCTCGCCGGCGGGACCGCGACAACGCGCGCTCGCGCGATTCCGACACATTTTGACATCGGACGTTCTCGACCGTGCCGCAGCGAAGGCGCGCAGACCCTTCGATCGCGAGGCGCTCGTTCGACGCGCGCGCCGCAACGGAATTCCCGTCGCCGAGTCCCACCGAGACAGCGGTGCCCAGTCCCTGCTGGGCTTCTTGCGACGTTCGGGACGGCTCGATCCCGTGCTCGTCGGCTTGCTTCGCGATGCGCTGAACACGATGGAGGCCCATGGGATTCCGGACCATTTAGAGGCGGTGGTCGACTCGCTCGGACAGTCGGAGGTCTCTCGTGGGCGAGCGCTGCGGGGGCTGTTGCGTACGGCGAGCCGGATCGCTCGGTCACGTCCAATCCTGCGTCCGATGCCGATCGAAATTTTTCCGCGTTTCAGCTCCGTCGACACGCCGTCGTGAGCGACTGACGATGTTGCTGGACGAACAGATCGTCGCGATCGAGCAGGTCTTCGGCGACGCAGGGATTCCGCACGCTTTCGGAGGCGCCCAGGCGCTCGCCTACTACGGCCCGATCCGTGCGACCCACGACATCGATCTCAACGTCTTCGTTTCGGCCGATCACGGCAAACGCGTATTGGAGGCTTTGGGCACGCTCGGTGCAGAAATCGACAACCCGGGCCTGCTCGTGCTGATCAAGCGAGACGAGCAGGTCCGCGTGTTCTGGGACGGGACTCCGATCGATTTGTACTTTTCCTACGATCCGCTTCATGTCAGTTCGATGGAGCGTCGACGGCTCGTCGATTTCTATGGCGATTCGATTCATGTCTTGAGTGCGGAAGATCTAATGGTCTACAAAGCGACCTTCAACCGCCCGAAGGACTGGGCCGACATTGCCGGGATGATCTTTGCTTCGCCGACCCCCCTCGATTTCGGCTATGTGCGGAACTGGCTCGAGCGGATCGACGATGAGGAGAGACAGCGCCTCGACCGACTCGAACGGCTGATCGAATCCGGGGGGGCCGATCTCTCTTGAGCCAACCTGCGTCAATGGGGGTCCAAGTGGGGATCGATGCGGGTCAATAGGGGTCCATAGGGGTTAATAAGGGTCCATCGGGAGCAACAGGGGTCAACGGAAGATCGTGCGTTGAGCCAGTTCGACGAATTGTTGGATGCGCGGCAAATCGGCCAACACGTTCGGGATCGTTAAGCGAGCTTCTACCTTGCCCACGACTTCGTCGGCGAAGAGGGTCTTCAGGGCGGGGTCGATGAACGCCGGAAACTCGGGCATATAGACGATGTAGTCGCCTTCGATCGCCATGCGAGAGAGCAAGGTGGGCTCGTCGGTCACGAACTGCGGCGTAAGACGAAGGCGCTGTCCATTCTGGAGTGGCAATTCACCACGGGCTCGGCCCAGTGATCGCCACATCGCAATTCGATGATGAACCAGGTCCGCGAGGGTCCTCGGTAGACCGTGTGCCTGGAGATAGAGGTCGCTCGCGAAGAGACGCATCGGAAACGTGCAGATCTCGATCGAACGACAACCCGGCGGTCGCTCGGCGTCGTAGCTGAGAGCGATTTCGGCCTGGGCCGGTAGAAGCGCAGTTGGAGACTCCGCGAAAAACAACTCGATCTGCAACTCTGGAAAGCGGGTCTGAAGTCGTTTGCGGAGCTGGTCCCAGCCAGCCAGGGGCGGGCCAGTCGGCATAGCAATCTTGAGACAACCGGTGGGGAGGGTGCCCACTTCGCGGACCTGCGAAACGAGACGGTCTGCGTCTTCGATGAGCGCGCGGCCACGACGCAGCAACACTTCGCCGGCCGGCGTCAATTGCAAGCTTCCGCCAACGCGAATGACGAGAGGCGTTCCAGCGTCGGCCTCGAGTTGGTCGAGTTTTCGTCGGACTCGCGAGCGGGAGGTCTCGAGTCGGTTTGCGGCGCCGAGGTAGGTTCCCTCCTCGGCCAACACCACGAAGATCCGTAGTTGCTCGAAGTCCATAGCGACATCCTTCGAGTTTGAGCACGGGCGAAGACTTGGATCTTAGCGTTGAATAGCAGAGAAGGGTCGATGTTTGGGCTGGGGCGGGCTTTAATGCGGCCAGAGATCGCGCAGCGCTCTATCGGGTACGCGGGATAGCGCTCACTCCGTTCGAGACTCGTGAAATTCCTCACGAGGGACCAGCGACGAGGGAATGAATATGGCCAGCTTTCGGGTCGGGGATGTCGAGATCACGCGGATCGTCGAAATGGAGGGACCCACTCGGGGTGATTTTCTCTTCGCTGACGCGACGCCGGAAGGTGTACTCAAACACGAATGGCTGCGGCCGCATTTCGCCTTCGACGACGGGAAGCTCAACATCTGTATCCAGGCGCTCGTCCTCGAGTCGTGTGGCCAACGGATCGTGGTCGACACCTGTGTCGGCAACGACAAGATCCGAAGCAATCCCCTGTGGAACGAGCTCCAGACTGCGTTCCTCTCGGACATGGAAGCGGCCGGCTTTCCGGTGGAGTCGATCGACACCGTCGTTTGCACCCATCTTCACGTCGATCATGTGGGATGGAATACGCGACTCACGGACGAGGGTTGGGTGCCCACGTTTGGCCGCGCACGCTATCTCTTCGGGCGCACCGAGTGGGAACATTGGTCCAGCCATCCCGACACCGACGACGGCGACGTCATCGGAGATTCCGTTCGACCCGTGATCGAGGCGGGTCTGGTGGACCTCGTCGAGTCCGACCACAAACTCACGGACGAGATTTGGCTCGAACCGACGCCGGGTCATACGCCCGGCCATGTGAGCGTGCGGATCCGATCTCGTGGAGAAGAAGCCGTGATCACCGGCGACCTGATTCACCACCCGGTCCAATGTGCGGAGATCGAATGGGTGAGTCGATTCGATGTCGATCCGGAGAGGGCCGTGCAAACGCGTCGCGATTTTCTCGCTCGCTGTGCAGACGAGGGGACCCGCGTATTCGGTACGCATTTCGCGACGCCGACAGCGGGCCGCATCGTTCGCGACGGCGACGCCTACCGATTCGAAGGCGAATAGCGCAGGCGAGCCGCGACTCGCGCGCCACTCCGCGTTGGCCGAGAGGAGTGAGCGGCGGATCCCCGCAAAGTCAATCGATGATCGAGCCGTAGATGATCGTCTTCAGCTGGCCGCGAAAATTGAAGGTCCGCGAGGGCATCAGTTGGGTCATGAAGATCGTGATCAACTCTTCGCTCGGATCGATCCAGAACGCGGTACTCGCAGCGCCACCCCAGGCATATTCGCCGGGGCTCCCGACGAGTTGACTCCGGGCACAGTCGAGCTGGACCGAGAAACCCAGACCGAATCCCACGCCCTCGTAGGTCGTTTCCGAGAAGGCGCCCGTCGCCAGATCCGTCAGGTCCTGTCCGTTAGGCAGATGGTTCGTGGTCATCAATTCGAGCGTCTTGCGGCCCAAGAGCCTGTGTCCATCGAGTTCGCCCCGATTGAGCAGCATCTTGCAAAAGCGCAGATAGTCGGCCGCCGTCGAGACGAGGCCACCCCCGCCGGAGAAGAACGTCGTCGCTTCCGTGAACTCACTGGTCGCGGGATCGTCTTCGAGTCGAGGCTTCTTGTCGCGGCCTCGCGTGTAGTTGGCCGCGAAGCGAGCGACCTTGTCCGCGGGAACCGTGAACCCGGTATCGAGCATGCCGAGCGGCTCGAAGATCTGGCTGCGCAGGTATTCGTCGAGCGGCATCCCGGATATCTGTTCGATCAGGTAGCCCAGGACATCGGTCGAGACCGAGTAGTTCCAACGGCTGCCGGGCGTGAACTCCAGTGGGATCTCGGCCAGGGTCTCGATCATCGCGCGCAGATCCTTCGAACCCTCCCGCCCGATTCCGAGGCGTCGGTAGGCACGATCGACGTTGGTGCGTTCCATGAAGCCGTAGGTGAGTCCCGACATGTGGCAGAAGAGGTCGCGAATCGTCATGGGCCGTTCACACGGAGTCGTGATCCAGCGAGGATGATTGCCGAGTTCGTAGACGCGAAGATTCCGCCATTCGGGGATAGTTTTATGGACCGGATCATCGAGCTGAAAATGTCCATGCTCGTAGAGCATCATCAGCCCCACCGACGTGATCGGTTTCGACATCGAATAGAGTCGAAAGATCGTGTCCTCCGTCATCGGCTTGTTTCGTTCGATGTCCATCTGGCCGACGCACGAGAGATAGGCGACCTTGCCCTTGCGAGCGACGAGGGTGAGTGCGCCCGCAATCTTTTGGGGCGCGATATAGCGGCGGTCGAGGTGGGCTTCGATTCGCGTGAGGCGTTCGCTCGAAAGCCCCACGGATTCGGGTCGAACGACTTCGATCGGGTTCGTCATGCTCGTTTCTCCATGGGGCCGGATTCTACAGGACCGTAGAGCCTCGTCCGTCGGAAATTTCATGGCTACCCTCAGAATCGACTTGGAACGGCCCCGCGCTCGCATTGCGAGACCCGCGCCAAAGGAGATCCGACGCCATGGACGAAGGGCAATTCACCGGCTTCGAAGTGAAGATCCATCCGCCCGGCATCGCGGAGATCCGCTTCAACCGTCCCGAACGTCTGAACGGCATGACCCATCCGATGAAGCGCGACCTGATCGAAATGTTGGTCCAGGCGCAAATGGACGACGCGGTGCGGGTCATTTTATTTACCGGAACGGGCCGCGCTTTTTGCGCAGGAGATGATCTCAAGAGCTACCTCAGCGCCGAGACCGAAGCGAACGCGCTCGTGCCGGACTTGCCGGCCGGCCATACGACGGCGATCGGAACCTACGATGGACTGCGAACCGTCTCCCAACAGGTGAACCTGGCGATTCGCAATCTCGACAAGCTCAGCATCGCCGCAATCGGCGGGATCGCGATCCAAACGGGCTTCTCGCTCGCGCTCGCCTGTGATTTTCGAATCGCGGGGGCCTCGGCACGCATGGGCAGTGCGACGCTTCGTTTTGGGCTCCTCCCGGACGAGGGCGGTCAATATCTACTCGTGCAACATCTGGGCGTTGCGAAGGCGATGGATTTTCTCATGCGCAAGCGGATCGTCGATGCGGACGAGGCCCATGCCCTCGGGCTCGTTCATGAAGTCGTTCCCGACGCGGAGCTATTCGAGCGAGCGATCGCGCTAGCGACGGAGCTTGCAGAAGGGCCACAGGTTTCGATGCGACTGCTCAAGCGGTCGATCTACAACGCGGCCGAATTGAGTTTTCAACAATCGTTGGATGAAATCGCATCGAAGACCGCGATCAGCGACCATCATCCCGATGCCCGCGAAGGGGGCAAGGCCTTCGCGGAAAAACGCGAGCCCGTCTTCAACGCATGGCTCGAGAAGCCCGAGAAATAAAGGAGTCCATGATGTCCGAGCGACGAATCATCGAAACAGGAACGGACGATCTGCTGGCGCATGTCGAGGACCGGGTCGCCGTCTTGACGATGAACCGACCCGCGCGTCGCAACGCGCTGTCGGGGCCGATGCTCGAAGCCCTGGCGAAGGTCCTCGAAGAGGTCGAGGTCGCGACGGACGTGGGGTGTGTCGTCTTGACCGGCGCGGGCGGTGCATTCTGCGCCGGCGGCGATCTCAAAGGCATGGCCAGCGCGGCGGGGGAGGGGGGTGATCGTTCAGCTTCGAAGCCGAGCATCGACGAAGCGATCCATCGACAACGTCTCTCTCAACGCGCCACCGCCGGAAGGCTCTACTCGATGCCCAAACCGACGATCGCCTCGTTACCCGGGGCGGCGGCCGGAGCGGGGTTGTCGTTGGCGATGGCCTGCGATCTGCGCATCGCTTCGGAGAACGTGATCCTGACGACGGCGTTCGCGAAGGTCGGCTTCAGCGGGGACTACGGAGGCACCTTTTTCATGACCAAGTTGATCGGTGCCGCCAAGGCGCGCGAACTCTACCTGCTCTCCGATCGACTCGACGGGGTCGAAGCCCTGGGACTCGGATTGATCAATCGGCTCGTGCCCAACGACGCGCTCGAAAAGGAGACACTCTCGCTCGCGATTCGCCTCGCCCATGGGCCCTCGATCGCCTACCGCTACATCAAGGAGAATATCAATCGAGCACTCGAAGGCGGGACGCTCGGGGAGTGTCTGGACCTCGAAGCGACCCACCATGTTCACGCGGCGCAAACACGAGATCACAAGAACGCCGCGAAGGCCTTCGTCGAAAAGCGCCAGCCCGTATTCGAGGGACGCTAGGGCGCTTCGCGATCTCGCCGGGACGCGCCGACCGCCGGTTAGGCCTTGGCGCTCGGTCGTCCGGAGACCGCCTGGTACCAACGATCGAGATGCTTCTGTTCGGGCGAATGGGGCAGGTCGTTCAGCTTGGCTGCGAAATCCAACGTGCAGAGCGCGGAGATATCCGCAATCGAAAAGTCATCGCCGGCAAGAAACGTCGAATTCTCGAGGTGGCGATCCAGGAACTTGAAATAGCGCTCCACCACGCCGCGGTTCAACTCCGCCATCTCGGGAATCTGCTTCTTCGCGACACCTTTTGTGAATGGCGATCCGTGGATCCAGACCATCCCGACGGGCACCATCAAGTTGAGTTCGATGCGCCGTGTCCACATTTCGACGCGCGCTTGCTCTTTGGCCGTCCGGCCAAAGAGCGGCGGGTCCGGATGCTCGACTTCGAAATAGCGACAGATCGCGACCGACTCGGCGATGTGGGATCCATCGTCGAGTTCCAGCACGGGAACGCCGCCCATCGCGTTGATACTCCGAATGAATTCGGGCGTGCGGCTCTTTCCTTTCATCAAATCGACGGATTCAAAAGGGACTTCGATGCCTTTTTCCGCGAGATAGATATGGACTCGCCGAGGGTTCGGTGCGCTGGGGTAGGTGTAGAGTTTCATGCTGCGATACTAGCGTAGGGGGCCAATCGCCTGTTTCACCCGCGTCGCCTGTAGCGTGGAGCCGAGGTAGAAGCCGGAGAACCCGTATTCGCCCCGTTCCGGGGAACCGTGATCAGATCGCAGGCCCGATTTCGGATTGGTTGAACGAACTCATCACGCGCGCGGCCGTCCCGCAAATACCTGCCGTCGGCTCAAGCGGATGCGGCGGCTGGTTGCTATCTCCATTTTGATATTGCCAAACTTGCTTGTGACGTGCCTCCCCTCTTCGGGACCATTCGCTATGCCAGTTCGGTGGCGAACTTCCTCGGCCCATACGGGAAGAACGAAGCTCGAGAACTGCGGGAGCCTGCGACACTCGTGAAGCCCTGTAGCGGACGACGAAGGGAGGCATATCTGGGGGTAGACTTGATCGAATGCGTCGTTAAACGCGGGTAGATCAATCGCTTAGGGGGAAAATGGTAGCGGGGGCCCGATCAGACCGGTTGCATACGACCTGGCAGCCTCTCGTCGTCAGAATGCATTTCTCAGGGTAGCGATCTGACCTGGCGGGCGACTATCGGGCTTGGAGGCCAAGCGTCCGGCGGGATGGAGTCCCGATCGGAGAGAGGTCCGTTTCAAAGCGGTAGCCAATTGGCTACCGTAATAGTATGTCGATCTCGAATCTCGTCAGGGAAGCTCGACGCCGCGCCGGCCTCACACAGGCAGAGTTGGCCCAACGGGCAGGGGTTCCCAAGTCCACGGTGGGTCGGATTGAATCCGGGGCACGCGTGCCCTCGACCGAGATGGTCGAACGACTTGTTCGAGCGGCGGGGCTCGACGTCTCGGTCTCCCTCTCGGAACCCGACCCCGGCACGGATACCATGTTCGAGCGAACACTTCGCCGAAGCCCGGCGGAGCGCCTCGCAGATGCAACCCGGGTGGCGCGCTTCGTGCTTCGTGGGCGCCGCGAAATCACGTCGGCTTCCGATGGCTAGCCCTCGGTTCGATCCCGAGCGGATGCTTTCAGCACTGGCAGACGGCGAGGTCCGTTTCATCCTGATTGGCGGGATGGCCGCGGTTCTTCATGGCGACGTGGGTGTGACCGTCGACATCGACGTCGTTCCGGAGCGTTCGGACGACAACCTCGAGCGCCTGGCCGAAGCGCTCCGGGGCCTCGGCGCCCGCATTCGCACCGAGGACGAACCGGCCGGGCTCATATTCGACTGCTCGATTGAGTTCTTCCGAAACCTGACGTCGGACTCGATCGTGAACATGACCACCGAGGCCGGGGATCTGGACGTCGCCTTCTGCCCAAGCGGAACCTCCGGCTTCTCCGATCTTCTGCGTGACGCCGTCGAGATCGAAGTGGCAGATCGGCTGCACATCTTCGTTGCTTCCCTCGAAGACGTCATTCGATCCAAGCAAGCGGCCAACCGGGAGAAGGACCGGCTGGCCTTGCCCAGGCTCCGCAGATTGCTCGATCGCCTTCGGCGAGGCGATGAGTGATCGCGAGAAATCCAGAGCAGCGAAGGCTTCTCGACGAAACTCCGCTCACGATCGCCCCTCAGGTTCGAAGCGTGATGCTTTTGTCCGGATCATGGTCAATCGGCTGGCGATGAAATGCCTATGAAAACAGAGAAAACAGAAACGCCCGAAAGCCTGCGCTTCCGGGCGTTTCTGTATGGTAGCGGGGGAGGGATTCGAACCCCCGACCTCCGGGTTATGAGCCCGACGAGCTACCTGACTGCTCTACCCCGCAACAATTCTGGGAGCGGGATAGTATTGGCCCACGGGGATTTGTCAATCCGGAAACGGCAGGCCACAGGCAATTGTGGGACGGTGCGCGCGAAAAAGCGCCATTTCCGAGCAGCGATTCCCACGCTCTACCATGGAGGCATTGCTCATGCTGAAGGTCAAGACTGGGTTGCGAGTCGGGAAGTTCCTTTTGGGGTTCTTTCTGGTCGCCGGTCTGACCGGGCCCGCCTTCGCCGGCAACGTGTATTCGTGGGTAACCGAAGATGGTACCTACGCGTTCACGGATGATTCGAAGAGAATCCCGGCGAAGCATCGAGCAGAAGCACGGAAGCGAACGATGGGAAAGCTGACTCGTTACGAGCGCTTTACCGAAGTCACTTCCGATTCCAAGACACCTTACGCGGAAAGAATCCGCGCCAGGCGTTTGGAGCTTCGCGAGATGGCCAGGACGGCACCACGGGGTGCAGTCATTGGCGCAACGCAATCGCGCGCGCCGGGACTCGTTTATTCGATTCCCGTCTCCGGCGGCCGCAGGGGTGCTTCGATTCAAGTGCCGATTGGGGATCTGGCTTCGGCCGATCTCGAACCGACCACGATCGAAAGCATTCGTGTCAAACCGAGCGACAGCCTGGCCAGTCGGCACTGGACGGTCATCAAAAGAGGTGACCGAATCGTGACGGTGATCAAGGGCGAGCTGAATCAGCGACCGCTGGACAGCACGCCTGAGAGCGACTTCGATCTATAGGATCGATGGGCACGTCCCGGGCGGGTTTTCGCCTGCTCGGGACGTCGCCTGCCTCGAAGGGAGACACCTCGAATCGCGAGCGCGACTAGTCGCGAAAATACAGCGGGTTTCGACCTTCGCGATCGTCTTCCTGATCTTCGACATCGGCGGCGAAATCCTCGTCTTCCCAGTCCGAGTCCTCATCGCGATCCCATTCCGGGACCTCTTCCTCGCCCGATGCGCTGGCGGGCGGAGACAGCACGATCGGCTCATCGTCGACTTCATAGATCCAATGCGGCGGGATCGCGTCACGTCGAGCCTGGGTCGTGACCCGCTCGATTTCCTGCTTCACCTTTGCGAGTTCCTTGTCGGCCGAGTCGGCATTCAGGATGTATTGCCGAAGCGCACCGCCGCGGGGATAGTTGCGTCGGTTCGCACGCGCATAGTTCTCGCGCCAGACCCTCGCGTCCTGCTCGAGCATCGCGGCGTCATGCAACAGCAAGCGATAGCTGTCCTGCCACACCTTCCTCGGGTCCTGCGACTCCAAATCGGTGTCCGCCCGGGCAGCGTTCGGTAGCGCCAGGGGCAGGCTGATCGCACTCAAAGCGAGGGCCAAAGCGAGCATTGAAACAAGGTTCCGGGTCATCGGGTTCGAGTCTCCAATCAGGCAGGGAGGCTATGGGTTCGCGGAAAGTGCTCGCTGACGTAGTGGTCGAGTTTCAGGACCGTCCGCGCGTCGATCTTCAGGAAGCGCATGCCCACACAGTCCTGGCCGTTTCGTGTGAGGCTGGACCAGACGACCTGAGCCGTGGGCGAGAGGCTGATGTCTTTGCTCCCCAGGTTGAAACGCAGGCCGACTTCTTCGGCCCGCTCAAAGCGAAGCGGGGCGTTCACGAAGAGGCCGCCGCGGCTGACATTGTGGACGGTGCCCTCGAAGGACCGACCACGTGCGCTGATTTCGATGGGTTGTTTGATCCAGGCACGGGGTAGGCCGCGCGGCGTCGCGTAGTCGGTGAGCCGCCGGACGCATGCGATGAGGGCGTCGCGCTCGAGCGGTTTGAAAAGAACCTCGTCCGCCCCCGCACGCACGGCGGCAGCATGATCGTCGGAGGAACTCGAACGGGCGAGCAGAACCACGCGTGGATTGCCCCAGGTCGGATGGGTCTTGAATCGCCGACAGAGCGTGGCGCCATCCATGTCGGGGAGGTGCATGTCCGCGATCACGATCGTCGGCTTGCGCTCGTCGGCGGATTGGAAAGCTGCGGAAGCCGAATCGGCAAGGTCGACCTGGCCACTCCTCGAAAGGAAAATCGAGCCAAGATCCCGAAACATCGGGACATCGTCGATCAATAGAATACGCGTCAGCTGCGGCATGGGTTTCACCCTTCCAGCGGAGCTAGTTCGAGGCCAACCGTTCGAGACCTTCGAAGACGGAGTAGACCCGCCAGTCGTTCGAGATTCCCTCACGGGTCCATTCCTGGAGCTCGACGATCTCGAACTCATACGGGATCGAAGCCGTGTAGAGCGTATACGTCACTCGAATCGTCGCGCTCTGTCTGGCGGTGTCGAGTTCGATCGGTTCCGCTTCGTAGTCGATGAAACGCGCCTGTTTGAGGGATTTCATCTGCTCCATGTAGGCGGCTCGATTGTCGTCTGCGACGAAGGCTCTGGCCTTCTGGAACTCGGCCCAACGCACGAAGGTCGTGTAGCGATGTTGGGATTCGGTGAAGGTCAATTGGCGATCGAAGGGGTCGCCCAAACGGAATTCACCGTCGGCGCAGCCCATCGCTCCTGCGACGATCGTAAGGACGAGCGCGGCGAATAGGCTGCGGATCGAAAAGACTCTGGCGTAGCTCGGCATGAGGTCCTCCTTGTTGCACAGGCCCGGACCGGCAGACTTCGCTGCAGATGCCCGCCCATGCGTGTCAATCTCATCGGTCCGGTCGCCCGAGTTCTTCAGTTTGTTTGTGATAGCGTTCGCCCCCGAAGGGCGTTTTCGCATCGACGGCGCGTGGGCGGGCGACTCGGATGGTGTTCCTGGGAATTGATATCGGCGGGACGAAGCGTGTTGTGGTGGTCGGAGATCACACGGGCCAACCGCTGGTTCACATCCGTCGACCGATGGAGGATTCCGGGGATTGGCGCGCGGATCTCGACTGTCTGATCGAGGACGCCCGAAGCCTGTTGGCCGATTGGGAGGCGAGGACCGGAGAAGTGCTCGCCCGTGTCGGGGCCTCGGTTCCGGGACCCGCGGATGCCGCGCGCGGGATAGTATTGAATCCACCCAACCTGCCGAGCTGGCACAATGCAGCGATCGGAGCCGCCCTTCAGGAGGCGTTCGGAGTCGAAGTCCGCATCGACAACGACGCGAATGCAGCCGCGTTGGCCGAACACGCTCACGGGGCCGGGCAGGGCGTAGAGAACCTGCTCTACTTGACGATGTCCACGGGCGTCGGAGCGGGCGTGATCGCCGACGGGAAACTGTTGACCGGGGCTTTCGGGGGGGCCGGAGAGGCGGGTCATATTCCGGTGGAGTTTCCGGGCGCGGCTTGTCGTTGTGGACTGCACGGATGTCTCGAAGCCTACGTGGGGGGCCATGCCTGGCGTTCGCGTCTGCGCGAGATCGTGCCGGAGGGAAGCGACGTTCTTTCGCGTGCCGGAGGCGATCGCGGCGCGATTCTGCCCGAGCATCTCGTTGCGTCCGCGCGTAGCGGCGACGCCTTTGCCTGCCGAGAGTTCGATCGCTGGCTCGATTATCTGGCGCGAGGCATCGTGCCCTGGGTGATGGCCTTTGAACCCGAGCGCATCATTCTCGGGACCATCGCGACGGCTGCGGGTCGTTCGCTTTGCTTCGACCCGCTGGAAGTTCGCGTGGCCGCTGCGCTATGGCCGCATCAAGCGGAACGTCTATCGATCGTTCCGGCCGCACTCGGCCAGGCGTTGCCTCAATGGGCCGGGCTCGCCGTCGCGTTGTCCGGGACGCCCATGGACGACTCTGCGTCGTGAGCGAGTTTCGCCACCAGCTGCCGAATCGGCTCGATGCTCGATCCGGATTGTCGGGCGTTGTCGAGCAGATGGAGGACCGATTCGCTGACCGACTCACTCGCACGGGAATGAACCGTAGTCTGTTCGCCGATCGACCGGACCATGTCGGCAATTTCCGAGATGGCCTTGGAGATCTGGCGGCTGGTTCGGCGTTGTTCGTCGGTGGATCGATGGACCTGGGTACAGGTTTCGAGGGCCCGCTCGGCGCTTTCGAGCATCGCGTCGCTGGCGCGTCGTTGTTCTTTGATCGCCTGGCTGATCTGTTGAATCTGGACCGAAGTGGTTTGCGTCGATTCGGCAACGCCCTTGGAACTTCGTGATTGTTCGGCGGTTGCGCGCGCGATCTCTGCGACCCGATCGCTGGCATCCCGACAGGCCTCCTGAATCGAAATAAGTGCGGCCCCGGCGTCTCGCGAGCGTTTGACGCCCTGTGCGACGGCTTCGATTCCCGCCTCCATGGCACGCACAGCGCCCGAGGACTCGGTCTCGATATCCGCGATCAGGGCTTCGATATCGTGGGTCGAACTGGCCGTTCGCTGAGACAAGGTCTTGACATGGTTGGCGACGACGAGGAAGGCCTTGCCTTGCTCGCCCGCCTGGGCGGCGATGATTGCCGCGTTCAGGGATAGCAGCTTGGTCTCATCGTTGATCGCGTCGATCGCCGCCAGAATGTTGCCGATCTTGGAGATTCGCGAAACGAGTCCACCGAGTCGATCCTTGGCTTCGTTCGTCAGCGCGGAGATGCGCTCGATGTCGCTGATCGTTGCGCCCACCGCTTCCGCACCCGCCGTCGCGCCCGCGTGGGCCCGTTCGGTGAGCGTGGAGGCCTCGATCGCGTTGCTGGAGACCTCCTGGATACTGCGGTCCATTTCGATGACGGAGGAGGCCGTCGTTTCCGCCATTTCCTGCACGCTCTCGGCTCCCGCGGCGACCTGACGGATCGAAGCGCCCATCTCGTGAACCGCGGACGTCGACGCCTCGACGACCTCGTGAAGCGAGGCCGTGT
>SMVA01083924.1_pt1 | contig 24643 bp, 17 predicted proteins | sample 2456451 | NCBI WGS metagenome assembly SMVA01 (sample SAMN11095933, study PRJNA526329) | marine sediment metagenome | biome: Marine sediment; feature: Surficial sediment; material: Deep marine sediment; isolation source: Hadal surficial sediment | place: Pacific Ocean | collected 2014-05 | depth... | reverse complement strand
TATGCTCAGGGTGGTGATTATTGCAGCATAGTTATAAAAACCCGCGAAGGTAGACCTATTAAAATCGAAGGGAATAAACTAAGTAAAGTAACCAGAGGGGGTGTGAGTGCTCAGGTTGAAGCTTCTGTGCTCTCCCTTTACGATCAGGAGCGGTTGACAGCGCCCTATGCCAGCGGACAAAAAACTGATTGGGAAAGTATTGATAAAGAAATAACCAACGCCCTCCGGGCCAGTAAAAATATACGAGTTGTCAGCAATACCATCCTAAGCCCCAGTACCAAGAATGTTATAAAAGAATTCATTGCAAAATACCCCAACACCAAACATGTGGTGTATGACCCGCAGTCGGCATATGGTATAGTAAAAGCCAATCAGGATACTTTTGGACAAGGAGATCTTCCAGCATATGATTTTAGCCAAGCGGAGGTCATTGTAAGCTTAGCGGCAGATTTTCTGGGAACCTGGATTTCCCCCATCACTTACATAAACCAATACGTCCAACGTAGGAAGTTGAATAAGAGTCAAAAAGAGATGTCGCGACATTACCAGTATGAGTCTAATATGTCTTTGACCGGCTCGAATGCAGATTATCGAATTCCCGTAAAACCTTCTCAGCAAGGCCTTATCGCTGCTACTTTGTACAATAATTTGGCCGCTAAGTCTGGCGCAACCAGTATAAGTACACCGCCCATGGATGTTCCTTTCCTTGATAAGGCGGCAGATGACTTATGGAGCGCCAGAGGGAAAAGCCTGGTAGTGTCAGGCTCTAACGATCCGGATGTTCAAAGTATGGTAAATGCCATCAACCAATTACTTGGGAATTACGGTACCACTATCGATCTGAATAAACCGGTGTATCATCGACAGGGGAACGACCAGGAAATGAGCCAGTTCATTGAGGATGTAGCAGGTGGTCGAATTGATGCTGTTATTTTTTACAATGCAAACCCTGTGTATGATCATCCTCAGGGTGGATTATTAGAAGCAGAACTGCAAAAAATAGCGCTAAAGATTTCTACTTCTGACCGAATGGATGAAACAGCGTCCCTGTCTGACTTTGTGGCACCCGATCATCATTATTTGGAATCCTGGAATGACGCGCAACCTCAAAAAGATCAAATAAGCTTATGTCAGCCCGGTATTACACCATTATTTAATACCCGTCAGGCTCAAAGTAGTTTTTTAACCTGGGCTGGTGCTGATGAAAGCGATTACCATAAATTTTTGCAGAAAAATTGGCAGATGTCCTATTTTCCCGGATCAGGGTCTGATGATTTTGAGCAGTTTTGGAATCAGAGCTTGTACGATGGTGTACTTGAATTACCCGTGGGTGCCAGTACTTCAGAAAGTACCGGTTCCGGTGATACGGAGGAGGCTGCTATTGGATCAAACGGGTTTACCATTGATTTAAACGCAACTTCAAGTGCACTGCAATCACATTATCAAACAGAAAGTACGGAAAACGAGTTGGTTCTATACCAAAAAGTAGGTGTGGGAACAGGTGCACAAGCCAATAATCCATGGCTTCAGGAGCTTCCTGACCCCATAACAAAGGCTGTTTGGGACAATTATCTTACCGTTTCACAGAAATTTGCCCGAGAGCATGGTCTTTCTATGGTCGAAGGTAAAACCAAGATGGCCAACCTTACTGTAAACGGTGTAACGGTATCAGTTCCTGTGTTGACACAACCAGGTCAGGCTCAAGGAACCATAGGACTGGCTTTGGGCTATGGACGTAAACACGCGGGGAGGGTAGCTGATGGTTTGGGGGCCAATGCGTTTCCATTGATAGACCGGTCTAATGGGACATTGTTGTATGAAGTTACCAATAATGTAACCTTAGAAGTAACTGATGAGTCCCATCGCATAGCACAGACTCAAACTCATGAGACCTTCATGGGAAGAGAATCGATTATTCAGGAAGCGTTACTATCTGAATACCAAAAGGACCAGCATGCCGGTCAATTTGCTCCCAAAGTTGCAACCTGGAAAGGTGACCAGGAAAAAGTAGTGCCAAAAACAGTAACTCTTTGGAAACATCACCAGGATAAATACACAAATCATCATTGGGGTATGTCGATTGACCTCAATTCTTGTATAGGTTGCGGAGCCTGCACCATTGCCTGTCAGGCAGAAAACAATGTACCGGTGGTAGGACGTGAAGAGGTATTGAACCGGCGCGAAATGCATTGGATTCGAATCGATCGCTATTATAGCAGTGCCGGTGTTGAGGACTACAGTTCACTTGAAGAAGCTGCAGAAAATCCGGAAGTGACATTCCAACCTATGTTGTGCCAGCATTGTAATAATGCTCCTTGTGAAACCGTTTGCCCGGTATCCGCTACTACTCATAGTACCGAGGGATTGAATCAAATGGCTTATAATCGTTGTATTGGTACCAGATATTGTGCAAACAACTGTCCGTATAAGGTTCGACGATTCAACTGGTTCAAATACCACGACAACACCAGATTTCCGGAGAATTCCTCAATGAACAATAGCCTGGGTCGCATGGTATTGAATCCTGATGTAACTGTTAGGGCCCGTGGAGTAATGGAAAAGTGTACCATGTGTGTTCAGAGAATTCAAGCCGGTAAATTAGTGGCCAAAAAAGAAGGCCGCCGACCCACTGACAAAGATATTAACACCGCTTGTGCCTCTGCCTGTCCTGCAGAAGCAATAGTTTTTGGGGATATGAATAATCCGGAAAGTAATATATCTAAAGTACTACAACTAAAGTACCATGAGGGCAAAAAAACGGCGGAAGAGCCCCGCGCATATACCGTATTAGAAGAACTTAATGTGGATCCTAATATTTTCTATATGAGAAAAATCAGGAACAAAGATGATAATAACGCTTAAAGAAGAATAGCATGCAGGTAGTATCACCCGTTAGAGAACCATTAATAACCGGAAAGAAGACCTACCATGAAGTCACCGACGACATATGCAGAAGGGTGGAGGAAAAGCCTTCCAAGTCCTGGCTGGTGGCTATTGCCTGCTCCATAGGAGCCTTGCTATTGGGAGGATACGCACTGGTAACCACCTTATGGGAAGGAATTGGGATGTGGGGGTTGAACAGGACCGTGGGCTGGGCCTGGGATATTACCAACTTCGTATGGTGGATTGGTATTGGTCATGCAGGGACCCTGATTTCAGCCATTTTACTGCTGTTTCGGCAAAAATGGCGTATGTCAATCAACCGGGCTGCTGAGGCTATGACCATATTCGCGGTAATATGCGCTGCCATGTTTCCCATTATACATATGGGAAGACCCTGGTTAGGATTCTATTGGGCATTACCTTTGCCCAACACCTTCGGGTCTTTGTGGATAAATTTCAACTCACCACTGCTTTGGGATGTGTTTGCTATCAGCACATATTTTACAGTATCTTTGGTCTTCTGGTATATGGGCCTGATTCCGGACTTTGCTACTATCAGAGACCGGGCCAAAGGAGTTTCAAAATTATTTTACGGAGCTTTAAGCTTAGGATGGGACGGAGCTGCCAAAACCTGGGTACGCTACGAATCGGTTTCACTGATCTTGGCAGGACTGGCAACGCCGCTGGTACTTTCGGTTCACACCATTGTATCCATGGATTTTGCCGCTTCTATAGTTCCGGGATGGCATACAACTATATTCCCCCCGTATTTTGTGGCAGGAGCTATCTTTTCCGGGTTTGCCATGGTAATGACCCTGGTGTTGGTGACCCGGAAGGTCTATAAATTAGAAGATTATATTACTATTAAGCATATAGAGCTGATGAATATAATTATTATGGTCACCGGTTCTATTGTAGGTGTGGCCTATATTACCGAACTTTTTATGGCATGGTATTCCGGGGTGGAATATGAACAATATGCGTTTCTTAACCGTACCTCCGGCCCCTATTGGTGGGCTTATGCCACCATGATGACCTGTAATGTAATTTCACCACAATTGTTCTGGTTCAAAAAGATCCGCACCAGCATAGCAGCTTCCTTTATTTTATCTATTGTGGTAAATATTGGGATGTGGTTTGAACGATTTGTGATTATTGTAACCTCTTTACACCGGGATTATCTGCCTTCTAGCTGGGCCATGTTCCATCCTACTCTGTATGATATGGGAGTGTATTTGTTCTCTTTCGGGTTCTTCTTTACGGCTTTCTTTCTGTTTGCCAAGTTTTTCCCGGTGATCAACATTGTGGAGATAAAAACTATTTTGAAATCAGATTCTGAAAAGAAACCTACCGCGGAGACGGTAGTCCAAAATGTAAATCAATAATCTATGGACAGCGGTAAAAATTTTCTACTTGGTATCTATGAAGACGAGGACGTATTGCTGTCGGCGGTTAAGAAAATCCGCTCTGGCGGTATTAAAATCCATGAAGTGTTTTCACCTTACCCAATACACGGATTGGATACTGCGCTGGGATATAAGCGCACCCGTTTACCTATTGCCGCCTTCATGTTTGGGTTCCTGGGAACCATGCTGGCTTTGCTCATGCAAGGCTATATGTTGGCTATCGATTGGCCCATGATCATCGGTGGAAAAAATTATGTGTCTGTGACTTATGTTCCCGTCACCTTTGAATTGACCATTCTATTATCAGCCTTGGGGATGGTAGGTACTTTCTTGGTAGTGAGTAATATGAAACCGTGGGGTAAACCCCGGATCTTTGATATAAGGAGTACCGACGACAAGCATGTGATGGCCATTGACTTAGATGAAAACAAGGCTTCCGCTGAAGAAATTACTAGTATTTTGAATGAAAGCGGCGCCTCCGAAGTAAACTCCAAGCAGTTTGATGATTAATTGAAAGGCATGTATCAAAAACTAAATATCGCTATTGTAATAACTTTTTGCATATTTCTGGTAGCCTGCGGTGCAAAAGGAGATAGGACCGGTTATGAATACGCTCCTCAAATGTACCACTCGGTGCCTTACGAGGGACTAAGCCAGGTGACTGATGAAAGCGCAGGCCAGTTGATAAGTAACCGGGAAGATGGCAAAGGGGAGTTTTTTAATAGTAACCCACATAATCCTAACAGGATGAATATGCGGCAGCCTCCGGAAAACACCGTTAGCAGAAATCGTTACGGGCTGCTTCCTTATAACATTCACAAGGATAGTTTGGAGTTGGCTGCGAGGTTACTGAAAAACCCCTTGCCAGATGACGGGGTGGTTTTAGCTGAAGGGCTGGAATTATATAAAAGATTTTGTACCCACTGTCACGGCGACACCGGTGGGGGAGATGGATTGGTGGGGCAGGTATATTTGGGTATCACACCTTACAACTCCGTAGCCATAAAAGATAAGGCAGAAGGCCATATATTCCATGTGATTACTCATGGAAAGGGCAGAATGCAGTCCCATGCTTCTCAGCTGGCACCTATGGAACGCTGGAAGATTGTAAGATATGTTCAAACATTACAAAAGCAGTAAGGGGATAAAAAAAATATTAAAATGACCGACGAAAGATTTGTTTTCACCGCTGCAGAAAAAAAGAAACTGATAATAATTGGATTAGTGGGAGTGGTGTTGTTTGTGCTGGGCGTTGTTGCGTTGATGGTAGGTAGTGATCATGATGCGGCCTCACACGGGGCTGAAGCCGTAGGACATGCAGCCGAAACCGGGGGGCACGGGGCAGAAAGCGGGCAACATACCGGTAGTTGGATAACACGGGTTTATGCTAACCTTTGGATAAACAACGTGTATTTTGCGGGAGTAGCCTTGATTGGTATTTTCTTTGTAGCTATTCAATATGTGACACAAGCTGGCTGGTCGGCTGGTTTTAAGAGAATACCTTTGGCATTCGGTAATTGGCTGCCAATAGCAGGAATCCTGATGTTAGTCATTTGGTTGGTGGCCAGTCATGATCTTTTTCACTGGACCCATGAGGAGCTGTATATTGAGGGTGGCCCTCATTATGATGAGATAATTGCAGGAAAGAGGGTGTATTTGAATACACCGTTCTTTCTGGCCAGAACGATTATTTATTTCTCGCTCTGGTATTTGTTTTTCCGTTGGATTAGAAAAGAAATGATAGCCGAAGACCTTGATGGCAGTCCCCGGCATTGGAAAAAGCTGATCGGTATCAGCGCTGGGTTTATTGTCATTTTTGCGGTAAGCTCGTCAATGTCGGCCTGGGATTGGATCCTTTCAATAGATACTCATTGGTATAGTACTATGATTGGTTGGTATGTATTTGCTAGCTGGTTTGTCACCGGGTTGGCTTTTATCACCCTCATCACTATTTATCTAAAAGAAAGAGGATACCTGAGTATAGTGAACGAAAATCATTTACATGATCTTGGCAAATTTGTATTTGGATTTAGCATATTTTGGGCATACCTATGGGTGTCCCAGTTCTTGCTGATTTATTATGCAAATATCCCCGAGGAATCGGTGTATTTTGTGGAACGCCTAACAAGTGACCAATATGCACCGGTATTTTATGTGATTTTGATCATGAATTTCTTTTTCCCATTTCTGGCGCTAATGACCAGGGATGCCAAAAGGCATACCATCTTTCTCAAGATTGTATGTTCTGTGGTAATCATTGGACATTGGCTGGATTTCTACCTTATGGTAACGCCCGGGACCTTAAAGGAGAGCGGAGGCTTCGGCTTCCTGGAGATCGGTATGGCTATGGTTTTTGGAGTGGCATTCCTGTTTGTGGTTTTAAGTGGCCTGGCTAAAATGCCGCTGATTGCAAAAAATCACCCTTTGCTGGAAGAAAGTATACACCATCATATATAATTCAATAAGTGATTGAGGTGATATAAAATTGTATAGAATTAGTGTTTATGATTAACTTGAAATTATATGTTTGAAGTTACAATTGGAATAGGAGTCATCCTGGTGTTGGTGATCTTATTTTTGCTCTTCAGGGTGCAATCCCTGTTTAATGTAGCTAGGGGGTCTGATAAGAAAATTGAATCCACCAGCAACCGGGTGAATGGCAGTCTGTTCTTGGTCTTTCTCATTGTGGCTACCGCAGCATTTTTCTGGTACAGTATTGCCGAAGTGGATAGATATATGCTTCCAATTGCTTCAGAGCATGGTCTGCTTACCGATAAAATGTTTTGGATTACTACCATTATTACCGGTATTGTGTTTGTATTAGCAAATGGCGCCCTGTTTTATTTCGCTTTCAAATATCAATATAAGGAAACTAATAAGGCATATTACTACCCCGATAACCATAAGTTGGAGATTGTTTGGACGGTAATACCTGCGATTGTGTTAACACTACTGGTAGTGTACGGTCTCAAAGTGTGGACCCAGATTACCGACGATCCTCCCAAAGATGCAGAGGTGGTGGAGGTGATGGGCTATCAATTTGCCTGGAAGGTGAGATATCCCGGTAAGGATGGACTATTGGGCAGCTATGATTATAAATTGATTGATCCTGTTAATGAATTTGGCGTGGACTTTACGGACAAGGCCAGTTTTGATGACTTTGTACCTCGTGAATTCCATGTACCCAAGGGAAAGCCGGTGTTGTTGAAGATCCGGGCCCGCGATGTTATTCACAGTGTTTGGCTGCCACATTTTAGGGTAAAAATGGATGCAGTTCCTGGTATGCCCACACGGTTTTGGTTTGTTCCCACCAAATCTACTGAAGAAATGCGTCAGGAGACTGGTAATCCTGATTTCAACTACGAAATGGCATGCACAGAAATTTGCGGGCGTGGACATTTTACAATGCGCATGATAATGGTTGTAGATGAGCCTGAAGACTATGAAGCCTGGTATGCTGCTCAGGAACCCTGGCTGACACAAAACCCTTCGTACTTGTCTAAGGTACCTGAGAAACTCCAGGAAGTAGCTTCCATAGCAACCGGATTAAATAGTAAGGATTAAATTTTCCTTTAGATGGACCAACATATAGCAGAAACCACCGCATATCACGATGAACAATGGCACGCCCATGGGCATCACAAGGAAAGCTTTGTATCTAAGTATATATTCAGTCAGGACCACAAGACCATTGCCAAGCAATTTCTGATTACAGGTATGTTTTGGGCCTTAGTAGGAGGCGCTTTGAGCAGTATCTTTAGATTGCAATTAGGGTACCCGGATATGAGTATGGAATGGCTGCGCCCGATATTTGGTGGCTGGATCACTGAAGCTGGAAAATTAGACCCCGAATTCTACCTGGCCATGGTTACCATGCATGGTACCATAATGGTGTTTTTTGTGCTAACCGCAGGTCTCAGCGGTACTTTCAGTAATTTCCTTATACCGTTGCAAATTGGGGCCAGAGACATGGCCTCAGGATTCTTGAACATGTTGTCATACTGGTTCTTTTTTGTTTCCAGTGTGGTTATGTTGACTTCCTTTTTTATAAAAACCGGTCCGGCATCAGGAGGTTGGGTTATTTATCCCCCCCTTAGTGCCTTGCCTCAGGCAATTCAAGGTAGTGGAATGGGAATGACATTGTGGTTGGTGTCCATGGCCCTGTTTATTATTTCATCATTGCTGGGTAGTATAAATTATATTACCACGGTAATAAACCTGCGGACCAAAGGTATGACTTTCTCAAAGTTACCTTTGACTATATGGGCGTTCTTCCTTACCGCGGTGATCGGTGTGCTTTCATTCCCCGTATTGTTCTCGGCTGCCTTGTTATTGATCTTTGATCGCAGCTTTGGTACTAGTTTCTTCTTATCGGATATTTATATCGGAGGAGAGGCCCTGCCTAATCAAGGGGGTAGCGCTATATTGTTTCAACACTTGTTTTGGTTTTTGGGGCACCCTGAGGTGTATATAGTGATGCTTCCGGGACTGGGTATCACCTCTGAAATCATTGCCACTAATAGTCGTAAACCGATATTCGGTTACCGTGCTATGATCATTTCCCTCTTAGCCATAACTTTTCTGAGTTTCGTGGTTTGGGCACATCATATGTTCGTGACCGGTATGAATCCGTTTTTGGGGTCTGTATTCATGATCCTGACCTTGCTCATTGCTGTACCCAGCGCGGTGAAGGTCTTTAACTACCTGGCTACTCTTTGGAGAGGGAACATAAGATTTACCCCGGGAATGCTTTTCTCTATTGGCTTGGTATCTTTCTTTATCTCAGGAGGACTTACCGGTATTTACCTTGGAAATGCGGCGATTGATATACCACTACACGATACCTATTTTATAGTAGCACATTTTCACTTGGTGATGGCCGCTGCCTCGTTCTTTGGTATGCTTGCCGGAGTATATCATTGGTTCCCTAAAATGTTTGGCCGCATGATGGACGCTAAACTGGGCTATTTGCACTTCTGGCTTACCTTTGTGGGAGTATATTTGGTTTTTTTCCCCTTACACTATATTGGTATCGCAGGTTTTCCACGGAGATATTACAGCTGGACAAATTTTGACGTATTCAATACGTTTACCGATCTAAATACTTTTGTTACTATTGCGGCTTTAGTGGTAATGTCGGCGCAATTTATTTTCCTGTTCAATTTCTTTTATAGTATGTTCAAAGGCCGCATAGCGCCAGCTAATCCGTGGCGATCCAATACCCTGGAATGGACCACTCCTTTGCATCCGGAGCACGGCAATTGGCTAGGGGCAATCCCGACAGTTTACCGGTGGCCATATGACTATAGCAAACCGGGGGCAGAAGAAGACTTTATACCACAATACGTGCCGTTTTCGCAAACCTTAGAAAGTAACTTTCCTCATGAGAACGATCTAATAGCATTGGAGAGTGAAGAGGAGGCCATAGTCATTGATGAAAGCGATTCGCATTAACAAAAATAATTTTAACAGGCTAGTAATAGTAACCATAATTGAAGTGTATCTTTTGATATTAGCGGGCGGAATAGTAAGAAGTACAGGATCGGGTATGGGTTGTCCTGATTGGCCAAAATGTTTCGGAAGTTGGGTACCGCCAACCTCAGAAGCACAGCTCCCGGTTAATTATCAAGAAACTTTTGCGGAAGTCCGGGTTGTTAAGAACCTACGATTGGCGGGTTATTTGGAGTTCTTTGGTTTTACAAGATTGGCAGAAACGCTCCTGGAGGAAAGTATTGCAACACCGGAATCTTCATTTAACAAATTTAAGACCTGGACAGAGTATGTTAATCGTTTGCTGGGGGTAGTGGCTGGTATATTAATAACCGTAATGGCCGTGGCATCAACAGGATTTAGAAAAAATCAACCGGCGATTTTTTACGGCAGTATTGCTGCCTTCCTGTTAGTGGCATTTCAGGGATGGATTGGATCAATAGTGGTTTCAACTAATCTACTTCCAGGTGTGGTAACATTTCACATGGTACTGGCTGCGTTATTGATCTGCTTACTGATATATCTATTTCACACAGAGATTTACCAAAAACAAAAAACAAAAACCAGCACCAGTCTTAAACCCATAAGGGTTGTTTTAATATTTTCAATGGTATTGATTTTTATTCAAATTACAGTAGGTACCCAGGTTCGTGAATCAATTGATGTGGTTGCAAAGCAAATGGGATACCATTTTAGGGAGCAGTGGATAGATAAGCTGGGAGGTGCTTTTTACCTGCATCGCTCATTCTCACTGGTGATCCTGGCTGCTTGCGGGTATTTATATGTCTTACTACAACGTACAGGGCATCCTGCGTTTCAATCCATGTCAAAATTACTTCTGTTGTTTATTTTTGTGGAGATAGCGTTAGGAGTGTATATGGCATATTTTGGTATTCCGGCATGGTCGCAGCCGCTGCATTTGATGGCAGCACTTTTAATACTGGGTTTGCAATATTGGTTGTATCTAAGAACTAAAAGCTTGCAGGGATCATGATCGGTCAAACAGTTCATGAAATTGGTTGGTTTAGCTTTACCTGCCAGCGGTTCCGCGCATACTGTGAGCTATTGAAGCCCAGGTTATCGTTTTTGGTGGCATTCAGCTCGATTTTTGGATATGTACTGGGCAGTTCGGGTGCGCTCAATTGGGCATCACTATTAATGTTGGGTCTGGGAGGTTTTTTAATTTCAGGCGCGTCAGTAACCATAAATCAGATTTTAGAGAGGGACCTTGATCGATTGATGACACGCACACAAGATCGCCCCCTTCCAACACGGAGAATCAAATTGATGGAAGCAAATTGGGTGGCAGCAATTTCCGGATTGGTTGGCGTGATCTTGTTGATCGAATTCACCAACCCATTGACGGTGCTGTTGTCACTTCTTTCATTGTTATTATACAGTTTTGTTTACACTCCTTTGAAAAGAGTGGGGCCAATCGCGGTATTTGCAGGTGCCATACCGGGAGCATTGCCTCCATTACTGGGATGGATTGCTGCTACCGGAACCATAGGCTATGAAGCCCTGATACTATTCGGGATACAGTTTGTTTGGCAGTTTCCTCACTTCTGGGCCATTGCCTGGGTGTCACATGAGGATTATCAAAAAGCAGGATTTAAATTGTTACCCTCCGGAGGAAAGAAGGATTTTAAAACTGCAATACAAATAATGATATATACTTTGTTATTATTACCGATGGGTTTATTGCCTGCAAAATTCGGAATTACCGGGATCAATTCTGCATTGGTGGTAACAATCTGCGGTGTGTTATTTTTAACCCAGACATTATTGTTAATGAGGGACAGTTTAACTGAAGGAGAAAAAGCCAGAAAATCTGCGCTGAAAATTATGTTCGGGTCATTTATTTACCTTCCTGTGGTACAAATAGCGTTTATAATGGATAAGTTATAGGAGATGGGAACAGATATAAGATTAGTGGAAAACCCTGTAAGACCGTTATATGTACATCCCCACAAGTTCATCCTGTGGTTGTTCATTGTGACTATCATCATGTTATTTGCCTCCATGACCAGCGCTTTTATTGTAAAACAAGGGGATGGAAGTTGGCTTGACTACGAATTGCCATCCATATTCTGGTTTACTACTGGTGTGATCATTACCAGCAGCGGACTACTGCAGTGGGCTTACTTTGCTGCTAAACAGGACCAATTCAATAGGGTCAAAATTTTAGTTGGACTTACTGCTTTACTTGGCTTGGTATTTTTGGCAGGACAATGGTTGTCATGGGCCGAGTTGGTAGCCATGGATGTTTATTTTGTGGGTAATCCGGCCGGTTCATTTATTTATGTATTGACCGGTCTTCATGCTTTTCATTTAATCACTGGTATTGTTTTCTTAATTATAGTACTGATATCAGCTTTTAGATATAGGGTACATTCCAAAAATTTGGTGCGTATGGAGATGTGTACTACTTATTGGCACTTCCTGGGAGCCTTGTGGGTGTATCTGCTGGTGTTTTTAGTATTTTACCATTAAATAAATTTTATGTCAGCTACAGAATCCGTAATAAGCACTCCGAAATCAGGACTTTGGGCAGGTGGTACATCTCCATTCAAAATCACTTACGGGAAACTGATGATGTGGTTTTTCCTGGTATCTGATGCCTTTACATTCTCTGCATTACTGATAACCTACGGACTTATTCGGTACAGTTATCCGAAATTTGAAGGTAACCCCGCTGATTTTGTTTTTGCACCTGATCAATGGTGGCCCATAGCGGATAGGGTTTTTGCGGCATTGCCATTCTTAGATATATCAGCCCCGCTGATCTTTGTGGGTATCATGACCTTTATCCTGATTATGAGTAGTGTTACCATGGTCTTGGCGGTGGAGGCAGGACACCGAATGGATCGCCTGGCGGTTGAGAAATGGATGCTATGGACCATCCTGGGCGGTATAGCTTTCCTCAGCTGTCAGGCCTGGGAATGGTCACACTTCATTCACGGAACCCACGAAGGTCCAATGGTAGCAGAGGGAACAACATTCTTTGGGGCCAATTTGGTTCAGAACCAGTATGGTCCACCACCTTATGCCGACTTGTTCTTTTTCATAACAGGATTTCATGGCACACATGTTTTAAGCGGGGTGTTGTTGAACATAATAATATTTTTCAACGTAGTCGTTGGCCTCTATGATAAGAGAGGTCATTACGAAATGGTAGAAAAAGTTGGTCTGTACTGGCATTTTGTTGATTTGGTATGGGTGTTTGTATTTACTTTCTACTATTTGGTCTAAATTTTAAAGTATCAACATATGACTTCTGAAGAACCTAAACCAATAGTTGTGGCCCCTCCAAATAAGGAGAAAATCCAGAGAATTTGGAAGACAGCATTATTATTAGGAATTGTTACTTTCTTAGAGTTTGTAATTGCCTTTACAATGGGGAATTCAGTACTCCGGACATCCATATTCGTTGGGCTTACCCTGGTAAAAGCCTTTTATATTGTGAGTGAGTTTATGCACTTAAAGTATGAGGTAAAAGTATTGATTTGGTCAATACTTTTACCTACAATGTTTGTTGTCTGGCTGTTAATCACCCTATTGATTGAAGGAGAGGCGATCTTTATGGTGAGGTTCTAAATGCTTACAAAATGGATCAAGGCGCTGTTACTTCTTTTATTGTTGGGTTTGCCGGTGGCATCGTATTTATTCCTTCAAAGTTTCGGAGAGAACAAATATGAAATACCTATTTTTTATGAAGATGGAATTCCAGATCCACTTCCGGAATGCGCTGAAAACCAAAAACCTCATTTAATTGATAGATTTGTGGACGAGGGACCATGCCAGCCCTGGAACTGTTCTGATATTGACGGTAAACTAGTGGTTTTCAGTTTTATCAAAAAAGGGTGTACCACTACTCATCTTAGTGAAATTGCCCGGGTGTGTAACAATTACAGTGACCAAATACTGTTTCAGGCAGTAACGGTACTACTGGACCCCAAGGTGTCTGGAGAAGCACACGATCGGTATAATAGTTTGTATGATCTCTCCCATGGCATCTGGTCCTTGTGGCCATACCATGCAACAGTTGCTTCATTAGTTCAATGCGGGTTTAACTTAAGCATGGATTGCAACTCATCGGAACAGGTAGTTTTAGTGGATAATTTATTTCAAATCAGAGGGTATTATTTGGCCTCAGACCCTCAAGACATGGATCGATTAGTAACGGAAATAACGCTGTTATTGATGGAAACGGAAAACTGACCCTCTTTAATAAATATATAGTTTATGGATAAGCATTATCGAAATTTGATTTTTGTGGTTTCAGTAGCGGTGCCCGTATTGGTGGGGTATTTAATTTACCGACCGATGGCTCATGGCACGGAAGAGAAATGGGTCAGCCTATTACCTCATTTCAATGCTGCAATTAATGCCACCACCAGTTTACTATTGCTGGTTGGGTTGTTCTTTATTAAAACCGGTCGAATTTCCTTGCACAGGGCGACCATGCTGACAGCGTTCTTTTTGGGCTGCCTGTTTCTTGTTTCTTATATTGTTTATCATAGTTCTGTACCTTCAACCAGCTTTGGCGGCGAGGGTACTATACGGGTTATTTACTACTTACTTTTGATAACCCACATAATATTAGCAATCGTGGTGGTCCCCTTTGTGCTACTGGCCTTGTATTATGCTTTAACGGATAAGGTTCCTCAGCATAAAAAGATAGTGAAAATTACTTATCCTATTTGGCTTTATGTCTCCATTACCGGGGTATTGGTCTATCTATTAATCAGACCATATTATTGATAAGACTAGCACTACTGGCGCTGTATTTATATATTACTGTTTGACCATAGAGTTTTGTAATTTAGAGTGTTCGGTAGGCCATCATGAAGAAGGGAATAAAAAAAATAAGTTTAGCGCTCAGTATGTGGGTTGTGGCGGATGTATCTTCCTGGGCACAATGTGCCATGTGCAGGGCTTCACTTGAAAACAATATCAGCGACGGCAGTGCGGGTTTATCTGCTGGCTTAAATGTAGGAATTTTGTACCTGTTTTTCACCCCTTACTTGCTGGTAACGCTTATCGGATTACTGTGGTATTGGAAAAGCAAAGCTCAAAATGCCCGAACAGTACAGTTTAAAGACCGGTGAATGAACTGAGGCCAATAAAGCACCATACGCTGATCGTTGCGGTCCTGGCCTTGATGGCCACTTGGTTCTTACTGAATTTTGTGGTAGATAAAGCCAACAACAAACAAAATTATCAGCGCCAACTAGTTAATCGCATTCAATCGGAGTTAGAAACAGTTGATATTCAGCTTCAGGAAGTTGCAGATCAAATCAAGCAAGCTACATCCTTTAGAGATTTCCGGATAGAAACAGATTATCCCTATTACGTTTATACTGATGACTCGATTGTATATTGGTCTGATTTTCACTATGTTCCTGATTATCAGGTAATAAAAGCAGCTAATCCCTACAAGTTTGTTGAGGACAAAGACTTTCAATACATTGTTCAGCAGAAGATCATCGCCAGAACAGGCAATACAATTTATATGTTGTTGCCATTACACGTTACAAGGGAAAATAGAAATAATTATATCCAGGCCACTTTCAACCAGGATATTTTTTTAAGTGAAGGCAATGCCGTCCAAATTCTTTCTGACCCCTCTGGAATACCCATAACCAGTAAACAAGGCGATTACTTGTTTTCCATCAAACTTGGAGAACCGGTACTACTTAAAACCATGCCGGTATTCTATGCGATTTTAATTTTGACATCCATAGCTATATTTTGTCTACTTTATTATTTGCACAGATTAGTGGCTCACTTCATTGAGGCCGGCTGGTACAATCAAGCCCTTTTTGTACTGATTTTAGGATTGACATTGATCCGTACTGGAATGTTGATATTTGATTTTCCAGGTGCAATTCTTGACTTTCATATATTCGACCCCCAGTTATATGCTTCATCTGATTTGAATCGAAGTCTGGGAGACCTCTTTTTTAATGAGTTGGTACTTCTGGTGGTGGTGGTGTTTATTTTCAAGAATTACCACCGGTTTCGCTGGTACCAAAACTTGACTTCGGCATTGACCTCAACAAAAAGCATAATTTCAGTAGGATGGCTAGTCAGTAGTATCTTTCTGCTATATCTGCAGTACTATGTGATTACTTTATTCTACCATTCTCAATGGTCACTGGACATCTCTTCAATTTTAGATTTTACTTTTGTAAAATTTCTGAGTCTGTTGATCATTATTATTAATGCCCTAATATATTTTTTAATAACACACCTGGCCATAACCGAATCACTGAGATTACTTGGTAAAAAACTAAATCCACTAATTGTGCATTATTCCATTGCTGCACTTATATTCATAACTGCCGCTTTAATTTTCCAGTGGAGTTGGCCGGTAATTCTGCTACTTAGTATTTGTTACTTGTCACTACTATATGTTCTGGGCATCACCAATTATTTAGGTCAATTCAACTATATCTCATTTCTTTATCTTTTTTTGGGCTCCTTACTTTGTGCAGTAGTTGGGGCATATGCTATTAATAGCTATGAAAAAATTGAGAATATTAACAGGAAGGAACAATTGGCGGATCAACTATTATATGAACGGGATTTTTTAGGAGAGTTTTTATTGTCTGAAGCATCTTCAAAAATCCATTCGGATCTTTATATAAGCAATCAAATGATGTTCAGCCCCTATACATCGGGACAGGGGATAATTCGTAAAATAGAACGTATTTACCTCAATCAACATTTAGACCGATATGATATATCCATCAATATATTTGACGCAAGAGGTGATCCTGACCATCTAAATTTATCCTTCCTAAGGTATCAGGATTTTGAATCACAGTTCGCCACTGAAAAAAACCGTACAGAACATCCACATTTGTACTTTCTAAATGAGATAACATCAGATCAGTTAAACCGGTATTTGTGTTTCATTAAAATAAGGAACCTTGACATACCTGTGGGTTATATTATTTTAGACCTGAAGCTAAAAAGAGTCATCCCAAATTCAGTATATCCTGAGTTATTGGTTCGCAACAATCAGCGTAATATTACCGATAAAAGGATTAGTTATGCTATTTACTCAAATGATAAGCTCATTAATAATTCCGGTAGTTTTAATTATGTCAAGGATTTTGATACTGCACTGCTCCAACAGCAAGCAATCTACACTCGGGGAACGAACCTCGATGAGTTACACCATTTAGCGGTTAAGGGGCCATCTGAACGGACCGCAGTAGTAAGTTCAGCTATATATCCCATGCGCAATGTATTGGCTAATTTTTCTTTTTTGTTTATCATATACATTTTTTGCCTCATCCTGTTTATAATCATTTATGTTTTTATTTATCGATACCGATCGGTAAAACTGAATTATGCCACGCGTATTCAACTCTATCTGAATCTGGCATTTTTTCTTCCACTAATCATCGTTAGCGTAACCACGCTAAGTCTGATCAGCTCTTATTCAAAAAAGGAAGTTATTGAAAGGTATTTTGAAAAAGCTGAGGGTGTACGAAACAACATGGTAAATACTCTTGAAGAGTTTAAGGAAGGCGGCATTGATGAGTCTGATATGGCTTATAGCATTACTCAATTATCCCAATATTCGGAACTCGACATTAATTTGTTTGATATTCGTGGTAATTTGATTGGGACCAGTCAACCAAAGATTTACGAAAATAATCTCTTATCAGAATTTTTAAACCCTTTAGCTCTTAAAAGTATTGTAGAAGACATGGACAATAGCATACTGCTGAATGAGTCAGTGGGGTTTTTGGAGTATAAATCTGCTTATGTGGGTATTCGTTCATTCAATTCAGGTAATTTACTGGGCGTGCTTAGTATACCGTTTTTTGAGTCCAAATATGAACTGGATAAAGAGATAGTAATGATCCTGATCAATATCTTAAACATTTTCGCTTTTATTTTTATTGTAATCCTAATAGCATCCTACTTTGCTTCCAGGGTGCTTACTGTACCCTTAAGTTTGATCACCCAAAAAATCAAAAAAACCACCCTAACGGACTACAATGAACCTTTGGAATGGGACTCGGATGACGAAATTGGTTTGATGGTAGGAGAGTATAATAGAATGTTGAAAAACCTTGAGGCCAGCAAAACTGCTTTGGCCAGGAGTGAAAAGGAATCAGCCTGGAGAGAAATGGCTCAGCAGGTAGCCCATGAGATAAAAAACCCTCTTACTCCTATGAAACTGACGTTACAACATCTGAAAAGAATGTTGTCACAGGGAAACAGTAAAGATAAAAACATTTCGGAGAAACCCCTGAATACCCTGCTCCAGCAGATTGATATCTTAAGTGAAATTGCAAATTCGTTTTCAAGTTTTGCCAAAATGCCTGTTCCTAAATATCAGAGGTTTGAGATATCGTCGGTACTGCGTAAGACCATACAGCTTCATGATAATAGTACAAATCACAATATCTTATCTGATATTGAAAGCGGTAATCATTATGTAATGGGTGATGCCCAGTTAATGGGACGGATATTTTCTAATTTGATCATTAATGGGTTCCAATCGGTTCCTGAAAATACTATTCCAAAAATTGGAATAAGCTTACATATTAACAATAGCCAATTGATAATAGAGTTCAGGGACAACGGTTCAGGGATTCAGGAGGAAATTCGTGATAAAATATTTATACCCAACTTTAGTACCAAGGACGCAGGATCCGGGATCGGTCTGTCCATCGCTAAAAGAGGGATTGAGCATGCTGGTGGTAAAATCTGGTTTGAAACAACCAATGGAGACGGGACCACCATTTTTGTGGAATTGCCATTAGCTGATTAATGCCTAAAAACTATAAGCATTTTTTCCTTTTATGTAGCCTGTTCACCATCAATATATCTGCCCAAAATCAAGATTTGAAATGCCGCTGGGTCCATACTTTTGACTACCCATTTGTGCTGGATTCACTTTCCGTTGAAGTGGAAAGTATTTTCTTCCCCAGTGATAGTACAGTGAATTTTGATTATAACTATTCAAAGGGTACGATACTCATTTCCCCAATGAATCTAGATTCAATTCGAGTTTGTTATGATGTTTTTCCGTTTGCCTTCCACCAGACCTATGCACGCCGAACCCTGAATGAATATGACTCCAGCGCCCTCTTTAAGCCAAAGGTTCCATCCACTAGCTGGGTGGATAGCAGGGAGGAGTTATTTGTGACCGACCAACTCTATAAGAGCGGGAGTATTAGTCGTGGAATTAGTTTTGGTAATAACCAGGATGTATTTGTAAACTCCAATTTGAACCTGCAAATGGAGGGAAAGCTCACTAATAATGTAAATATCAGCGCTGTAATTACCGATCAAAATATCCCATTTCAACCGGATGGGAATACCCAGCAATTACAGGACTTTGATAAAGTCTTTATTCAACTCTACAATGATCAGTTTTCATTAAGCGCCGGAGACGTGGTGCTGCAACATCAGGGAACTGGCAAGGGGGAATCTTATTTCTTACAATACTATAAGAATGTACAAGGAGGAATGCTGGAGACCAAATACCCGATGCTTAATGGACAGGCCCAAACTTCCTTAGGGATTTCTGTAGCGAAAGGTAAATTTGCCTCCATTGAGATTGATCCTTTGGAGGGGGTCCAGGGTCCTTATCGGGTAAGAGGCCCCAATAACCAGCGATTCGTGGTTATTTTGGCTGGTTCTGAAAAGGTTTTTGTAGATGGCAAGTTACTGACACGGGGATTCAACTACGATTATGTAGTTGACTACAATCTGGGGGAGATCACCTTTACCAATAGGGTGCTGATAACAAAATTTACCAGAATACGAGTGGATTTTGAATTCTCCGACCAAAATTATAGTAAATCGATTATGGCTGCCACTCACCAGCAGCAATGGAGAAAGACCCGCCTGTTTGTCAACGCCTATAGTGAAAAGGACAACAAAAATCGACCATTGACCTTTAATCTAACTAATTCTGACAAGGAAACTTTAAGTGAAATTGGGGACAACCTTGATGAAGCAGTAATCAGTAGTATTGATAGTGTGGGATTTGTCGAGAATCAGGTGCTTTACAAAATGGTTGATACGGTAGATGCCACGGGAAATCATCGACAGGTCCTGGTATTTTCGGTACATCCGGATAGCGCTCTATACCAAGCCCATTTCTCCCAGGTTGGTTTTGGTAAAGGTGATTATATACAATTAAGTACCACAATAAATGGCAGGGTATTCAAATGGGTTGGGGTAGATAACAATGGTGTTCTTCTAGGGGATTTTGATTCCGATATCCTTATTGCCACTCCTCAGAAGAAACAGATGTTTACCATAGGTGTAGTACAAGACCTGACACCTACAGACTATGTATACGCTGAGGCGGCATTTTCTACAAATGATCTGAATCTGTACTCCGACATTGACAATGAGGACAATCAAGGACGTGCCTTTAAGCTTGGATTTGTCAGTAAGAACAGAACTTTGGGCAGTAGTAATTATTTTTTAAGCAGCAGGCTGGATTATGAATTCACCTCAAGATATTTCTCCGCAATTGACAGGTTTCGATACATTGAGTTTGACAGGGATTGGAGTATAAGTAGCGAGGACCTAACCATACAAAATCAGGATCACATATTTAACGCTGAAATTGAACTCAAAAAGGATCTGGATAATCTACTAAAATATCAGTTGGTACGAAGAAAAAGAGGTGAGTTTGTGGATGGATATCAACACAAAATTCAACTAGCCAAGGGATTTGGTAAATTCCAAATCAGGTCAGATCTATTCAAAATGTCCAATGATCAAATGGATAGTCATTCAAAATGGCTTCGCTGGACCTTTGATACCCAATACAGATCAAGATGGATTATTCCGGGATATCAATATCAGGTGGACCGTAATGAAATTACTGTTGTTGCCAACGACTCCATCGTGGGGTCAGCTATGAATTTTGCAGCACATAATTTTTATTTGAGAAGCGTTGATAGTGCCAAGGTCAGATTTTTAGTGGATTTTGTCATTAGGGAAGACCGGCTTCCTTCCGCAGGGAGTTTGATTCCGGAAAGCAGGTCCAAAACCACACGATTGGGATTTGGATCAAACATAGGAAAAACACAACGAGTGGATTTACTGTTTACCTATAGGAATCTGGAAAATTTGATACCACAGGAGGGCCCCAAAAATGACGAGAATATAACTACAAGACTTGATTGGCAAGGAAGTTTTCTGGATAGACATATTATTAGTGAGCTAAATTATCAGGTGGGCAACATTAGGGAATTAAAGAGAGAGTTTATTTTCTTAAGTGTTCCAACCGGGGAAGGGACTCATACCTGGCGGGATGAAAATCAAGATGGCATTCAGGATTTAAACGAATTCTATTTAGCCCTTAACCCAGACGAGCGCAATTATGCCAAGTTTTTTCTTCCCACGGATGATTATGTTCTGGCGTTTTCAAATACACTCAACTATCGCCTGAATTTGGAAATGCCCAGAGCCTGGCGAAATTCAACGGGACTGAAAAAATTATTGAGTCGGTTCTCCTCTCAGACAAATTGGAATATTCAAAGGAAGTTAACAGATGATCGACTAAGTATTAGGTTCTCACCTTTTGCTAAAATTATTAAAGATGAAGATCTGATTGCATCCAAAGAATTATTTCGAAGTACCTGGTTTTATAATCGCTCGCATGCAAAGTATGGGTTTGATTTTGGGATATTTTCATCCAGGAATAAACAATTACTTACGGATGGTTTTGAAGCCAGGGAAATCAAAGAGAATCATTTCAATATTCGATACAGTCCGAAAAAGGAATTTCTCCTTCGATTTTTCACAATGCAAAAAACCAGAAAATTGACCTCAGACTTTCTGGAAACCAGGAATTACATTATCAGGGAGAAAGTAATGACACCTGAAATTTCATGGCAGCCTACCAACAAATTTCGAATAACCGGTAAATACTCACTAATTGATAGAAAAAACATACTTGTTGAAGGGAACGGTGAGTCGGCTAACGTAAATGAATTTTCGTTGAATTTGAGACATTCCAAAGTGCAGCGAAGTACTTTGAGCGCTAATGTTAAATACGCCATAATTAAGTTTGACGGGGAGGTAAATACTGCGGTTGGTTATGAGTTATTGCAGGCGCTGCAGCCAGGGAATAATGTACTGTGGTCTGTTAATTGGCAATTGAAAATTGCTTCCGGTTTACAACTCCAACTTAATTACAATGGTAGGAAATCTCCGGATTCACCGATGATTCATACCGGCAGAATGCAAATTAATGCGCTGTTTTAGTCTGATATTCTTATCAAAATGACATTTATTATATCATAATGATAACCCTAAATCTTACCCGGGTAAATGTAGAAATAATATTCAGGGTCATTCTAGTTGATTATCAGTTATTTGCGATATCTTATTTAGCATATCCACTACTTTGGCACACTTACTGATATTTACTGATTCGTAATAGATAACGAGAGTTTGATATTTCAATGATGTTTATTTTTTAACATATATTTTTAGAAGCAAGGCTACTGAACAAAAACATCATTATTTTTTAAACTTCATTCTTACCTGGCAACAGGGACACTTTTTTAACTAGGTTTTTCATATTTAATTTAGGTTTTGCATCCCGCCTACCAGCGGGATGCTTTTTTATATATGATTGTGGGATTGATAGAGGGTAGTACTTGATGGTAGATACCAATCAAGGTGATACCTGAATTCGTTATCTGAGCTGCGTTTCATTTATACTTCAAATAGTTTATTTTTGTACGATCAGCAAATAATCTTACAAGTGTCCGGACATAGTAAATGGGCGAATATCAAAAGAAGGAAAGGTACACAAGATGCCAAAAGAGGCAAAATATTCACCAAACTGATAAAGGAACTGACTGTTGCTGCTAAGAATGGCGGAGCAGATCCGGAGGCAAACGCCAGACTACGATTAGCCATTCAAAATGCCAAGGGTGCTAATATGCCTAAAGACAACATTGAAAGGGCCATTAACAAGGGAACTGGTGCGGATGCTGAAGATTATATCGATATTACTTACGAGGGATACGCTGCTCATGGAGTAGCAGTCTTTGTGGAGGCCACTACCGATAATTTGAATCGAACAGTGTCTTCGGTCCGGGCTGCTTTCTCCAAATTTGGGGGAAGCCTTGGTACTAATGGTTCCCTGGAGTTCATTTTTGATCGTAAAGGTGTTTTTGCATTCCCTCAACCCGAAAATGCAGACCTGGATGAATTGACATTGGATTTAATCGATGGGGGAGCAGAAGAAGTAGACAATGAACATAATTATTTCCATGTTATTTGTAATATCGAGGACTTTGGCAATCTGCAAAGAGTGCTGGACTCAAAGTTCATAGAACCGGAGAGTGCCGACCTCCAACGTATCCCCAATACAGCGGTGTCATTGAATGATGAGGAACTGGGGAAAGTGTTTAAGTTGATAGAGGCGTTGGAAGATGATGACGATGTGCAAAAAGTTTACCACAACGTAGAAATTAAAGAAGAGCAGATGAATCTGGTCTAACCAGTATAGAACACAACATAAGGATCCAGTGATCCTTACCGATCAGCACCTTGAAGTTAACACAAGACATTTATAGAGGGTCCTTGTCTCTATTGACCGACCTTTATCAATTTACCATGGCTTATGCCTACTGGAAAGAGGGCCTGGCAGAAAAAGAGAGTGTCTTCAATTTGTTTTTCAGGGAAAATCCGTTTGGTGGGGGCTATACTATTAGTTGTGGTCTCAGTTATGTTATTGATTTTCTTGAGCAATTTAAGTTTACCGCAGAGGACCTGAATTTTATAAGGACTTTACAAAATCAGGATGGGTCCAGAATGTTTGAAGAGTCTTTTATTGACTATTTGGGTAGCATGGAGTTTTGTTGTAGCCTGGATGCTATTCCTGAAGGGAGGGTAGTTTTTCCCCATGAACCGCTCATTAGAGTACAAGGCCCTATAATTCAAGGTCAATTGATTGAGTCGGCTCTGTTAAATATGATAAACTATCAGTCTTTGGTTGCCACCAAGGCAGCCAGAATTAAGGAGGCCGCTAAAGGTGAACAAATTCTTGAATTTGGACTGAGACGAGCCCAGGGCATAGATGGTGCTATTAGCGCAAGTAGGGCTGCATACATCGGAGGATGTACTTCGACTTCCAATGTCCTGGCCGGAAGGTTATTTGGAATACCGGTATCAGGGACACATGCGCACAGCTGGGTAATGACCTTCGATAGTGAATTAGATGCTTTTAATAGTTACGCGAAAGCCTTGCCAGACAATTGCATCTTTCTAATCGATACCTACGACACCTTACAAGGGGTAAGAAACGCCATTGAGGTTGGGAAGTCTTTGCGGGCCTGCGGTAAATCACTCATTGGTGTACGAATTGATTCAGGAGATCTTGCATATTTTAGCTCAAAGGTCAGGGAAATTCTAGATGATAACGGATTCCGTAAAACTAAAATTGTTGCCACCAATAACCTGGATGAAAATATAGTGGCCAGTCTTAAGGAGCAGGAAGCGCCTATCGATATTTGGGGTGTGGGAACAAAACTTGTTACCGCCTTCGATCAACCGGCTCTTGGAGGAGTGTACAAACTATCTGCCATAAAGCATGGAGATAGTTGGGACTACAAGATAAAATTATCTGAGCAAGCCATTAAGGTCAATAACCCGGGAATACAACAGGTTCGGAGGTTTTCATCAAATGGGTTTTTCGTTGCCGATATGATTTATGATATAAACTCTGAAATAGGAACAATTCATCAGATGGTTGATCCAATTGATCATACCCGGAGAAAGGAAGTTAGTAGTAAAAACATGGAGTTTGAAGATCTTTTGGTTCCGATATTCGATTCCGGAAAGCTGTTGTA
>SMVA01367581.1_pt1 | contig 24694 bp, 17 predicted proteins | sample 2456451 | NCBI WGS metagenome assembly SMVA01 (sample SAMN11095933, study PRJNA526329) | marine sediment metagenome | biome: Marine sediment; feature: Surficial sediment; material: Deep marine sediment; isolation source: Hadal surficial sediment | place: Pacific Ocean | collected 2014-05 | depth... | reverse complement strand
GTATCACACTCGGCGGCTTGTCTACTCAAAGTACCGGTGCTGCATCTGTAACGACAACCACAGGTACTATCACTGATCGAGCAGATCTCTCAGTTGGTGGTATCGCCAGCTTCACTGCTAACGGATCCAGTGGGGGAATCACGCTGAATAACCGGGGAAATACATTTGGAACCCTTAATTTATCCAGCACTTCTGGTGCAGTCATTGTGAGGGAATCAGACGGCACCTCGCTGGATCAGGTTAGTGTCAATAGCCTGGTGATAGATTCAGGTGGATTGATTGAAGACGTGGATAATGCAAACATTTCTGTGACAGGTACGACACGCCTGACAACGGATGGGGCTATTACCCTCGGTGATAATGCTCTTGATGTTATACAACTAAATCAGGTTGATTTAACGGGTACCAGTGTATCAATAACGGACAAGAGTACCGATGGAATTATACTCTCTGAAGTTTCCGCCACGACACTGAATTTTGACACGGTGGGCGATATTGTAAGTGAGGCGAACGCTCCGATATCCGTAACCGGAAAAGTCGTGATGGATGCCGGGGATGGAAGTGCGAATATTGATTTATCCGCCTCCAATAATTCTTTCGGAAGTGTAGATTTAACGGGCGCAATCGTCACGGTAGCTGAACAGAATGACCTGCAAATTGACCAGCTTACAGCGAATACATTTACGGCCAATGTCCAGGGAGATATTTCCGATGTTGGAACCTTGACGGTCAGCGGTGAAGCGACTTTCAGCGCTGTAAACAGGAACATCTTGCTAAATTCAGCAAACAGTCAATTTGGAACACTGAATGTCGTTGGTTCTGAAGTGGATATTCAGGAGTTAGGTGGCAGCCAATTGGGCACCATTACTACAGATCAATTCGAACTAGTGACGAATGGTGACGTGACCCAGACGTCGGGTTCAGTCATCAGTTCAGATGGATTCTTTAAAATTAATACAGGTAGTTCTGATATAACCCTGCTTGGTGCTGCAAATTCCGTTGGTGGAATTGATTTCACTGGTGATGTCGTTGATTATGCAGAGAATGGGTCCTTAACTATTGATCAGATTACAGCCAATCAAACTAACATCAGCGCCAGTGGTGATATCACCCAGTTGATCGGCGGCAGTGCAAATGTTGATGGCCTTGCAGTTTTCAACAGTGGTACAGATGATCTCCTGCTAACAGGTGCACTTAACGCGTTTGGTTCAGTTCAGCTTACCGGCGGCTCAATTGACCTGACACAGACAGCGGATATTGTCATTACAGGGTTAGCTGCCGGAGCAACGCTGGATATTACCTCAACCGGGGGTGACATAAGGGCTGAAACCAATGCCTCTGTGACCGCGGCTGGTGATGTCTCACTAACAGTCGATGATGACAATGGTTCCATTGATTTTGCAACTTCAATCAATGTATTCGGCAATCTCACTCTGAGCGGCCAGAATATTACAGTGGCTGAAAACGATGCGATTGTTATCGAAGATATCTCGGCTGATAGCCTGTCATTGAATGCGACCGGGGATATCGGCAATTTGAATGACAGCTCGATTGCCGTGGCACAACAGGCAACGCTGCAATCCACCACTGACATAGTTCTGGGTGCTGGAACAGCCGACACAATCAACTTCGGTACCCTGTCCCTTACCGCTGTCAATGCAGTTATCACCGAGTCGAGTGATACTCAATTAGCAGCATTGCTATTATCCGGTGATTTAACCCTGACTTCAGTAAACAGTATCACTGATGAAGACCTGGCGGCGCTTCAGGTTGACGGCACAGCGACATTTAGTGTGACGGGCGATCCTCAAAACATAATTTTTGATGGTGAAAATAATGTATTCGGAAAGCTGGATTTAACGAGCGCAAACATCACAGTCAATCTCGCTGCTGATACTGTTTTGGCCAATGTCGTTGCGGAAAACTTCGCGGTGACTGCCAATGGCCAACAAATCGACATTGAGGAACAGGCTGTATTCCAGGTTGACCAGGTAGCGACATTCATTGCTGATAATGTCATCTTCGGGGCGGGCAGTGTCAACCAGGTAGGCAGCCTGACCATAACGACATCCTCCAATCAATCGAACTCCGTTGATATCAGGTCCGATATCACATCCAGGCTTATTGCAGGCAGTGCAACCAATGCTGCAGGAACATTTGTTATCAATTCTCCAAATACGATCATTGGCGTTGATGCCGGGACCGTGTCAGTTCGAATGGAAGGAACTGGTAATGGTGGCAGCATAACGATCAACGGCGTCGACTCATCTGGTAATCCTGATGCTGGTTCAGGCACGCTGCAGATTGTTGGTACTGTGAACCTGGATACAACAAATAGCGGTGGTGCCGACGGTGCTGATATTACCTTGCTAACAGATGGTACTGACTCTGGGCAGATCAAGGCCTTTGATTCGGCCCTCGATAGCCAATTGATCCTGACAGCAGGCCAGGGTGATATTGCCCTGGGTGACGTGACCAGTGATTCGCTGATAAATAATTTGACAGTGGTGAGTGCAAACAATGTTGATTTCAATGATGTTTTTGTTGCTGGTAATACATTGGATGTTTCAGCGGCTGGCAATGTGACGATCACCGGTACTATATCTGATTTAGAAGGTGATGTTTCCATTGTGACTAACGGGTTGATTAGCGTGGCTCAGGGCGTCTCGGCCGGGGGAAGCATCTCACTAACAAGCAACTCATCGAGCATCAGTGTTCAGGACGTCACTGCAGGTAGTGATGTTGATATTTCAGCATCAACCGATATTGCCGTACTAGGCAATACATCCGGCATATCCGGTTCGGTTACAGTTATTAGCTCGGGTGGATCTGTTGAAGCTACCGGGGATGTTTCTGGCGGGATTAATGTGGCTGTTGTTGCTGACGAGGATATATTACTTGGCAGTAACACGACGGGGGCTGGCGGTACTGTGACGCTGGTCAGTAACACTGGATCAATTCAATCTGTAGACACCGTGACAGCGGGTAGCGATATCAGCATTCGGGCTGCAGTCGATGTGAGTCTCAGTAGTACTGGTACATCAGCGCTTGAAGCGGGAGGCGATGCAGACATTGTTGCTGGCAGTGGTGATCTTCTGTTAAATGCGAATGTTACCAGTGGTGGTGAGTTTGCAGCATTCAGCCTGGAAGGAAAAGTTGCCCAGGCCAAGGACACACTGTTATCTGCAGGTGGTAGTGTAATTCTATCTGCTGAAACCGGGATAGAAATTGCAAGCATCAATGCCGCACAAGATGTGACCCTGGTTATCACGCAGACAGAATCTGTGGTTGGTGAAGACGGTCCAACCTTCCAAAGGGTAAATGATCCCATCCCATTTGGTCAGGGTGACACTAGCCAGGATGTCAGCAGCGATGCAGGAACGATTGTTTTTCTTGCCCCTATTGCCAGTGTCGGCAGTACGGATGCTACGCAAAACTTTGTACAAAGAGCCGCCCAGGGTATTTTCTACGGATTGAATGAAGGGCAGTTCTTCTCGGATGATGTTGGAAATACGCAAATTCTTGTGACAATTCCTCAGGCTACAACCGCAAACCTTTCCTCTGTGGCTAATGATCTATTGGATCCAGATTCACTAGATGACTCGCTGGGTGTAAGTCCTTCAATATTTAATGTGACTGTTACAGACTATAACAGTGATATATCGAATACTTCGGTGTCAGCAGCAAGTGCCGGTGAAACCAGTGCGGCATCAAGTTCGCGATCCACTGCTGCATCCCAGAAAGAAAATGAAGAAGAAGTCTCGGAAGTGGATGAAGTCGCCTTTGAAAGAACGCTTAAGAACTACGATGATAATCCACAGGGCATCTTGTTACCGGAAGAGCAGCGTTTTTCTTATGATGAAAATGGCAACATCTATTTCAACGTCACGTTGAGAAAGAATGAGAGTGACCGTCAAAGAAATGGTCAAGGCAGCGGGGAGTTCGAAACCTTTACTTTGTATCGGGTGGATTTGGATCTTCATTCACAAACTAGCGATTATGTCAGCAGTAATGAAGAACAAGGAAGGGGTGTGCTAGCCCTGGAAGAGGGCTATGAAAAAGCCTTTGGCTATAAACCATCTTTTATGAAGCTGACCATGAACGAGGTTGGTAACCTGGCCGAGAGAGATGGGTAAACCCAGGTCTTTTGTTCTCCAGTGACACTTAGCCCTTGTGTTAGTTGCAAGTTGATCAGCCTGGGACAAAGGCTAATGCCAGGTCCTGGATCAGGTCTTATTTCGGAGACTCAGTCCCTGCTCTGTGACCGATGCAACCAGGTCACTTTCAAGTTCACTCAGTTTCGCTGCCACCGCTCCGGGTGATCCCGTATTTATTGCCAGCAGATTGTAGAACACAGGCACAACAAATAGTGTCATCAAGGTTGCGATAAATACGCCGGAAAAGATAACAACACCAAGGGTTATTCTGCTTTCAGATCCGGCGCCGCTTGCCAGAATCAGTGGAATCGCACCCATCATGGTCGATAGAGCCGTCATCAGGACGGGTCGTAATCGAATCTCGCAGGCCTTCATTAAGGCTTCTAAAAACTCCAGGCCCTGGTCCCTGAGCTGGTTAGCAAATTCAACAATCAGGATGCCATTTTTAGTGGAAATGCCAATTAAAATGATGATGCCGATTTCGCTGTAAATGTTCAATGTGTCCCCGGTGAGATACAGACCCAACAAGGCGCCAAATGTAGCAAGTGGCACCGTCACCATGATGACAAGAGGATGAACGAAACTCTCGAATTGTGCTGCCAGGACCAGAAACACAATCAGCAGCGCCAGCACGAAGATAAACATCAGCCCGCCTTCTGATTCCCGCAGTTCCAACGATTCGCCCTTGTAGTCAACCTGCGCAGTTGCGGGCAACTCGTCCCGCACAATATCTTCGAGGAAAGCTAGCGCTTCACCCAGGGTATAACCAGGCGCCAGGTTAGCGGAAATGGTAACAGCGCGTAGGCGGTTGTATCGATTAAGTTTTCCTGAATCAGCGCCGCTGGTCACTGTCGCCAGGCTGGATAGTGGAATCAGTTGTCCGCTCGTCTCAGACCGGACATATATGTTAGTCAGGTCACTTGCTGTTACCCTGTGCTCTGACTTCGCCTGGACGATAACGTCATACTCCTCTCCGTTATTGATGAAAGTTGTTATCCGTCGTTCACTCATCATGGTTTGTAATGTGCGCCCTATGTCCCGAACCGATACCCCCAGGTCGGCTGCCCTGGTCTTATCGATTTCAACCAACAATTGCGGTTTTGTTTCCTTGTAGTCGGATTGAACACGCTGGAATCCTGGGTTATCAGCAGTTCGCTCAAGAATGATATCCCGCCAGGCGGCGAGTTCTTCGTAGGTGCTGCCGCCCAGCACGAATTGGACCGGTTGTCCGCCACCATGGCGTTGCAAACCGCTCCGCATATAAGGAAATGCGCGAATACCGGGAATTTGTTGCCATGCATTAGTTAATTGACCCATAACCTCTTTGGTAGACATCTTGCGTTCCTGCCATGGCGACATAATGACGAGCACAACAGCACTATTGACTGAATCAGCGCTTCCCCATGAAGGGAGAAAGACCAAATACTCCTTTACATCACGGGATTCTACAAGCGGATCAATCGTATCTTCCAGTTCCCTGAGTTGCTCCTGCATAAATTGAAAACTCGCTCCTTCTGGTCCACTGACAAAGGTGAAGAAAATGCCCTGATCCTCCTGTGGAGCGAAGGTTGTTGGAGTAAGCTTGAATAATCCCCAGGTAGCAGCCGCAACAAGTAGAACAGAGCTAACAATAATAAATGGGCGCGGTAACATATAGATTAGTGCCTGAAGATAAGATTCTTGTGTCCGGTGAAAGAAGTCATCGACTTTTTTGGTAAGCCAGCTTTCGTGAGCATGAGTCGTCAGGAGTTTTGAACACATCATTGTGGTGAGTGAAAGAGCGATTACACTGGAAAAAATAACTGCCGTTCCGATTGTCACTGCAAGTTCGGCGAAGATGACGCCGAGGTTACCCTCTAGAAACGCGATAGGAACGAAGACGGCAATGAGAACCGCAGTCGTTGCGATGACCGCGAAAGCGACCTGGCGTGAACCATGAAAAGCAGCCAGCAACGGCGGTTCTCCTTCTTCAATTCTTCGCTGAATGTTTTCCAATACAACAATAGAATCGTCAACCACCAACCCAATAGCGAGTACCAGTCCTAATAATGTGATCAGGTTCACCGAAAAACCAAAAATAGCGAGACCAATAAATGAGGAGATCAGGCAAATAGGAATCGTTAGCGCAGGAATTATCATTGCTCGAATCGTTCCCAGGAACATGTAAATGACAAGACTCACCAGCAGCATGGTGATTGCAATTGTTTTGTAGACAGAGTTGATTGCCGTTTCGATGAATACTGAATCGTCAGAGGCGGTGATTAACCTCATCCCTTCCGGCAGATTAGCGTTAATTGCAATCGCGGTTCTGTTCGTTGCCCGGAGTACCTCAAGGGTGTTGGCAGTAGATTGCTTGACGATGCCAAGCCCAACAGTTGGAATTGAATTGCCGCGGAACTCAGTGCGATAGGTTGTCGGACCCAGTTCAACTTTAGCGACTTCTCCCAGCTTGATCAGGTACCCATCGTCACCGCGGGCGACCGTTAGCATGGCGAAGTCCTCAGCGGTCTCATAGGCCCTTTTAACACGCACAGTGTATTCACGTTGTAGAGAATCAATTCGCCCAGCAGGCAATTCTATGTTCTGTTTGCGCAGCGCCGATTCAATATCTGTCACTGTTAGCCCCCGGGCAGCGAGCGCAATTCTGTCAATCCAGATACGCATGGAATATCGGCCTGCACCGCTGATGAATATGTTGGCAACGCCGTCAATTACGGTGAACTGGTCCACCAGATATCGCTCCGCATAATCGGTAAGTGCCATACTGTCGAGGTTCGGGCTGGTGAGAGAAAACCATTGAATTGGCCTGGTATCACTATCTGCCTTGGCTATCTGGGGTGGGTCCGCATCTTCAGGTAGTCGGTTTACGACCCGGGCCACCCGATCACGGATATCGTTTGCTGCCTGGTCTATGTCCCGATCGATGCTGAATTCCACCCTGATTCTGGATGATCCATCCAGACTGGTAGAACTGATAGACTCAACGCCCTCAATACCGCTGATTTGATCCTCGATGAGCTGCGTTACTTTTGTTTCCATCACTTTCGCTGAAGCACCAGCGTAGCTTGTGGACACCGATACCAGAGGAGGGCTGGTTTGCGGGTACTCCCTGAGCGGCAGACCCCTGAATGAGAGAATACCGAATGCGAGGATCATCAGGCTGATAACCGTAGCGAATACTGGCCGCTTTACAGAAATATCTGAGATCACCATAAGTGGATCCTCCCGGATTTGTGATGATTAGTATTTAGGTTTCCCGTCCCCGGGAACCCCGGCAGTTTGGTTCTCACCCTTTATTTTTACCTTACTGCCCGGGCGAATCTTGATAACACCTTGTGTTACGACCAATTGGCCTTCTTCCAGGCCAGAGAGAATTTCAACAATACCGGGTCTCTTTCTACCGGCTTTCACCTCTACCCTTTGTGCGATGTTTTCCTGAACGACATAGACATACTGCTTATCTTGTATGGGAAGAATGGCTTCTTCAGGAACAACAAGCGCAGGGCTTCGATTTCTAATGAGATTAACGGTTAACAACATACCCGGTCTTAGTAACCTCTCGTCATTATCAAGGTGAGCACGAATGGTGATGGAACGGGTTATCGGGTCCACCCTGGAACTAATGACTTCAACTGTGCCAAGGAAAGTGCGATCCGGATAAGCAGGACTGGTTGCAATGACCTCCTGCCCTTCACTTAGTACTGCCAGGTAGTTTTCCGGAATCGAGAAATCCAGTTTAATAATACTGATGTCATCCAGCGTGGTAACGATTTTATCCGGGCTTAGAAGTGTACCCTGGCTGACAGCTCTAAACCCCAGGACACCGCTGAAGGGTGCACGTATCAATCGATCATCCAGCCTTGCGATAATCGCTTCTAATCGGGCATTGGCGGTTTGCATCCTTGCTTTTTCTGTGTCCAGTTGTGTTGCAGAAGCAAGATTTTCTGTAATCAGGTTCTGCACTCGATTGAACTGGCGAGTCGATTCATCAACTGCCGCCTGTGCTTCCGCCAGCTGCGCAGTTTCTTCTGAATTAGTGAGCTCCACCAGTATGTGACCTGCCTGAACGATCATCCCATCTTCGAAATTCACTTTACTGACTGTATCTGTGACCTTGGAAATCAGGGAAACAGATTCATTTGCCTTGGCGGTTCCGATAGCTTCAACTTCATCGACAATAGTCGTCATCCTGACCGGTGCCGTGACAACCACCGTGATGCCGCCACCCCAGTCGCCCTGGGAGGCCTGATTTTTATTCTCCAGATAGGTACGTGCAAATAGTCCAATGAGGACTGCAATCAAGGCAATAAATGTGAGGAGCACGGGGTGTTGCTTTATGAACTGCAATTTTTTCCCCTCCCGGGGTAGTCGATTATCCTTAAATAGCGGATGGCCAGAGTTTATTAGTATTGAGGGATCATATGGATTGATAGTAACCGTTTGACACCACTACCAACAAATAGACAATTTCACCAGCGATTCAGTTTCCTCACGCGTCCCGGCTTTGAGGCTTTTGTCCAGGCTATCTTCCTGTCCTTTACCGAGACGCTCATCACGACTTTTATCCGTGTTTTCATACAGATTCTTTTCCAGATCCTTTTTCAGACTCTTATTCAGATCATGCCAGAGATCAATAAGACGGACATTCGAACCGGGAAGGATTAGTTCTGGTTGCAGTTCGGCAAAAGGGCGTAACACATAGGCGTTATAGCTGATCTCGGGTCTCGGCAACAGGATCCCCTCATGCAGACCATGGAGATTGTCGTAGGTCAGGATATCAATATCCAGGGTCCTGGAAGAAAATTTCTTCAACGCTTCAGTACGTCCATGATTTCGTTCGAGTTGTTTCAATTCCCGTGACAATTGCCCGAGATCCATATCCGTCTTAAAGCCGACCACCAGGTTCAAAAATGGTGGTCCATCGAATCCCATCGCCGCGCTCTGATAGGTTTCTGAAATAGATAAGTTCGTGTGCTTAACGTTCAGGAGCGCAAGCGCGCTCTTAATATTCCGCAGCGCTTCTATATTGCTGCCAATACCGAGAAATACCTGGTGGCGCCTAGCAGTCAAGATTACCGCGTTCGATGATGACGCCAACATCTTTCGAAGCGCTGATTGCCCCGGGTTTACCTAAGGTTAGCCTTAACCAGGGGACATCGAATTCCTCAAGTAAGATTGTCGCAATATGTTCCGCCAGTGCCTCGATCAACAGGAAATTGCTGCATTCGACGAATTCGATAAGGCGTTTGGAAATTGCTTTGTAGTCGAGCGCATCGTCCAGATTGTCTGTTTCACCCGCCTTACGGATGTCCGTTGCCATTTCCAGGTCGATACAAACCTTCTGGCGAATTTCCCGTTCCCAGTCAAAGACACCGATGACCGTTTCGATTTCCAGTTGTTTTATGTAGACGATATCCATCCGCGTCAGCTCATTACCGGCAGATCGGTCATGGGCCACCTTGGTTTTACGTTTATGGCATAATCCTCTACCTGCCCACGCTTGAGTCGCTCAAATCCCGCATAGGCAATCATTGCGCCATTGTCCGTACAAAATTCAGGTGCTGGGTAGTAGACGTTGTAACCACGTTTATCAGCCATTGATTGTAATATGCGGCGCAGCTCAGTGTTGGCACTCACGCCTCCCGCAATGACCAGGGTTGATAACCCGGTCTGCTCCAGAGCCCGCTGACACTTGATGCGGATGGTATCCACGACGGCAGTCTGAAACGCGATTGCAACATCAGCCTTATCCTGTATCGTTGCCTGTTCAAGGACCTGCAGCGTATTGAGTGTAAATGTCTTTAATCCACTAAAACTGAAATCGAGTCCAGGACGGTTGGTCATCGGCCTGGGGAATTTGAAACGATTGGGATCGCCTGCTAATGCCAGTTTCGCTATTTCAGGACCCCCTGGATACCCCAGCGACAGCATTTTTGCTACCTTATCGAAAGCTTCCCCGGCAGCATCGTCCAGGGATTCCCCCAGTAACTGGTACTGGCCCGGATTCTCGCAACAAAGTAACAGCGTGTGGCCACCAGAAACAAGGAGAGCGACATAGGGATAGTCGGGTGGTTCGCTGGTTAACCTGGCGGCAAGCAGATGACCCTCCATATGATGGATGCCGAGCGCCGGGATATCCCAGGCAAGGGCAAGTGACTTGGCGATACTTGCTCCAACAAGCAAGGCGCCAACCAGACCAGGACCGGCAGTATAAGCAATGCCATCAATATCTGCGGGTTTGCTACCGCTTTCTGTCAGGGCCTGCTCAATCATTGGCAGCGTTTTGCGAATGTGATCCCTGGAGGCCAGTTCAGGGACGACGCCCCCGTATTTCTTGTGTAGATCGATCTGGCTATACAATAGATCCGCAATCAATCCCCGCTGCTCATCGTAGATAGCGACCCCCGTCTCGTCACAAGATGTTTCAATACCTAATACTTTCATGCTGATCCGGCTCCGCAGGAATCGCGTATCTTACTGATTATTAGGAAGAAAATCCCGTTGAAATGGGTGTCCACCAGACCCGCAAACAGCATGAAAGCAATTTTGCAATTGTGGGGTTTTGCCGTTAGAATGCACGCCCTCTCAAGCACTCGATTAAAACATTGCTTACGAGTAAGGTATTCCAGTGCTATTAACCAGTACTATTTGTTACAAGCAGTGTTTATTACAAGCACTGTTTAATACAAGCACTATTTGTTACAAGCACTAGATAAGCACTATTTGCTACAAGCACTATTTATTACAAGTACCATAAACAATATATACGAACACTGACCGGAACCAGATTTAATGCCTTACGTTAAAGTAAAAGAAAACGAACCATTTGATGTTGCGCTAAGGCGATTCAAACGCTCCTGTGAGAAGGCGGGAATTCTGGCAGAAGTACGTCGTCGCGAATACTACGAGAAACCAACGTCAGTTCGGAAACGCAAGGCTGCCGCAGCAGTGAAGCGGCACGCTAAAAAAGTTCAGCGTGAGTCTCGCCGAATGGAGCGACTCTACTAGGCATCGCATTTGTTTTACTTTCCGATTTTTCTGCTCTTCCATCTTCACTTTTCGACGGGATTGTTATGAGTTCCGATATCAAACTCCAGATCGATGCTGAGGTTAAGAGCGCCATGCGTGCCAGAGACAAGCAGCGCCTTGGCGTCCTCAGGCTGACCATGTCCGAACTCAAGAAAGTTGAAGTGGATGAACGCATAGAACTGGATGACCAGCGAGTGCTTGCGATTCTCGATAAAATGACCAAGCAGCGGAAAGATTCGCTTTCCCAATACACATCGGCAGGAAGGGACGATCTTGCAGCGCAAGAATCGTTTGAACTGGAAGTCCTGAAAGAATTCATGCCAGAACAGTTATCCGCACCCGAACTTAAAACACTTGTCGATGCAGCCATTGCAGCGGCAGGTGCAACCAGTGTTCGGGACATGGGTAAGGTTATGGGTATCTTGAAAGCCCAGGTCCAGGGACGCGCAGATATGGGTGAAGTCGGCAGCCTGGTAAAAGCTGATCTCGGCTAGTAAGTCATCAATACCCGTTCCATTAAAAACTGGTCAAAGTGAACTAAACAGGCCAGGCATGGCCTCTGATTCGATGCCAGGCAGACAATCACTTGCACTCTCGTACCTTGAGTGACATTCTTTTTAGTTCGCCCAGATGTTAGTAGTCAACCGTTGTGATTCCCCCAGAGTTTATCGATGAAGTGTTGTCGCGTGTCGACATCGTTGAGATCATTGAACCCCGAGTAGCCTTGAAAAAAACAGGGCAAAACTACTCTGGACTCTGCCCGTTCCACAATGAAAAGACTCCTTCGTTCTCCGTTAGCCAGGATAAACAGTTCTATTATTGTTTTGGATGCCAGGCCTCCGGCAGTGCATTGAAATTCCTGATGGAGTTCGATCGTATGGAATTTGTATCGGCAGTGGAAATGCTCGCTGAAAGAGTCGGGTTGGAAGTGCCGCGGGACCGCAAGCAGGAGTCAACAGAAGCAACTAGAAGAAGAAAGACGATTTATGAAATCCTGAACCAGGCATCGGAAGTGTTTCGCGAGGAATTGCGGTCACATTCTTCCCGGGACAGGGCAGTTAGCTATCTAAAGAACAGGGGTTTGTCCGGTGAAATTGCTCGTGACTTTTCGCTGGGTTATGCCCCTCCAGGCTGGGACAACCTTTATGCCAGGCTCGCGAACAGCAACTATGAACGAGATCTGCTCATAGAATCAGGCATGGTCGTTGAGAATAAGGATGAAGGTAAGACCTATGACAGGTTTCGGGATCGCATCATGTTCCCGATACGGGATCTTCGTGGCAGAACCATTGCCTTTGGCGGGAGAATCATGGGTGATGGTAAACCCAAATATCTGAATTCGCCGGAAACACCCGTATTTCATAAAGGCCGGGAGCTTTATGGGCTCTATGAAGCTCGCCAGAGAAACCAGAAGCTAACCCGGGTTCTCGTGGTCGAGGGTTACATGGACGTGGTTGCCCTGGCCCAGTATGGCATTGGTTACTCTGTTGCCACCCTTGGGACGGCAACCAGCCGCGATCATATCGATCGCTTGTACCGTTTGGTGCCACAGATCGTATTTTGTTTCGATGGTGATACGCCTGGCCGCAATGCCGGTTGGAAAGCATTGCTCGAGGTGCTGCCAGCCATGTCCGATGGCAGGAGTGCCCGGTTCCTGTTTGTGCCGGATGGCGAAGATCCGGATTCACTGATCAGGAAAGAAGGAAAGGACAAATTTGAGCTTCGAATAGAGCGGGCAACCTCCCTGGATGAATTCTTCTTTGCGCATCTTGAGGAGGGTATGGAAATGGAGTCAATGGAAGCCAGGGCAAGCTTGAGTAAATCTGCCATGCCTTTGCTGAATATGATCCCTGATGGAGTATTCAAGCAATTGATGATTGATCGGCTGTCTGACAAGACGGGTCTTGAAACAGGCCGATTGATTGAAGCAGCTAGTCAGGCACCCGGTCAGCGCCGTTCTGCACCCCCATCACAGCGATCACAGCGCACGCCAGGTCAGGAGCCCGGGTACCAGGAATATCAGGCTGAAGCCAGCGGAGGCCTGGCAGAATTTGCGCTCGCCATGTTGGTAAAACAACCTGAATTAGCCCAGGAATTTGAAGAGTCTGTTTTCGAACGGCTCATACAGGTATCGAAATATCGACTGCTGGGAAAAATTGCACTGCTGGTGAGGAAGGAAGAGCTACTATCACCGGGACATTTGATGAATCATTTTCAAGGAAAACCCGAGTTTCATACCGTCAGGGATCTGGTAAACCAGGAACAATTGCTGGGCGTAGCCGAACTCCGGGAAGAGTTCAGGGGTACGATAACCCGGCTGTTGGAAAGATTTGAAATTCAATTAAAACAAGAGCTTATCGAGAAACTTCTAGAAAAACCCTTCTCTGAGCTGACTGAGGACGAACGTCAACTGATAAAGTCAAGCATCCACAGCAAGCCTTAATCATGAACAAACCCCCATATTCAGATGCTGAATTCTATTGACACAATACTGGTAGCCAAAACAGTAACTTGAAGTGGAATGATGGAGGCTCGCTCGCTATAATGGCCGGCTCTGTCGTTCTCATAACTAAATCGAAGGGGTTCCATGGCGAGCGGATTAGCACAGCAGCAATCGCGATTAAAAGATCTTATTAGCAAGGGTAGGGAGCAGGGCTACCTCACCTACGCTGAAGTAAATGACCATCTTCCGGATGATATTTCTGATCCGGAACAGATCGAAGACATTATTGGCATGATCAATGATATGGGCATTTCGGTTCATGAGGCAGCGCCAGCAAGCGATGAAATCATGGAAGAGGTCGATTCTACCGATGAGTTAGCAGCTGAAGAAGCGGCTGCAGTACTGGTCGCAGTAGAGAACGAAGCCGGCAGAACGACCGATCCAGTGCGCATGTATATGCGTGAGATGGGCACGGTGGAATTGTTGACCCGCGAGGGCGAAATTGTTATTGCCAAGCGGATAGAAGAAGGCATTCGTGATGTGCTGCATGCGGCGGCTCAATTTCCAGGTGTCGTTCCACATGCACTCGACTTTTATGACGCCAGTCAGGAAGAGGAAGGCAAGCTGTTGGATATTATCATCGGCTTTCTTGACCCCGCGGATCATGTGGCGCCTGCGGCCCAGGTCGTTCCGGGCCAGAAGAAGGAAGAAGACGAAGACGAAGAAGACAAAGGCCCTGATGCTGAATTGGCAGCAGAGCGGTTTTATAAACTAAAGAAACAGTTCAAGAAAACTGAACGCTCAATCAAGAGACATGGGCGAGGGGCAGACGCAGCCAGGAAAGAATTATTAGCCCAGGGTGTTGCTTTCCAGTTTTTTAAGTTTGTGCCCAAGAAATATGATCTGTTTGTAGCACCGCCCAGGGAAGTCCACAAGGAAGTCCGCCGCCTGGAAAGACACATTATGAATACATGTGTGCGTCGGGCGAAGATGCCGCGAAAGTTTTTTATGCAGTCGTTCTCTGGCAAAGAAGCAGATCCCACCTGGGCCGCTAGACAAATCAAAGACGGGTACAATGGCTTAAAGAAATATGAAGATGAAATTTCTCGTGCTCAGAAGCGAATTAAATATGCTTCAGAAAGTGTCGGCCTGACTGTTGGTGAAATCAAAGATATCAATCGACGAATGTCGATCGGTGAAGCAAAAGCGCGAAGGGCCAAGAAAGATATGGTGGAAGCTAACCTTCGATTGGTGATATCCATTGCAAAGAAGTACACGAACCGGGGATTACAGTTTCTGGACCTTATCCAGGAAGGCAATATTGGCCTGATGAAAGCGGTGGATAAATTCGAATATCGCAGAGGTTACAAATTCTCTACCTATGCCACCTGGTGGATTCGCCAGGCGATCACCCGCTCAATAGCTGATCAGGCTCGCACCATTCGAATCCCTGTTCACATGATTGAAACGATTAATAAGTTGTCCCGGGTTTCCCGTCAGATGTTGCAAGAGATGGGTCGTGAGCCAACACCTGAAGAACTTGGCGCACGAATGGAAATGCCTGAAGACAAGGTTCGTCGGGTGCTGAAAATTGCCAAGGAGCCAATCTCCATGGAAACGCCAATTGGGGATGACGACGATTCCCATCTCGGTGATTTTCTGGACTCTGATTCAAATATGGGTGAGGGTGCATCAGTAGGTTCACCGATTGAATCAGCCACAGATGAGGGATTGCGAGAGGCGACCCGCGGCGTACTGTCGGGATTAACGGCACGTGAAGCGAAGGTACTGCGGATGCGGTTCGGTATTGATATGAATACAGACCATACTCTCGAGGAAGTGGGCAAGCAGTTTGATGTTACTCGTGAGCGGATTCGCCAGATTGAAGCGAAAGCACTGCGAAAGCTTCGCCACCCGACTCGTTCAGACCACCTTAAAAGCTTCCTGGATGAGACTTCCTAACTGGTCGCTTAAGAGGGGTTAATTCTAAAACGCCAGATCATTAAAAGTGGATCGTCCGATGTCATGGACGGTCCAAATTTCTGTGCTAAAATTTGTTTTTAATTAGGGCCTGTAGCTCAGTTGGTTAGAGCAGTGGACTCATCAAAATGGTGCGTTCATATCGAGAGGTATGAAATGAACGGGATGAATTCAGGGAAACCTTACCAATAACACTACCTCCGGGTGTGTTGTTGATGGCAACCCTGAGCCAAGCTGGAGGTACACTTCCAGAAGGTGCAGAGACTACCTGAGAACTGGTGTGATAGCCGAGCGTTCTTAATAACAGGTTTGAGCGTCCCGCGCCCTGACAGTAATTCAACCTGTTGAATTAGCTGAGGGTGATGAGATAGTCCGCTCCTGGTAGAAATACCGGGGTTTAGTGAATCCATTGGTCGAAGGTTCGAGTCCTTCCAGGCCCACCAAATTTGTGGTTTTTCGCTCCGCGAAAAACACAAATACGATGGTGAAGATCTCACGCCGCCAGAATTTCCCCTCGGGAAATTTAAGCGGCCCTTAACGAGACTGCCATAAGTGGACATCGCAAATATTGCAGTCCTCTCCTGACAAAACCACTAATCAGCCAGGTTTAACATGATGCCTGTCGTGCAAACATAATTCCCTTCCCCGGGTCATAGATTTATGGCAAATCTCTCTCGAATCACAGTTATCCTATTTCTGCTTGTTGCGCAATCCTCATTTGCGTTAGAAAAATTTTCTCATTCGGAGTGGGAGTCAGTCCTGGAGGATTACGTGGATGAAGCAGGGTTAGTCGATTACAACGGGCTGTCCAAAAATCGTGATACCTTCGATCGTTACCTGACCAGGATCGAAAACATGGGCCCTGTTTCGAACCCCGAACTATTTCCGACACGGGATGATGAACTTGCCTTTTACATCAACGCATACAATGCCCTGGTATTCAAAGGCGTTCTCGACCGGGGTCCCGAAGAAGACACGGTTTGGAGCGGTCTGATTTCGGGATTCCTATTTTTCGAGTGGATGGATATAAACATCGATGGTCAGATGACGAGCTTGAAATTACTTGAGGATGATATTATTCGCGCCCGTTACAGAGATCCCCGGATACACGCAGCCATTAACTGTGCTTCGATGAGTTGTCCCAGGTTACCGGGGGTTGCTTATACTAGCGACCTTCTTGATGTCCAACTCGAGAGTTCGATGCGTGAGTTTGCCAACGCCGAATCAAACGTCAGAGTCCATGGAGGTAAGCTCTATTTATCGAGCATCTTCGACTGGTTTGCGGATGACTTTGTTTTTTTCGAGCGACAAACTGCAGGTCGGCACAATGGTAAGGCTGGCATCGATAATAATGTTTCGAACCGACAGGATTTGGTTGTTGACTATATTAACCGCTTCAGAACGCCAGCAGGCCAACTTGATCGAAACCTATCCATTGAGTTCATTGAATACAACAAAGACATAAACAAACAATAGCCACGGTAGACTGATTAACTATTTTTAATTCGATGGGCGACTTTTACCTCGATGGGCGACCTCTGCTGTAAATTCTGTTGTTGAAAGGTTGCTTCCCTGGTCACCGGGCTTTGCGCCATCTGAGATCACGCTAAAAACGGCATCTTTCAGGTTGTTGGGCGGATTTTTTTGGCCAATGTGTTCAAGCAGCATAGAAAGCGCGAGAAAAATGTTGAGGGGTTACAAATATTCTTGCCTGCAATATCCGGGTCAGTAGCACCCGCTGGATCAAACATCGCCATGGAAATTGTAACGGAGTCTCTGGCCGCAACAGATATAATGCAAGGCGACGAGCTGCTGTAATGGATTGAACTAAAAAATGTCCGGGGAGATTATGGATACCTGCCACGATGTTCTCTCCCGGCAACAACGGGAGACTTGTCGTCTCCATATATACATCCCTGTATATAACTCATCTACATCCATGTAAATAATGTTGCCGGAAGGGAAATCGCCTTCATTCTAGTCACCTCGCACCAAAAAAGGGCAAAGGTACGTGACTGTCAATTTAGGCTAAGGTCAGTATGGCGGAACCAATATAGATCAATAAGCCTGCAAGGTTGATGAAGTCCGTGGCGTGGCTTTGGTAGCGTATCATCCATAATTACCTTGTTATCAAGTCAGGAACCATTTCAACTCAATCCAGCCCTGAATTGTGTGAACTGCGTCACAAGCGAATCGGGAATTTGGAATTTTGTGAAACCGGTCACACTCACTTTGCCAACTCCGTTCTTGCTACAACTGTTGCTATGACGAAGGAACTGCATATCGCCTAAAATCATGCTGGATAAGACTCTCCAGGCTGGATAAGACTCTCCAGGCTGGATAAGACTCTCCAGGCTGGATAAGACTCCCTATTTCTCCTCCAGACATGGACTCGACCCTTGCGAGCCAGCGCCCCGTCAGGGATTCATCGAAGCCAAACTTTTTGTTTATAATGAAAATGTGCTTAACTGAGAATAGAACCCTGGAGTATGCAGTGCCTGCCGAAGACAACTTGTCCCTAAGAAACCTGAAGATCTGGAATGGCGTTGATGCTCAAATCGACGCTGGTTTGGATGCTATTACAATAGAGAATGGGCGATTCACCTTTGTTGGTTCATCGGAAGAATTAAAATCAGAATCCCGGGATATGGGAGGGTTCACGCTCATTCCTGGACTCATTGATGCACATATTCACCTCTGTCTGGATCCCGATCTACAAGATCCGTTGGAACAGGAAAAGCCCGGGCGGGAAGTATTGCTTAAGAATATGTCGGAACGGGCGCGATTAATGCTCGAGGCGGGCATTACGAGTGCGCGCGATTTGGGTGGCGGATTATGGTTGGAACTTGAAATCAGGGATCGAATTAATCGAGGCGAAATGCCTGGACCTCGCCTGATTTGCTCTGGGCAGCCGATTACTTCTGTTAAGGGTCATTGTCATTTCTGGGGCGGAGAGGCGCAAGATGAACGTGCAGCAATCGAAGTGCTAAAAAGGCAGGTCGAACACCGGGTTGATCTCATCAAAGTGATGGCAACAGGTGGCAACATTACCAAAGGCAGCAGGCCCATCGATGCGCAATTTGATCGCCAGGTCCTGACCAGCATCGTTGATAAGGCAGCGGAGTACGGTTTTCATGTGGCGGCGCATTGCCATGGCACGACAGGAATTCGCAATGCTGCCGAAGCCGGTGTCACAACGATTGAACATTGTTCCTGGGTGGGGGAGGAAGGCTGGGGCAAGGCTTTCGACCCTGAAGTGGTCACCATGATATCCGACAAAGGAGCCTGGGTATCTCCTACCATCAATTCAGGATGGAAACGATTTATCGGAAACAAGAATTACGAAGATATGATCCAGGGGAATTACAAAAAAATGAAGCAGGGAGGGGTTCGGCTAATCGCTTCAACAGACGCTGGTATACCGAATGTCAAACATCATCATCTACCGCTGGCAATACCTGTTTTTGCTCATTTCGCTGGACTCAGCCCTCTCCAGGTGCTGCGCGCAGCAACCAGCGATTGCGCGCTGGCTATCGGACTGGGAGATGTGACAGGGCAGATTCGTAAAGGTTATTCGGCAGATTTTTTGCTGTTTGAAGACGATCCCACGGTTGATCTCGATTTACTCGTCAGCCCGGCACAAGTTTACAAGCAGGGAGCGCTGGTAGCTTGAGCTTGCACCTGTTGTCTTTGTGGGATTGATGGCTAGGATTCCGTGTACCAGACGGAGATAATGAAGCTGGGTTGAGCACTCTCCGTGTTGTCGGTAAGGTATGAGGATTGCTCGATGAACTTAATATCCACTTGACCTTTCGTTTCCTGTAGCCAATCATTAATTTCAATTTCACTTTCGTGAACCTGCGATACTCGTTGTCGAAAGATCCTGACGTGCATGTCTCGCTCCGGTACGTTATTTGAAACAGCAACTTTGGCCTATTAATTAATTTTGATCAACAGTTCAAACTATATTCACAGCAGGGTAGTAACTATTTTATGCACATCATCAGGAGGTTAGGTCCGCTTCTGCCTATGGCAGGATTTTTCTTTTCCTCGATTCTTTTTCTGTCATTATCTCGCCTCGCCCTTGCCTTGTTTAACTGGGAGCGCGTTGTCGATTTGCACACCCTGGTCCATGTGCTGCTGGTTGGTTTTCGGATGGATACAGCACTACTCTGCATGGTGACAGTTGTGCCTGTTTTGATTACTTTGCTTCTGCCCGCTTTCATAACAGGGTCAAAACACTACCGGCTATTTATCAGCGTATTCCTTTGTCTCTGGGCGACCCTGTTTGTGCTCATGGAATTATCAACACCCACCTATATCGCATTTTTTGATACCCGACCCGGGCGTATTTTCTTTGAGTACCTGAATCATCCGAGGGAAGTCGGCTTGTTACTACTTGGTGGATTTGTCATTCAGTCCATATTTGTGTTTATTGGTACTGTGCTTGGCGCGACCGCTGCCTACGTCGGTGTACGGCGCTTGCAGGCGCAAGAGACAACTTATCCATACCCACGGCAGTTGTTAATACTCCCTTTCGTGCTGGCACTTCTGGTATTGGGCGCCAGGTCAACCCTGGGGCATCGGCCAATAAACGCGAGTAGCGTTGCCTTCTCTAATGATCAACTGCTAAATGAACTGGGGCTCAGCAGCACCTACACTGTGCTCTATGCGCTCTATGGGTTGAAGAATGAGGGCGATCCTTCCCAATTGTATCCGGCAATGTCCGACAAGGAGGTTATCAGGCGGGTGAGGCGGGACTCCCTGGTTGATGAAAGAAGATTCACTAGCCCTGCGCTGCCGACACTGCACAGTTTTGGCAGCGATACAGGAAAACCACGAAAAAACCTGGTCATTCTTCTGGAAGAAAGTATGGGTGCCCGCTTTATCGGAAAGTTAGGTGGGTTGCCCCTGTCGCCAGCAATTGATCAGCTGGCAGAAGAGGGGATCTGGTTTACCCGCCTTTATGCCACAGGCATTCGCTCCGCCAGGGGTATCGAGGCAGTGGTAACGGGATTTCCGCCTTCACCCTCTCGCAGTGTCCTGAAGCTGGGTCTGTCACAACAAGGTTTTTACACCATGGCCCGGACCCTGAAGGAAAATGGTTATCGCAACTACTTCATCTATGGTGGAGAAAGCCACTTCGATAATATGAAAGGATTTCTCCTCAATAATGGGTTCGATGTTGCAATTGATGAGAACGATTTTACAGAATGGAAATTCAAGGGATCCTGGGGCGTCTCGGATGAGGACATGTTCGATAAGGCCCATGAGATTTTTAAAGCTGAATCAGAACCCTTCTTTGCGCTGGTTTTCTCTTCTTCTTTCCATAGCCCATTTGAATTTCCCGACGACCGAATTGAACTGTACGATGAAGAAAAAAATACCAAAAACAATGCCGTTAAATATGCGGACTATGCCGTTGGTTATTTCATCGATAAGGCAAAAAAATCCAGTTACTGGAATGACACCCTATTCCTGATCGTCGCGGATCATGATGAAAGGCCGCGGGGTTCGTCACTGGTACCCGTTAGCAGCTACCATATTCCTGCACTTATCCTTGGCGCTGGGGTTGAGCCGCAGGTCTATGACAAGGTGACCAGCCAGATAGACCTGATGCCCACCCTATTTACATTGTTAGGGATAAAGGGGAACGCGCCCTACATCGGCCAGGATATATTTTTGAGGCCGCCTGGTTATCCGGGAAGGGCGCTGATGCAGTTTGCAAACAATCATGCCTACATGGTCGGTGATCAGGTGGTGATCCACAGGCCGGAAACGGATGCACTGCAATTTGTCTATCGGAACAAAGAATTAACCCCAACCACGCTCGACAAGGAGCTTTCAAAGGATGCGCTGGCGTTGGCGTTGCTGCCTGGTCTACTGTATAAAAACCGTTGGTATCGAACAAACTAAATCCTTTCCAAAAACTACGAGTACGAACTGACCAGGTCGTTTTTGGTAGGTACCTCCTTGAAGCAGGACTGCGCGTCCCGACATGAGGACTGGGGGTCCGGCCTTCCGGTGTCCATAGCGGGGCGCGCAGCCTCAGGCCCCAGGGATGGGTGGGGACGCCGAGTCTCACGCCGGTGCTGCCGAACGCGGCCCGGCAAGGACGTACCTACCGAAAACGACGAATATACATCACCAATATCCGCATGTTGGACCTCTCCAACAAGAACAAGTTAGTGCTTCACCAACTGTGATTATTGTTTTTCAACCGGGACCTTCCACGCCCTGCCGAGGTAGATAAACGGTGTATCAATTACAGCAATGATGATTTTAAGCAGATACTTGGCCAGTCCCAGCATAATGGCTGTGGGCAACTCCACGATCCCCCACCAGACCACCAGCGAGTAAACGAAAGTATCGATGGCCTGGGAACATATGGTGGAGACATTGTTTCTTATCCATAAATGCCGGCCCCCGGTTTTCTCGCGAATGTACTGGAACATCCAGACATCAAATGTCTGGCTGATATAGTAAGCAAGCAGAGAGCCAAAAACGAAGCGTGGAGTAAAGTTAAATAGAGTGGTGAAAGCCTGGTGAACATCCAGTGAGAATTGCCTTGTTTCCGGGTCCGTTGATGGCAGAAACATCAAGCTGAGCGACATCATCACAACGATGATGATACTCGTAAGAAAACCGAGTTGTACGGCAAGATTTGCATCCTGCTTGCCATATTTTTCATTCAGGAGGTCTGTGGCAAAGTAAATGCCGGAATACAGGATCACGCCCATGCTGGTCTGCAGTTCACCAATAAATGGCAGCCAGATCATCGTGAGTTTTGGGCCCTGGAGATTAGCGAGTAAAATGCCCAGGATAACGCTGGCAAATAACCCATACCTGCCAAAAAGCCGATACATCAATAAAGCGAACGATAGGTCGACTCCAATTGTCATGAGCCACAGGATCGTTTGATGTTGTGCAAAGAATGCAGAAATTAGTTCAGGAGCCATATGAACAAGTTGGCGTTGATGACAAAGCCCAGCTTAACAGATGCAACTGGTGCCTGATTCACACCAATGGTAGGCTCGCTTTCCTGACAGACATTCTCAGGCGTAAGGGTCCACCAAATAAATTGAAATAATATATCGGAGATGGGTAATTGATGGAAAACTTGTTTGATCTTAGTGGCAAGGTGGCAATCGTCACTGGTTCAACGAAAGGCATTGGCCGATCAATCGCTGAGCAATTAGCATTTCATGGAGCAAGTGTGGTTGTTTCGAGCAGAAAGCAGGATGCCTGTGAAGCGGTGACCGCTAAGATAAATGAGGCGATTGGAGAAGGCCGGGGTAAAGCCATTTCCATACCTTGTCATATTGGTTATAAAGAACAGTTGCAAAATCTGGTGGACAAAACTCACGAGCGCCTCGGTAGCATCGATATTCTTGTTTGCAATGCTGCTGTAAATCCCTTCTATGGCTCCATGTCAGACATACCTGATTCAGCCTTCGAAAAGATACTGGATTCAAATGTGAAGTCAAACCATTGGTTGTGCCAGATGGTGCTGCCGGCAATGGTGTCCCGGAAGGATGGCGTCATACTTATCGTATCCTCCGTTGGTGGGTTACACGGTAGCGCAGTGCTTGGTACCTATGCAATATCAAAAGCCGCGGATATGCAGTTGGCGAGGAATATTGCAACTGAATACGGTCCGTCGAATATACGCGCGAATGCGATTGCCCCCGGGCTAATTCGCACAGATTTTGCGAGGGCGCTCTGGGAAAATCCAGAGACCCTGAAGGTAACCACGGCAAGTGCTTCGCTAAGAAGAATTGGCGAGCCGGAAGAAATTGGCGGTGTTGCTGTGTTTCTGTCCTCCAAGGCCGGTAGTTTTATGACTGGGCAAACCATCGTGGTGGACGGTGGTCGATAGAAACGATAAGTAAAGGTGGCCTCTGGGGGTTACCGTTGGTAAATTAATTTGTGAGGTTAGTCGCCTAAGTTATTGCTATTATTGAACAAATGCGATATTACGGTTACTATTGAGTGTTACGAAACAGCAGGATTTAAATAGGTGGAAAGGCGAGATTTTCTAAAAATCTTTTCTGCAGGAACTGTGGCGGCCATGAGTGGCCAGCTTGTGTTTCGCTCGCGCCCTGTTGTACTACCTGGCTTGCCGCAGACTGGCTTGCCTCAGGTTGGCTTGCCGCAGACAAATGTCTATGAAGATATTGATACAGACGCTGCTGAGTTAGCCCAATCGATCCAACTCATGACGACACCGGCGCCTGATTCGCAGGTCATATTAGATGCCTTTAAACGACAGAAGCTGGCATTGATCGCAGATTCCGGGAATCTGAATACCTACCTTCAGAAAATGGAGAATTTTGAAAATTCCCACTATGAAGATATGTACCTGGGCTCGGAGGAATACCCGGTGCTCGTGTCCGCCTTTAAACGACTCGATCGGGTGCAGAATCTTGTTGGCCATGGCAATTTTAATGTACTGGGTTTCGATGAAATGCTGAAGCACAGTAGGTGGCACAGCAGTGTTGGTGCCTTTCCGAAAGTAGAATCAGATTTCCTCGAACAGATATTTAGCGCTAATGCCAAGCGCTATGGTTTCTTTGGTGAAAAAGTTATTCAGAACTTAACGTCGGTGGTACCTCAGAGGGATAGAAAGAAAATGCCTCATACCGGCCACTTTCTCTATCGAGGAGAATCCGAAGCGCTATACAGACAAGTAAAGAGAGATATCGGGAACAGTATTGTGTTGACCTCTGGTATTCGCAGCGTTGTAAAACAGACCCATCTGTTCCTCGCCAAGACTGTCCAGTCAAAAGGAAACCTGTCGCGTGCTTCACGTAGTCTGGCACCACCAGGTCACTCATTTCATGGGATTGGGGACTTTGATGTTGGCAAGGTCGGTTTTGGAAGAAAAAATTTCACCACAGATTTTGCAGGCACAGACGAGTTCCAGAGATTGGTTGATCTTGGTTATGTTGATATGAGGTACCCACTAAACAATCTGCTTGGCGTTCGTTATGAACCCTGGCATATCAAGGTTGTTTAGTCAGCAATGATCCATAATCAATGACAAAATGATCGGGATCAGGGATTACAGGAACCAGGAGGGAAT
>SMVA01277608.1_pt1 | contig 24700 bp, 13 predicted proteins | sample 2456451 | NCBI WGS metagenome assembly SMVA01 (sample SAMN11095933, study PRJNA526329) | marine sediment metagenome | biome: Marine sediment; feature: Surficial sediment; material: Deep marine sediment; isolation source: Hadal surficial sediment | place: Pacific Ocean | collected 2014-05 | depth... | reverse complement strand
ATTCCTACGCTTCGACAATTTCGGTTCTCCCGCAGTACGTATTTACAACGCATCTGAGGGCGAGAGCACCGAGATACCTGTTGAGCCGGGAACCTCCGCTGTCGCGGGCGCATACGTATATAATAGTGCAACTAACGAACTCATCGATCCTACAGATCTCGCATCAAACGCTGAGCTTCTAGGCGAAGCTAAGGCTGATGGAGACATCCTGTATGTGATCTACGCTGCTAACGCATTCTCGAATGCTTATGACGATCTCGTCGTCGGTACTAGGACCAGTAGAAATGCTGATGCTGGTGCTGCGACGTCTCTAATGGCAACACGAAGAGATGCAGAGTACTTCGCACCGATTGAGGTAAATACTGAAACTAAGCCAGAGGATGTTGGTGCTGTGCGACAGGGACAGATTGAAATTTATCTCATCGATAAGGATGTCCTAGACCCAGGAGCAGATCGCGACGAACAACTAGCTCTAAGATTGACTTCTGTGACAATTGCTGCAGACCTCACTCGAGAGCCACTGTTCGAGCTTTCGCACCTACGACCTTATGACCGATCTTTGACTTTCCCAATTCCGTTTACGGTGACTATTGAGTCTACCGCTAACGATTTGGTAGAATACGCAACCCTAGCTTCTAAGAAGACAGGTGTTGTTATTGACAAGACTACGGATGATATCTCTATCTATGACTTTATGACCGCTAATGAGAGACTGGACCTAGTAGTTCAGATTTATCAGCAAACCGATGAGGAAGCTGGTGGAACTGGCTCTAACCGTCGAGTTCTCGTTCGTGAGATGGTCGGAGATGAGTACTATCAGAGAGGAGTCCGTTTCGTTTATTATGATGGAACGGGTACCGATCCTGATGGCGATCCTGACGGCTCTCCAACAGAAATTCCGGCAGTCCCAACTAAGTCTAATACGCACCGTGAGCGCCCACTTAAGACCGTTATTGCTAAGGATCTCAGAATTACTGATGAGGCCTACAATCTCGCTCTTGGTGAGAATGCTACGCAAACCTACGGATTCAGAGGAACCAACCGAATCTTCACAATACTCGGCGAAGTCGATATTGCAGATATGGTTGCAGATCCTGGTCTTGAGGTTAATGGGGCGGCAAACCGACTGTTCTAAGGGTATTAATTACTGCCCCTGGGGGACCAGCGGCAGTAACAAGTTACCTCCGGAGTATAAACGGAGGGGAGGACTTAAAGGAAAGGAATATAATGACTGATTCAAGGGAAGAGCAGACCTTACAAAGGTCTAAGGATAAATTCAAGAGAGATCTTGAGAAACGAATCATGAGGGGAATCGATGAAATTTTGGATATTGCCGAAGTGGCTATCGGAGATTCCCAACGGTACAAGCCTTTTAGGTCTAAGGTTTTGAGAGCAGGAAACAATGCTATCAGGGACCTAAAGAACGATTTGGACAGGCAGTACAAGGTGCTGTTTGTACCTACCACTGAGGATATAATTGAAGTTCAGGCTCCTTCTATAAGAAGAGCTAATTAAGGCACAGGATAAGGAGAAATAACCATGGCAGATGCCACAGAAGTAGTAACGGAAGCTGCACCGGACGCTAAGGAAGCTGTGCAGGATGTATTGGATAGTCGGCGAGAGTTTGTTATTGAGCAGGAGGAAGGAGAGCTTAAGAGTTACTTCATTGCTGCTCCGGGAGGCGAAGATATTCGCAAAGCGGACTGGCAGTACTCAAAGGTTTATAACCAGGCCATTATTGATGGGTTCCTCACTGCCGCTCAGATGACTGAGTTGCTAACGGAAAAGGGTATTATAAGTGACGACTATACCCAGAGAGTAGAGGATGTTCGAATTGGTCTAGGTGCGGAATTGTTCAAGCTAGAAACTCTCATGGAGAGTTCTACAGAGGAAGAGAGAGAAGCGGTAGCTATGGGCGTGGCTCGATATCGAGACGAGCTGTTTCAATTGAACCAACGAGTTAATGGACCCATGGCTAACACCTGTGAGAATTTGGCCGAGGACGCCCGCACAGAGTTCTTAACTAGTAGAATTATCGAACTCAAAGACCAGACTAAGCTCTGGAAGGATTTCGAAGCTTTCCGTACCGAAGATAACGCCGCCTTAGCTATCAAATCAAGGTTTGAAGTTATGCTTTGGATGCAGGGGTTGGAAAGTAACTTTCTGGAGAATACTCCGGAACAGGCCGTCCTAAGGAAGATCGCTCAGTCCAGGCTTCAAGAGGCAGTTAAGATAGCTGCCGACGAAACCGCTCCGGATCAGGTGGAAGATCTAGAGCTTCCTGAGGAAAAACCCGTAGAGGAGCCCAAGGCCGAAGCAAAGCCTAAGCCGAAGAAGAAGGGCCGCCCTAAGGGAAGTAAGAACAAGAAGAAGACTGTAGCGCCCAAGGCTGAAGAGCCTACCCCCGAAGAGCCCAAGAAGGACGAGTAATGTCATTCGACCTTTCCTTTCAGGAGGTCGAGGAGCTTCTAGAACAGATAATCCATAACAAGAAGCTAGTACAACTTGACTCCTCAAAAGGCGAAGTCTTTGTAGTATTTTCTTTCCCTGCAGCAGACGACTTTATTAGAGGTCGACATGTGCGCGCTAGGGCTTTATTGGAAGCCCAGAAAGAAGAGTTGCCGACCCACGCAGACATGGTGGCGGTAATTGAAGAGCGTGGCATAGTCACTGAGGCAGACAGGGAGAAAATGCAAGCTCTTCGTGACCAAATAGAAGGGCAGAGACGTGTCCGTAATCTAACCAAGATTGAGGGACGCCGTAAGCCTATAGACGAGAATATAGAAAGACTTTCTAAGGAACTAGAAGAACTAGAGAGTAAAGGTTCGGACTTATTCCTTCTCACCCAAGAGTATAGGGCTGACGAGGAATCTTTGTTGTTCCTTACGTGGGCTTCTACTTACACCATAGATTATGAAAGATACTGGGACTCTTTTGCTACGTTCGAGAAGGAAACTGATTTACTTCTACGAACTAATGCCTTGATACAATATACCAAATTTAATCGAGGGATGTCCAACGAGATAATTAGGTTTTTAGCAAGACATGTTATCTGGAGAATTCCATATAGTTCGGCTTTGAAGATTGGAGGCCCTTTGTTTCCCCGAGGGCTGCACGATTTAACTACGGATCAGAAAACGTTATTGTACTGGAGTAATTTCTACCAGTCAATATACGAAATGATGCCGGATGATCAACCCACTGATGATGTTATTGAGGATGATGACAAGCTTGACTCCTATATGGAGGCGTATTACAAGCAAAGGGAAACGGAAAGGTCTGGAGGACGGCTAAAGAGAGGATCAGGAAGTAGCGGAAAACTTTCTACGAACAATTCTGACGAGGTAATAGTTACAACTAATCACCCAGACTATTTGAGTTTGGGGTATACCGATAAACGTGTTAAGTCTGAGAGTGCGTCGGAAGTAGAAGTAATAGCCCCCAATAGTAGGCGGGCAAGGAACAGGCGTGCTGCCAAGAGAAATAAAAGGCAATAAGTATTTTTGACGGCGGAGGAAAAGGCTAGGTGGCAGAAGATACCTTTAAGATCGGCATAGATCTGGAAGTCGATGACGACAGTTTAGCCGATATCACAAAGAGAGTAGAAGCGGCGCTAAAAGCGTCCTTCGAGTCTCAAGGTTCAGGAGCGGGTGGTAGGTCAAAGAGACCCCAGCTTCCCGCTAAAACTGGTGCTCAAACGCGTAGTGCGGGTGCCGCAACTAATGTTACCGCCAAAGATTTTGGTGATGCAGTAGCCATAGCTCTGAGTAGAGAGCTAACTAAGAACACCTCTGGTTTTGAAGTAACCCAGAGACGTATTATTGCTCAATTAGAAAGATTGACTCGCGTAGTTGAAGGCCAGGGAGGAGGAGACTTACCTCAATTACCTTCTGGCCCACCAACTCCCCCGCAAATAAAAGCGGGCCAGCGCGATCCCCACCAATTCGTCAAACAGCAGGGTCAATCGGGCCCACCAGGCTCAGCCAGGGAAATCTTTAGACAGGCCATAAACAGACAAACCCAGGCAGGTAGAGAGCGTGGAGGGGCAGGTGGTGCCCCCGCCGTCCGTCAGGACACTGGCACCACTGGAGATCCTCGAACTGACAGTCTCCAAAAACGACAACAATTACTTGCAAGACAAACAGCTCGCAATCCGCAAGCCGTAAGCCAAGTAGGCGCTCATCAAAAGTCAGCGGAGCAGCAAGCTAAAAGTGTAGCTAACGCTCTAGACATACTATGGGCTTCTGTCAAAAACGTAGGCGCTCTTGGGGACACCCCCGGCCTTCGCGAACAGATGGGGCTTCCTAGAGGTAAAGATGTTAAGGTAGGTGCTGGCGCTTCCGTAGAAGTCAGAACAGTCACCGGACTTACTAAGACCCTATCTCAGTTTGTTAAACTAGTCAATAAGGATGTTAGTACGGCTGGAAATATTCTCGTTGAGAGAGTAAATAAACTCATGACCGCCCCCAAATATAAAGAGGCGGTGGGTAAGGCTGAACGTACGGCTAGGGCAGGGGATCCTGCCGGAGCCGCCAATACACTCCGTAGGGAAATGAGAGGACTTGTTCAAGACCCTATGCTCAAGAGTTCTTCTGCCCAGGCCAAGTTCGAAAGGGCAGGTGAAACCCAGGTTGAGTGGGAAATTACTGATCCTGGAATGCTCAAGGAGCTTAACAAGCACCGAGGGGACGAAACTGCCCAGATTGCCTACCTCAACAAGGTTCTGAATGAAACCCCAGAGATACTTAAGAAGTTATCTGCGGCCCTAGGCTCTGACTTTGTAGGATCAGTGGGACTCACAGAGGAAAAGGCGGCTGAAGCTAAGGTTACCTTTGACGAAATGGGCAATGCCATGGCCCGCCTCACGATTCAGGCCCGAGATATTGGTGGTATGGGTCCTGGTGGTAAGGGCGGATTAAGAGTTAGACGAACCAAGCAGCCCACGGGTGCACTGCCTTTGGCGCAGGGAGAGGCTCCGCGGACACAAGGTATCAAGGAATCGATAGCCTATGCTACCGGTTTATTTACAAAGAATATTTCCAAAAACATGCAAACCGCTATGCTAGATCCGGCCAAGACGCCTGAAGTTCATGAGGACATGATCCTGATCACCAAGAAGGCCGCTAGTCAGTTCGGTGCTTGGGTAACGGGCCAGAGTAAAGCCCTAGCACAAGTAGATCCTGGCATGAGGGCTGGTGGGAAGCTACAACAGGGCGATGTGATGGGCTATGACGTTAGTGGTAAGGCTATGGAATTTGACTTGCATGGCGTTGAAGCAGAAATAGAATCTATCGAAGAGATTATTGACAACGGGGTCGCGGGCTGGAGAGTTCATTTCAAGGAATTCACTGAGCTAATTACAGGAGAGAAGCTAACTACTCCAGGTGGATTTAAGGGAGTTACCCAAGTTGTAGATGAGCCAGATTTGTCTCGGTATGGGGCTCCGAAGGGGGCCCAAATAGCCATCTCGGCCCCGGGAGAGGCTAGAAGAGAAATTCTCCAAGACCCTATGCGTATGATGGCCACGGAATTGTCCCGGGTTGTTAAGGACCTTAGGGGAGTAGATCTAGATCCGCAGCTAATTATGGAAGGCATCGAAGATGCGATGGATGAGGGAGGTTATACCTTCTACGAAGCGGTCAAGGCCGCAGCCGAAGAATTACAGATAGCCGCCAAATTTACAGGAGGTCAGGGCGGGGCCATGATGGGCGGAATGGATTGGATGCGCTTGAAGGGTCCCCAGAAACAAGGACCTGCTGAGATAGGACCGAAGTATTACGACCGCCCAGCCATGAAGGCTTTGGAAATGGAAGCCGGCACCCATGGTATGGCTAAGCAGATGCAGGTGGATATGGCTAAGGTTGCGGAATCTCTTAGTGAGCTAACTATAACCTTGCAGGTTTTGGCCGGAATGGCAGACGCCGCTTCTATGAGCCTTAGGCAGATGCTGCCGGAAGACTTTTCCCGGTTACCTTCAGATTACGCTACTCCTCAACAATTGGCTGGAACTATGTTGGATCCGGCAAATAAGGAAGCCATGGCTCTTCGACTTCCGGTCCGAGGGGGAGGAGAAGAAACTCTGCGGATGCCTCAAATCGGCGGAGCTTTAGGAGAACGAGGAAAATATGAATCCCCACTAGGTGCGATAGCTCCTAATGAAATAACGCGACGGTGGGACCAGATTGCAGAGACCGGTAAGGAGATCCGATCGTCAGAGGGTCAGATACCGGGAGATGTGAGACAAGATCCTGAGATGGCTGAGGCTGCTTACTATCAAGTAAAGACTCAAGTCAATCAGGCCCTAGAGAAGGCGTTGGAAGGAGGCCCTGAAGCTTTAGCTGATTTCGTGGCCAAGATGATGCCTTTGATTGATCAGATAGGAGGCTTCAGCGATGACATCCAGTATTACCCAAGCCAGGGAGCAAAGGAAGCAGGAGCCGGCGTCGCAGCAGGCGGTTTCAAACGGGGTATGACCCCGAGCGATTTTGTTCGAGGTAGAATGGGAGCCCCGGAAGCTCAGGGAGGAGGCCTAAAGGGGGCTGCATACGCAGCAAGAGACATAGTTGCTGGTCGGCCTCCAGGCCCAGGCGCGGGTATGAATGTTCCGACGGCTGGAGAAATTCAGAACGTAGATACCTTACAGAAGGCGATGGAACATCTGAATATTTCTATTGCGCGCGGACCAGAACACATAGAATCACTGTACCAGCGCCTAGATATGTTGAAGGAAGGCCTTCAACGCATGCTTACCGCTCTCGTTCCAGGTAGCCGTCGCGGACCTGTAGAAGGAAGACGGGTAGCGGAGCAGGTGTCTGGAGGTATAGCTACTGCCCCAACCGAACTTACCGCGGTACAAATGAGATCAGATGTTTCTGGTAGTCTGTCAGAGGCCCGTAAGCAACTAGAACTTATGGCGACCGCTGGACACAATGTTGCGGATGCCCTGTCTGCGGTAACTAGATTAGAAGCGGCCCAGGGAGATGTACCGTCCATTCCTCAGGATATGATATGGTTGAACCAACAGGATTGGGATAACCTAGTCAATACTCTTAAGGAAGAGAAGCAAATCTCGACGGGCGAAGCCGAGGCGATGGTTAAGGGGCCGGGTCTGGTCCATCGTTTCCCAACCACTTTTGGAGGCAGTTTCTATCCTGCCGAGGCCGGAGTCGCTCCTAAGGAAGCTGGACTGCCCGCAGGGAAGATTGGTATTCCGGGACCAATGGCTGGGAAACCCGAAGATGTAGGCACTGTCCGCACCGCGTTGAAGGGTTGGGTGACTACCTTAACGTCGGCTATCTCTACAGGTAAGGTATCTGGGGAAGCCCTGTCTGCTATGAGCGATCAGGTCAAGGTAACTTATTCTACTCTTCAGCAACTGAATCAGGTTTATCGACTACACGCCACGAACCTAGACTTCGACGGCGACAAGATTACGTATTTGGCTAATGCTGCTATCCAAGCAACTCAAGGTATTGAGACGTTTATTCAGAAGTTAGAAAAGGGTGCTATTAGTTGGGAAGCTATTACCGCTAACATCATGGGTAAGCTTAAGTCAGGCGGTGCCGCAGGTGCGGAAGAATATGGGGAGATGTATGAACAAGCCCAAGGCCGCCCAGCTACGTTGCAAGCCTGGACCCCACAGAGAGCACAAGAGGAAGCATCAGCTCATATTGGTGGTAAGAAGACAGTTGGTCTATTTACCGACATGTTCAACCAGATGGCGCTTGTGGCCATGCACGGTACTAAGGAGGTTGGAGATACTTTCAGAACCCATCTGAACCAGTCCATGCAGAACATTAACAAGTCTCTTGCCCGAAAGGGAGGCGGTGAAGTAGCGGACCCAAGAGAGTTTATTGAAGATCTTCGAACCGGTAATATCGGTGGCATGTACCAGAAGATGGACGAAGGTAAGGGCATTTACTCTGAAATGCAGCAGTACAATGAGGAGTTTAGAGCGGATGCTACTACCGGGCTCAAGGCTATGTATGGTGGGGCCGGAGGCGGAGCCGCTGGAGAAGAGGAACTTAGAAGGTTTGCCAAGAAGGAAGGGGCCGCCCTACCTGCAGGCGCTATTGGCCCTGGAAGCTTAGACGCCACCATCGAAGCCATAGTAGATCAGATAGACCTTAGGGCTTTCCTCAAGAAGCTACATAATCGTTTGGTAGCTAACACGAAGGGCGCGCTGGGGATGGAAGGATTATCCGGCATCCAAATTGAGGAAGGCATGGCCGGCATGATGAAGCCCCGTGGTGAAGGTGGCGCGGGCGGTCTAGATCTAAGAAGGGCTGCCCGACAGCTTGAGCCTGAGTGGGTAGCTACTAGAGGCTCTGAAGCAGAAGAGTTTAAGCAGAGACCTGTAGAGCAGCAGACCGCACAAGCTTTGAAGATGCTTACGTCCGGTCGAGGCCCTTCTATAGATTATGAAATGGGTGACGCCACGCCGAGTGGCTCGAAAGAGGCGCGCGTGGCCGCAGAAGCGTCAAGTAAAGATATCAGAGTAACTGCCAAGGCTATCGCTGCCGCGGCTCGAGCATTATTGAACAGTATGAAAGATAGTTACGGAACATTATCCAATGCCGATATTGAAGATATGGGCCTTTCCAAGGGGACGAGGGGTTTGTACATGGAGCACCCAGGGAAGGATCGACCTGGCGAAGGCTCAATAATGATTAGGGAGACTCTACAAACCGATTTTCAGGAAGCCGTCGAAGAGTTGATGAATGTTAGTGAAGGGGCTGGAATGGCCGCAGCTAGAATTAAACAGGTGGCGGAAGCCCTTTTCGTATTGTCTAATGTCAGAGCCCACGAAGGTATACATAAGGCCAACAAGATGCTACCCGAGTTTAGGGAAAACCTTGTCCGGGCAATGAAGGCGGGTCTGAGCAGTAAAGGTGTACTTAAGGGCCAAATGGGCGAGAGGGGTGGTATTAGAGAGGCTCTTCGTAGTCGGAGTAACGTCGGCGGCGCGGAAACCGCTTGGAAAGATCAGCAGCGATACACTAGAGAGGGAGCCAAGGTAGTTAAGGAGTATGGTCAAGCTCAGGGTTGGTCGGCCCAACAAATTAAGGAGACTATTAAGGGAGACGAAGACTTAAACCAGATGAGGATGAAGACCAAGACCCTTCTGGAAGCGTACCTCCGGGTCCTGTCTGAAGAGGCCATGGCCTATCAGGCAAATACGTCTGAGTGGTCTTCGATGATGACCGGCCCGGACCAACAGAATCCCTTGGTTTCGGGCAAAGCCCAAGAATATATGACTGAACAATTTCGCGGTCTCATGACGGCCACAGGCGAAGATCCTCGATTGGGTAAGGCGACTTTTGAACAGCCTGGAGAGGAAGGTTATAAGCTCTACTCTATGACGAAGTCTATGGGTGAGAAGAGAATTGAGGAAGCCCCCGACTACAGGAAAGAAAGAGCGGGAATGGGAACCCAAGAGGCAGCATCATCCTATGATATTATTCGTAATGTAGAAGCAGCCCTTAGTAAGGGACTTAGCTCTTGGGGTGTTAAGGCGGCTCCTAAAGCAGCTGGTATTTTCGGCGCACGAGACCCAGGAGATCTAGAACACGCAACTGGGGACACAGCTCGCCCGGAAATGAAGGAACTTAATACTGAGTTTAAGCAGCTATTCGCTGATGTTCATGCGGGAGCAGGTACTATTGGCAGCCTTCAGAAACAATCCAAGAGGATATTCAAGGAACTTGCGGAGCAATATAAGGACATGGAAACCGGCGGGCAAGTTAGCAAAGGTACCGGTTTCCAGCTGGTTAAGAAGAAGTTGGTAGAGTTCCGAGCAGCCATGGCAGAGCGGATGATTAATGAAGCCAAGATGCTTGAGAAGGCTATCGCCGCTGCTGAAGCGGGCGGGGGTTCAGACCCCCATGCCTTAGAAGAACTATTCAAGGCCTACAATGCTAAGGTTCGGCAGATGCAGAGTTTTGGTATGGAGGTCGGTCGCATGCAAGGCCCAGGGGGTGGTTCTGCTGCCTCCCCATTCATGACCCCTAGAGGCGAAATGTCGGAAGAAGGTATTAGCGCCGGGCTCGCCCCAGGTATTGAAGGCCTTAAAGGCAGAATTAAAGATGTTGCCGGCCGAGGCGAAGAGGGCGCGCAATTTATGCAGCAGTTCGAGAAGGCTATCATGGGTGCGGTGGAGGCCCAGCTTAAGGGTCAAAAGCAGACCACTGTTTGGCACGGCCTTCTAGAAGCTTTGTCCGAAGAGCCCCAAAATATGTATGTCAATCTTCTGAAGTTAGTCGAGATTCTAGGTAAAGCTAGAACTGAAACTGCGTCTTGGGAAAATGGTAAATTTTCCGAAGCCGCACAGATGCTCGGCGTTACTGCAGACCAAGCCAAAGAAGTAGCCAAGGCTCTAAAGGGTGTTAGAATAGAGTCTAAGGAAGATATCATTACAGCAGTTAAGGTGCACGGGACCAAGGGTGCGCAAGCAGCCCTTGAACGAGGACGGGCTGGGGGACCTGAGGGCGGTATGGGCCCAAGTGTTTCGGCCCAATATAAAGAAGCTTACAACGAGATGGAGAAGTACCAACGGAAGCTTGAAAAGATAATTAAGACCGAAGGGTACCGCAAGGCCGGACGTCCTAAGCAGTTTGAGCCTATGGAATACAAGATCAAGGATCCGGACAGCGGTAAGGTTCTCCAGACTATGAGAATTGAAGCCAAGAGAACAGGAAAGGTCATTAAGATGAGTATGCAACAGGCCGGAGCCGCAGCCGGAGCAACTTCCAATCAGATCCGCTCCGCCCTTCGCCGCGTGGTTCAGTGGGGATTTGCTTCTGGTATTGTCTATGGTGTGGTACGGGCTTTCCGAAGTGTTACTCAAATCATCGTCGAGGTTCAAACCAAGATCGCATCTCTCCAGAAGGTTATGGATACTGCCACTACCAACTTTGAGAAGATGCAGGATCAAGCGGCCGATTTCGCCAGCGAGTTTGGTATTGCCATCGGCGAAGTGTTAGATGGTATGGTGGTTTATGCGCAGCAAGGTTTGAAAATGGCCGAGATTAACGAGCGTACTAGAGCCACCCTCCTCGCTGTTAATACTACCACCCTGTCTGCTGTTGAAGCTACGGAAGCTTTGACTGCTGCTCACAAGGTCTTTTCTAGCGCAGTGTCGGAGAGTGCCGGATATGTGGATGCTTGGGCATCTGTAGCTGCTCACCACGCTATTACTGCTAAGGATCTTGCTAATGCGGTTAAGAGATCGGGTGCCGCTGCTAAGACTGCAGGTGTTGGTTTCGAAGACTTCATGGGTATCGTTACAGCTATTGGTGCTGTGACTCGACAGACTGGTAAGGAAATCGCTACCAGTACCAAGTTTATGTTCCGTGCTATGCGCCGACCGACAGCGCAGAAGCAGCTGATGAAACTAGATATTCAGAGCCAAACTGCGGGTGGAGACCTCAAGCCTGCTATGGAGGTTTTGGGAGAATTGGCTGGGAAGTGGGAGAATTTGAACCGCGCCCAGAAGCTTAATACCGCCCAGGCAATGGCCGGTATTAGACATTACAACGCCTTCATCGTTCTAATGGAGAACTGGAATGAGGCGCTCTCGGCAAGTGAAGACGCCCAGAATGCTTCGGGATTTGCCACCCGAAAGAATGCTTTTGCCATGGCCACTTTTGCTAAGCAGATGGCGTCCATGAGGGGAGAGCTAGTTAAGGTTTCTCTTGCTCTCGGAAAGTCCATGTTGCCTATGATGACAGCGGGTGTTCAAGCTATCACCAAGCTTGTAGATGTCTTTGGTAAATTGCCCGACGTTATGAAGACAGCCATGATCGTTGGTGCTGGATTGATGGTAGGATTTACGAAGACTGCTAATATAGCGGTAGATACTTGGGACGCTATTTCTGGGCACGGGGTAGCCCAGAAGCACGGAGACGGGTCCGGGGCTAAGGCCGTAGGGAAGGGAATAAGAAAGGTCACTAGTAGCATCGGAAGATTTGCCATGGCTCCTATCGCAGGTGTGGGTGCCGCCGCTGGGGGTCTGAAAGGAATATTTACAGGCCTGAAGGGGGCTGGACAAGCAGGGTCCGAGATGGGTAAGCTATCCCAGGCTTTCGGCAGTACTGTTAAAGAAATAGAAACGATAAAGAAATTGCAGATGGCCGATATGACCAGGAGCCTGGGCGAAAATGCGGGAGGAGCTTCTAAGGGAGTGTATAAGTTAGCAGCCTCGTTTGGTAGATTGGACAAGGCTGCCAAGATCGCTACGGTGGGTGGTTTGAGTCTCATGCTCGTTGCACTGGCGGGGCTGGCCTATATCTGGGCTACCCTGCCTAAGAAGGGTGCGGACGTCGCGTCTGCGTTGGAAGGACAGATTGGTTCTGCAATGCAGGCCGCCGAGGCGTTTGATAGGCAGGCTAAAACCATGGGCCGCTTCGGCGATGAAATGATCAAGATTTCTACGCTGATGAAGAAGCTGGGCTCTGCCGATAACATTAATCGAATGTTTAAGGAGGCAGATTTCAAAGGTCCTCATACAGCGGCGCTTAAGCTGAAGTCAGCCATTACGGCAGTGGCCAATTCCATGGCTTTAATCGATCCCTCCGCAGTTTCCGGTCTAGATGATATGGGAAATTTCATACTTGGAGTAGGGTCTGGTTTTGAAAACATTGCTTTTAGTGCCGCCGACGCTCAAAAGTCTATTGCGATGGCCTTGCAAACCAAGGTTATAAAGGCCTTCACTAGGGAGTTGAGAGAACCAGTTACCCTGTTAAACAAGATTAAATCTATCTTGGGTGGTCTTGGGATAGGTTCAATGCCTGCAACAACTATGGGGCAATACGAGGATATGACAGCGGCCCTAAAGAAGGCCTTTGCCCAGAGAAATAAACTTCTCCAGTTAGGTAAATCCACGATCGGCGTAGACCAACGAATTAACGATTTGACCTCTAAGCGCGCCGAAATAATGGATGAGATTGCTGACAAGGCAAAAGAGATCAAACGTACCTTCGAAGAGATGCCCATCATGAAGGATATGGGGATGGCAACCCGGGCGCTAGAAGCTCCAGGCTTGGCCGAAGGTATAAAATTGGCGGTAGATCAGGGCCAATTTGGTGTCGGGGCCACTGAATCTTCCGTTATGATAAAGCAGCTTGCTAAGAGTGCTGGATCTGGTGGAATGTTTGGTGCCGAAGCGGCAGCATCACCTCAACGGTTCCTAGAGAACTTCTTAGAGAAGGGAATTGGTCCCCAGGTAACAGGAGAACAAGGGGGCTTGTTCGACATCATACAGGAAACTGGGGACTTAGTTCAGGTTTCAGAGGGCGCTGCCCGTGCTTTCTTGAGGCTGGGTGGAGTTATGGGCGCGGTCGATTCGCGCGAGATGACGAAAGCCATCGCGGGCTTGCAAGCGGGAGTGGCTGAAGTCGATAGGGAAGGAAACGTTGTTATCAAGTTCTGGGATTCTATCCATGACAAGTTTGTGAGAGTAGGCGAAGATACGTGGAAGACTGTAACCGCCGCCATAGGAGAGCAGGGATCTCAGGCAGCTGTATTCCTCCAGAAGGAGATGGAGGCAGCGGCCGCTAATACTCAGAAGATCTTGACTATGGGTTACACCGGAGCTATGGCCGGTATTAGAGAGCCAGGCAATGTAGATATCGGCCCCGCTCGTTGGTCCGAGGTTGGTACTAAGGAAAGGATGCTCGGATCTTTGCCGGAAGAGATGCAGAGATTCTCCGCTATCGCTAAGCAACTAACGGAACACGCCAGAACCTTTAATGAAGAGATGTCTGCGGAGGGTATGGAAGAGGCTTCCAGAGCCATCAACGCTCTTAATGAGCAGTCCCTCGATCTCGTAATGAGTCTGCAGCAGGAAGGGTTTAAGCTCGCCGCAGCTGGGCACTTTAATGAAGCTCTCCAAGATTTGAGTAAGACTATGGAAGATGTTGCTTCTTCCGTTGAAAAGTTGACTAGAGAAGAAGAAGTAAGAGGAAGAGTAGCCAGGCATACTAGTGGGGCCCTTGCAGGCATGGCAGTGATGGGCAAACTAGATTTTGGCACAAGAGCTAAGGACTTAAGCGGTCTGGAAAGGATTCAACAGAGACGACCTGAAGTCGCGGCAGTTGTTCAGAGAGCTGTGCAGGCACAAGGTGCTCAGAAGGTAATGGAAGAAGCAGCCGTTAATATGAGTACCAAGATTCAGGACCAGTTGGACATGATTAAGGATTTGAGGGATAGGCACGAAAAGCTAACTGAGGAGCAAGTTAAGGTTAAGAAGGGTATGATGGAAAAGGGCCTTAGTAAGGAGGCCCAGGAATATATACAAGCCCTTTTGTCTACCAAGGATGCCTTGGCGGGTATAGGTAACTCTCAACTAGAGGTACAGAGGGCGATGTTAGACGTGTTGAAGTTGCAAGTCAAGATGGATGCGGCGGCCCCTGAGGACAAGCAGCAAATCTATCAGGCAGCTGTTGGAGCGGCCTCCTTCGAAGACTTGGTCAAAGGTTTAGCTAAGGGAGGGGCCGGTGCAGATATAGACCAGTTGAGAAGAGATATTACGGGTATAGGCAAAACCGGCGAAACTGAAGTAAAGATGGGCGGGCGTATTGGCATTCCTTTCAACGAGCGAGAAGGCTTCATAACGGCGGGTATATCTGAGTCGTTCGGAGCCGTTAACCCAAGCATGGGTGATGAATTATCAGGACCGGCCAAGGCTACTTTTGATGCAATAGTCGCAGAGATGATAGAAGTAGAAGAAATGACCGCTGCCTTGTCTAAGGCTCAGAAACAGAGAACCGAGGGTCTGTTCGGTCTGTCTCAGGATGAATCCGCGGCCCTCCCGGGCATAGCTCAAGAATTAGATAAGTATGCGGCAGAAATGGATGTGCTTATGAAGGCCCTGCTGGCCATTCCGCAGATTCGGCAGCAGGCAGAGCGTACAGCCCGAACCTGGGCCAGCGAATTCGCCCCAACTGGCGGTACAGGTACTGGAAGTGATGCTGAGCTGAATGCTGGTCAGGTCGAGATGGAGGCATGGCGCGCCTCGCTGATAGCCAAACAAGCCAGTGTTCAAGCCGATCTAGAGAAATTTACCTTGGATGCCGCAAAGCTAGTCGAAGAGAAGCTGAGCCCGCTGCAAATTGCCATTAATATTGAAAGCTTTGCTAAGACTCTTGAAGACATGATTGATGGTTTCAAGAAAGCGGAAGCTCTGGAATTTGATGACATCCAGTGGAAAGAGAAATGGAAGTCTGATCTAGAGGGGCCCTTCGCCAGAGTTGGTAAGCCAGGATTCAAGACTGATTTTGAGACACGAAGAGAAGAGGCCGAAGCTAAACTTTACGGCGGCCGGGGAACTAGAGAAGAAAAGCAAGCTGCCCGTGAGGAATTAGACAAGGTAGATTTTGATGAGGACGAGGCGCGCATTAAGCAGAAGCAGGATAGGGAAACTGCCCAGCTTAAACAGCAGCAGCAACAGGCCGAAAGCCTAAGATCCAGCATTGCAGATGCCATTTACTCCCAGGACCTGTTTGAAGGTGCTCCAGGGCAGGAGAACATGGCCAAGAGGATGATGGAGACCCTCACTGATCAGTTAGCAGAGTCTGAGCAGGCAACGATGAGGGGCGGTAAGTTAACGTTCAAGGGAATTCCTGGCCTAGAGGAAATTAAGAACTTTGCTGCCTCGATGAAGAGGGCCGCTGAAGAGAAAGCTTTGGAGGCGGATAAAGAGCGTCTAGAGGATATCAATAAGAAGAGTATTACCACCCCGCTTCAGGAGTCGTTGCGTACCCTAGGCGGGGAGATTACGTCGGCAATTTATGACACTAGTCAAAAGCTGCAGGTAGGAGATGCGGCGCACGCAGCCACAACGGCGTCAGCGGCCAACGCCGCTGCAGTCCAGGCTGGCGCAGCTGCCCTACCGCCTGGAGCGCAACCAACTATGCCTGGGGCTCACCCACACCCCGGTGCTGCCACCGCTGCTGGAGCTGCCCCTGTTGCAGGAGGTATTCAAGCCGCGGCCGCGGCAACTATTTCCGCCGAGCACCGTGCCCAACTTGAATCTCTAGGGATGCCGGTACCGGGTGCCCTTGGCGGAGGACCTGCCGGGGATACGACTACTATTACCCAAGCTCAGATAGATGCAGTGGCCAACGCCAAGCGCCTGTCTGGGACATCAGGAATGCTTTCGGATATGACTCCGGAAGGGGGAATAGCGCCCCGCCAGATAATGCCGCTGTCTGATGCCGATTGGGAAGCAAAGATTAAGACTAGAACAGAAGAGTTTCAAGCCCAGATGGCTTCAGCTGCGCACGATCCTGACCGCCCGTTTGTTCAAGAGCAGACGATTGTCCCCCGCCCAGAGGATGCCCAAGCTAAGCAAGATTGGTATAAGAAAAGGCTCGCTGAGGACATGTTGAAGGGGGGATTGCAGTCCTATGCCCCGACCGGTGTTACCAAGGGAGCCACTTCCTTTAGTGACCGTACTGTAGATCCGGCCTACACGTCTGCTAACGCCGCTTTCCAGCAGGTAAAACAGGGCCAGGGTTGGGACACACTTCCTGCAGTAGGTAAGACTAATAACAATTTGGCTCGCGAAGCCCAGGCCAGAAAAGAGGCCGGTAATGCAACGGCCACTACTAGCTCGGTTATCACGACTCGAGATGCGTCCGGCGCTCGTCAGGAAGGCGCAGGAACCCAAGGCGAACGGGATAAGAGGGCCACTGGTGCCGACACCTCGGGCACCGAAATTAATATATCCGAGCTGGTCAGCGCAGTAGAAGACAATGGGAAGAGATTGGATGCGATCGTGTCTGCTCTGGGTGGAACCCTTAAGACCGAGACTACTGGTGAAGTAACCGTAGCGGGACTTGATGAATTTGCTTCTAGGGTTGGTGCAGATGTTACCGACCTCCAGTCCGTAGTTGCCCAATTAGGTACCGTAGTTGATATTAATGGACTCCCGTTGGACCAGAGAGACGCGGACCTACAGGCCCAAATTGAGCAAGCTAAGACCGACGCCCAGACAGACTTTACTAATCTGCAAGATGAGTTATTTATTCGAGCTGAAGTGGCTGGCCTTGACGCTGCCCAGCAAGAGCTGGCCGGCTTAGAAGCCAACTTAACGGTCCTGAAGGACGCTCTTGATGATGCCGTGGCAGAAGGTACTGCCTCTGCCGGCGTGATCTCGGCGTTTGGGGAGACTGTGGGACTAGTCGCCCAACAAATTTCGGACGCAGAGGACCGCTTGTCCTTGACCGAAGCCGAGGTTCAGGCAGCCCGAGAAGAGGGTAGACAAGCAGGTATCCTGGCAGTAGCCGCCTCGGAGAAGGCTGAGGAAATAAACGATCTGAAATTAAGACAAGATGATATTGAGGCCGCCGTAGAAGTGTTCGAGAATGAGAGAGAAGATGTGCAACTCGCTACGGCTCAGCTTCTGGAAGCTCAGGATGAGCTGACCCAACTTCGACAAGACTTCACCGAGAACACGTCGGCGAGGAACCTTTCGGATAAGGAGATTCAGACTGCCCTTAACAAGATCACGACAGCGGAAGCTGATGTTCGTGCACTGAAGACAGTGCAGGATGAGCAAGTAAAAGAACTCAGAGACGCCAGGGCTGATTTGCTAGTTACCAAGGGTAAGGTTAACGCGGCAGAGACCAAGGCGGATCAAGCGATAGCCGGGCTGGCGAGGAAGAAGAATATATAATGGGCGCAGAAGCTGTAGAAAATAGAGCCATTCAAGGTCTGGGTAATTTCAATGTGCTAGTGGGAGGCGATCCCGACTACCAGACTATAGTTTTAGGAAACATTGACCCCGTAACTGGCGATCCCATCATTGCTAACGACTTACTAGACCCAACGGCTGACATCCCGGTTACCCAGCTTGTTTTGCAAACTTTTGGTATTCCCTTTAATCTCGTCGAGGTATTAGGGAGCGAACTTCCTGGTTTGGATATTCGTAATCAGGATGCCACTACCCTACTTAAGTATTCTCTAGCTGCCGAGCTTAGGGATCCTCCTGCGGGTAGTTCAGGCTTTGCTGAGATAGAACTAGACGCAAATGGAATTGCTAGATTCTACGTGGCCGGAGCAATCGCTGCTGCCAACCTTGACATTCGTTATTGTATTCCTACTAGCCAAGTTACTACGCCTGCAGATTTAGTCATTGTTAGAGGCTTTGACCCACCGCCCAAAAGAGAATTACGAGACGCGTTCGATGGGCTCAAGAACAAAGAGATCATGGATTACAAAGACTGCGCTGAACAGTCTTGTGATGAAGGGGTGGTTAGCCAATACGCCACTGTTTCCTATGATGATCCCCAGCTAGACCAATCTTACCTAGATGACATTGTCAATTCCTACGAACTAGCTGCCTTCGAGAGCATTTTAGGGTATCTGGTGGATTTGGATATGCCTGACGAAACAGACCCTAATAGCCCTTTATTTGTTCCCGGGATTAAGATTACCTTTGGTGATACTACCAAGGAGTATATTAAGATGGACGCCGGTGTGATGAGTGCCACAGTCCTAGAAGGTAATTTGGATAACTCTGTTGACGGCGTCGCTCACGAGACAGGAAGCAGCGTTCTTGGCGGGTCTGTTACTCTTGCGGACTTCGGCTTCGACTCCGGAACAGGAATTGGATCAACCACCGCCAACGCGGGCACAGGTAATTTTAGTCCAGTCCCTGTCACACTCACTACCATCTCTCCCCGAGGAGATAAATGTACGGTAAGTGAAACAACCCTGACCGGTTCGGATGTGACCATAGATGGTAAACGCTTCCAGAGACTAAACAAGTTTGGAGTCTTAGAATCAGATGTTATAGGCGTGGTTGATGTGGTATTCTCGGGACAAAAGATTAGAAGCATTACGTCCAACACCTTTGGAATTGATACCCTTACAGCAATAGTTACCCCCACCAAAGAACTCGTTAGTCTTGAGCACGGGAAGAACTGGACCTATGACATCTCGGTAGATGGAGATAGGGACATTACTGTTCATTTCTTTAGTGTGATCGAGGACGCTTTTTCAGGATTTATTTGTACCATCTATCGCGACCCAGGCGCATTTAGTACAGTACAGCCTGGACTTCTGGTTAAGCCTTCCAACGATTTTACCGAAACTATTGCCACCGATTTTGATGGTTTCATTTGTAACGTTGGTGATGCTTTTGGTTACCGCGCCGTGAACGGACAACTGTGTTTGGTAATTGAGAGAAAGAGGCCTAGTATAGATATCTTCGATCCTCGTGGCCGTGCCCTAGAATTAGCCAACGAGATCAGCATCGAATACACGCCCATCGTTATTGTGGATGATCCCGCCCCAATCGCTTATGCTGCTCTCCAGAACCTCTCTAGTATAGATGGCACCACAACTATTGCCGCGGAAGGAATTATTGATCAGTCTGACGGTATTGTGGATACTGACCCCGCAACTGTTCAAGATTTAGATGAGAGTGAGATGGCTATCCTCCAGGATAACACCTCTGGTTCTACGATTGACATTACCTTACCTTTCTGTACGGATACGGAATGTCTCCAGATTGCTCGTAATTTCTTGGCCTTACAGAATAGAGTAGTATCAACCCACTCTGTGGTTCTAGGTCCGGATTCGGAGCCTCGGTTGGGAGATTTTCTTACCCTGCCTAACGGGGAAATTGGAATCATCAATGAGCTTAGTTTTTCCTATTCTGACGCGAGTCAGTACTTGATTACCGCAACGGTTGGACCTCTTTACATCACTGCCGGTAGTTTCAATGATACTAGGTATCAATTGAAAACTGAAGACGTCACCCGGGAGGGATTAATTGTTCAGGACGGTGGTAACGGGGCTGAATACATTGTTCGCTTAGAGGGCTTTGGAGAAATAACGGCCCTGCTTATGGTGTTGGAAGATGTCTCTGTGGGCGATAAAGTCAATGTTCGGATCTATAACAACCCTGTGGAGAAGATCTAATGGTTACCTGTGCAAATATTACTCTAGAGAAGATTAGGGCGAAGGTAATTTTTGGGAGCCTGGAATTTGAAACTCCGGATGTGCAATCGTTTAGTGTAAACAGGTCCAGATCCGCTATAGCAGCTACGTTTAGTTGTTCTATAAAGGTTCCCGTAACCACGATCTTTCCTACAGACCAGGACCTCGTTATCGAAGCAGGAACTCTAGGCAACTTGCAACGGCTCATTACAGGGAATGTTCTCAGCATCACGGTTAATCCTTCTTTTGAGGATGCCGCTTCTTATATCATTAATCTCTCGGGAGCAGATAGACTCCAAGAGCTAGAAGGGAAAAACATTTCCCGAAGGCAGAGAACTCGCGGTGACGCCATTTTTGCTGCTATCACAGGGGTCTCCGCTAAGGCTCCTCAGAAGGGAATGTCCCTGGAGTTACGCAAACAGAGCGGTGGCTCCCAGAGAATTCCTAATCGAGATACCAATATTCGAGAGCTTTCTAAATTGGTACGTACAGACCGAGTGGCCTGGGATCCTCTTGGAACAGCTAAGGCCCCCCGAGCCGGAGACCAGTCTGAAGCGGATGATGTAGATATCATTGACATTAAGCCAAAGACTATTGCTCTTTCGCCAGGCGTTGCAGCCCTCTTTTCAGTCCAGAATCACACTGTAGGGGCCAATGACACCTGGAGTGTTTCGGATACGAACATTGGTACTATCGTGAAGAACGAGGATGGTACCGCAACTTATACCCAGCTTGCTCTGGGTGAGAATGATATCATTTTTTCCGCGGCGGGAGGAGCTACGTTTACAGGACGTGCTACCGCGATAGGTATCCCGCTCCACGACCATAGCAGCTTAGGAGCAGGTGGCCCAGCTTTTGGTGTTTATGGGACCGACTAGGGTTGCAATATCAGAACAAGTGTCGTATAATTAGGAGGACGAGAACCAATGGTCTGTGAGTGCAATATAGCTGGACTGTTTGAAATCGGTTTTGAAGGCATCATCTCAGCCCAAATCACCGGATCTCAAGAGTTCATTGACATTGTCAGTCAATGCGACCAAGCTCCCAATGTCTTCACTGATGTTCGCAAGCGTCTTAAGGGACCTTCTACGGGCTCCTTGAACATTACAGCTTATGCCTTCGAGCAGGGAGGCGATCGTTATCTCGGGACGTCCTGTCCCTCTCAGGCGGGGATTAGTTTCCCAGTTCAAACAAGGTTTGATTGTGAGAACAACGTAACCCGTCTTATACGTACCAAATCAGGAGATTCTTTCCGAGAGGGTGACCCTATGACCGGGGTTACTCTGGTTGGAGAATTTTGTTCTTTCCGCACTGTAAATGCTAGTGCGCAGGGCGGACCAGCTACTCGTGTGACTGATACCGAGCGGTTTTTGGGTTCGGATTTGATCTATACAGGCCCACCGTTTACTTTTGATAGTCAGAATGCTGATAGTCTGGATTTCACTATTCTAGGACTGGACGTGAAGCTCACTAACTTTAGCGTTAGCGTGACTATTCCTAGTGCAGCTACGAATAGTTATACCTTTCAGTTCTCAATCCCATCGTGCGAAGGAGATCTACTATAATGGTAACCCGATCAACTTCTTACAAACTACGAGCTTCGACTCCCCAACCAGTTAAGGGGGATTGCGCTACTTTAGAAAGCCCAGCGCCAGCTACAGTGGCGTTTGTGCTCCAGACCTTCAAGGCTGAGAAACAAGATACAGATACTTGTGAAGATCAGTCCAGTCTTCTTTGTTCCAACGACATGATTGGTTTGGGTGGAGAATATGTGTCTGCTAGCTATACCGCCCAGAAATTTTTGGATTCGGATACAAATAGTATCATCTTTACTTCTCAGGAAACTCGTAGAGAAGTCTTCATTGAAGAAGACGAAATTCCAGGAGTATCTAACCTCTAATGGCTGAATCGTTCGAGTTCATAGACTGCCCGACTATTAGCATTGCATACCAGGCTAATGGTCTAGCTAACGTGAGCTTTACAGTTGTTTCGACCGAGGATGCCCCTGGGGAAAGCCCCGCACGTGACTATACTCAGCTCACGTTCGGAGGAATTGATTTCAAGGGATTCATTACAGGCTTGACGTCTTCAATTATTATAGGATCGATTCCCGTGGTGTTTGAACATAAACTCACGCTGACTATGACTGGCTGTGCCGATGATTGTCCGCGCGGCGAGACAAGACCTTAAGGAGAAGGAATATGCCCTGTTGTGGAAGACCTGCAAATAAAGCGCAGAAAGGTAATGGCGAAGCATCATATCATGCCCGCTACGCCTACAGAAGCTCATCTCAATTAGCTAGGCTAGATGAGATTGGGGCTTCTAGGTGCTCCCCGTGTTCTGCCATCACTGTTGGCGATCCTTGTACGGTGTGTGGTAATCCCAAAAAACAGGAGACAAAGGAGGATACAGGATAATGGCTGTTATCATAGGTGCCGGTACATCGGTAACATCCGATATCATTTCAGGCGGATTCGTGTCCGTCAACTTTAGCTTATCCCCTAGTGTAGAGAGGCTATTTCAACTAGGAAGCTTTGATGCTTTCGATATCAACATCACAGAACAGGAGAGCGTGAGTCTAACCAACTATGGTGGGGCCTCATCTACCGTGACCTTAGAGATTTCTACAGCTTGTGTAGATAGTACAGCGGTGATGGCGGTTGAAATTACCCCAGCCCCATGTGTGGGCTCTACCACGCCTATTACTAGGACTGGTGCAGATTCTTTGTTCATCACCAGTTACTCCTATTCTAAGGACTTCACTACTTTTGGTCAGGAGAGTTGGAGCCTACAAAGCAAGCCCATCATCACCGGCTTTACCGGCAGCCAGGTGTTCATTCAGGGTTTTGCTGAAGGCAACCATCTCATCGGATCTGATATCGTAAGCGATGACGGGATAGTGCTAACAGGGAGCGTTGTTGCCACCACGGAAGATGCTACAGGTAGAAGCTTGAGTGTCAGTGCGGGTTCTCCGGGACTTGGTAACGATGATACTCAGGAATTCGGAAAGATTACCCAGATTGGTGGGGGTGTAGGAAAGGAAGACGGGAAGCGAGGTACGTCCTCCGCTAATATTCCGCATCAGATTGTCTATTTCTAAGAGGGAGTGAATTATGAGAGTTTTAGCTAAGTATCGTTTAGAGTTACGCTGGAAGTCAGTAGAATATGCCGAAGATGATGTAGCGGTTTTGAAGGAAGCTTATTTCAGCGGAGCTGTGCTGAGGGAAGCTGCTCAACTCCGAGAAGATGACTCGCTGACGCTCGATATGACGAGCCAGCATAAAATCTTTATTTCCGATTACTACCAGGCCGTCCTGAGTTGGAAAGGGGTACAATATTCTGGGGACAAGATCTTATTGAAGGAAGCCTCTATTAAGGGAAAGCACGTCAATTCTATTGAAACATTGCAGAGGACAGATTGGCTTCTCATAGATTGTAAGGAGCACGAGGAGAAGAAACACCCATTCCACCTAGTATATTGGGCGGAGGTTAGGAAAGCGGAGGGAGAGGAGAAGTACTAATGGTTGATATCCAACATAGGAACTCTATTTTCGAATTTGATGCTGACTCTCTGGGCACTACCTTCTCCGGCAGTAAAGATGGGGGGCATTGCTGGAAGTACTGTCCTTACTCAACCCAAGGCACCAACTATAATGGTGATTCTCGGGTACCAGGCGGTGAGAAAACTTATCACCCAGAAACTCAAGGATTTATGCATACCGGAGGATTAGGCAGTAATAGTATAGGATGGGTATGCGCGGACAATGCGTGCTCTTATTTCTTAGGAACTGCTATCACAGAGGTGGAACAGGCAGGAAGGCAATTCAACTTTCTGCCTTCGGGCACTTGCCCGAAGACATATGATGATTTTGCAACAACGAGTGGCACAATTGACCACTCGACAACAGGTAGAACTATAGTTCCGGGAACTAGGTACTACGAAATATAGGAGGATATAGAAATGGCAGTTAACGTAACCGTTAGAGATATCGTTAACTTTCCCGGTGGCACCGCTAAGACCGTGACTGTAGATATAGTCCAGGTTGTTCCAGTAGGAGGAAACCCACTCGAAGGTGACGAGATTTGGGTATCTTCAACAACCACGGCTGCTACAGCATCGGGCGGCGGAGCCATCGAGAGTATTTTTAAGAATCAAATGAAGAGAGGTTGGATACGAAGTTCCGGCCTTATTACGGGTAACATTGACATTCCGTCAAGTGCTCAGATGAAAGTAGCTATCGATCAAAGTATCGGTAATGGTGTAGACGTTCTACTTACTGAGGGTAATAATCTGCTAGCCTCAGACATTGCACAAGATATCGAGACTAAGCTTCAGGCTACAGCTACGATTGGTGGTGGAGGATCTAAGGAAGGTAATCTTTCCTACCTTAACGCCCAGGTTCGATTCGTTAGTGGCAGATTTGAGATCGAATCTGGCACAATTGGTGAGTCCTTTACTGGTGCCTCACGAAGCTCGGTTGAGCTGGGTGCCCCTGATGGAGGAACCGATATCCGAGCCACACTTGGATTTGATATCGTCACAACTAGTGAGGATCTAGCTAGCCGACAAATCATCGAGACAGATTTAACTGCGGACTACTCTTCGGGAGATACTCTGAATATTAGAAGTACTGCGGGTATTGACGATGGAGATGCTTTCCAAGTTGATGACGGAACGAATACCGTTATTGCGTTGGTGTCCGGTACCACTATAGACGGGGTTCCTGGAACACTTCGCTTTACCACAGCATCT
>SMVA01345532.1_pt1 | contig 24708 bp, 22 predicted proteins | sample 2456451 | NCBI WGS metagenome assembly SMVA01 (sample SAMN11095933, study PRJNA526329) | marine sediment metagenome | biome: Marine sediment; feature: Surficial sediment; material: Deep marine sediment; isolation source: Hadal surficial sediment | place: Pacific Ocean | collected 2014-05 | depth... | reverse complement strand
TAGAGTTAAAGATTGTCAGGAACAATAGTTACGGATTTATTGATCTTGACGGTGATGGAGAGGATGAGCTTTTGGTTTATAAAAATGGTGATCCCGGATATTGTGGTTCAGGTGGTTGCTCTCTTTTTATCTACTTAAAAAAGGGAAATCGTTACCAAAAATTTCACCAGTTTAGTGTAGTAAAAACCCCCATAATCATAAGTGACACAAAGACCAAGGGATTTCGCGATATATTCCTTTGGCGGTGGAGATTTGATAAGTTCGGTTTTCATCATGTGGCAAGATATATGAAGGGAAAATACCCCCTTAATCCTACAGTGCTTCCCTATCTAAAAGATGGTTATGAAATTAGGGGAGAGAATTTATTTTCCCTCCTTTGAAATTACCGCCATAGTTAATCTGGAGATACAGGTTAGCTTTCCCTCTTCATTTTTAATCTTTATATCCCAGATTTGAGTTTTTCTACCTATATGGATGGGAGTTGCTACTCCGGTAACAACTCCAGATTTTGCCGATCTTATGTGGTTGGCATTAATTTCTAATCCAACGGCGTATTCTTTGGAGTGATCTAGCACTATATTGGCGGCGATTGAGCCCAGGGATTCAGCGAGGACACAAGAGGCACCACCGTGCAGGAGACCGAGGGGCTGGATGGTTCTTTTGTCTACTGGCATGGTTCCCTCCAGGAAATCATCGCCGATTTTGGTGATTTTTATGCCAATCAGGGAGGTGAGGGTGTTTTCCCCCCTCTCTTCTAAATCTTCTATGGTGGGGGTTTGAAACCAGATGCTCATGGGATCTCCTTATACTGTATAGATTCTCTAGCTTTGGGGAAAGGTCAATAATGCAAAGAGCTGGCCCTTGCTGGTTGGGAAAACTAGTATTATAGTCGCGACTTCTAGCAGAGTGTAAATATTGGGCCTTATGGCCAAGGGTGTTGCGCATAGCTATAATTAATCAAAAAGGTTAGTAAATGATTAATCAGCGAACCATAGTAAAAGAGTCCTCTTTCACAGGACTTGGGCTGCATACCGGCAAAAAGATAGCGCTTACCCTAAAACCAGGAGATGACAATTTTGGGATTAGGTTTAAAAGAACTGATATTGCCAATGCTCCCTTACTGCATGCAACCGCTGATACCGTTTCTGCAACCGAAAATAATACTACTATTGGGAGTGACCCTTTTAGCATCCATACCGTAGAGCATCTTTTATCCGCCGTTTATGGGCTGGGAATTAATAATCTTTTAATCGAAGTTGATGGGCCTGAGATTCCTATAATGGATGGTTCAAGCTCCTCATTTATATTTTTACTAAAAGAAATCGGGGTGGTTTCACAAAATAGTCCCAAATCGGTTCTAGTTGTTAAAAAAGAAGTAAAAGTTCAAGTTGGAGATATATGGGCCACCATCTCTCCTAGTACTGGCCTGGTTATCGATACCACCATTGTCTTTTCTCACCCCCTGATTAAGACCCAAAAAAGAGTTTTTGAATTTTCCTGTGAGAATTTTATTAAAGAGATCTCTCGCGCCAGAACTTTTGGCATGCTTCGAGATGTCGATTATTTGAAGAGAAAAGGACTTATAAAAGGTGGCTCTTTGGATAACGCCATTGTTTTAGATGATTTTAAAGTAGTTAATCCAGATGGACTAAGATTTGAAGACGAATTTGTTCGCCACAAGATTTTAGATACCATCGGAGATATGGCCCTACTTGGGCACGAAATAGCGGGAAAAATCACTACCTATAAGTCAGGGCATAAACTGCATAATCTACTTTGTCGTGCACTTCTAAATGATAAAGATGCCTATGAGCTAGTACCGGCAACTCACTTGGAAGAAAAGTATTTAAAACCATACGCCCTGCCTATGCTCCTAGGACAATCAGTTTATTAGGAATTAACTCATGAAGCTATCCAGTGGTTTTTGGCAAACCTATAAAGAACATCCAAATGATGCCACCATTGCCTCCCACCAATTAATGATTAGGGCCGGACTAATTCACAAGTCCCAGGCCGGACTTTATAACTTTTTACCTTTTGGACTCAGAGCAGTTCAAAAAGTGGAAAAGATTATTCGTGAAGAGATGAATAAAATTGGGGCGATGGAAGTTTTAATGAGCTTTGTGACCCCGGGAGAGCTCTGGCAAGAATCCGGCAGATGGGATTCTATGGGAGGGCAAATGGTTAGGGCCAAAGATCGCGCCGGCAGAGATATTTGTCTGAGTCCCACCAATGAAGAAGCGATAACCGATATTTTCAGAAAAACGATTAAATCTTATAAGCAACTTCCTGTTTCCCTTTATCAAATCAATATAAAATTTAGAGATGAAATTCGTCCTAGGTTTGGCATCATGAGGGCACGAGAGTTTATCATGAAAGATGCTTATAGCTTTCATGAAAACTGGGAATCACTGGATCTAGTCTACGCTGATTTTTACCGTGCTTATTCAAATATCTTTGATCGCATGGGACTTAACTTTATCGTGGTCGAAGCAGATGCCGGTGCCATGGGAGATGGGCAAAATAAAACCCATGAGTTTCAAGTGTTGGCCAAATCGGGTGAAGACAAAGTTATCGTCTGTGAAGATTGTGACTATGCTGCAAATATTGAAAAGGCGGTTACTTTTAGAAAACCGCTTGATTTTGATAATTCTGGGAAAGAGATTGAGCTGGTGGAAACACCTAATATGGCCACTATTGAAGAGGTCTCAAACTTCTTGAAAATTAAAGAGCATCAAAGTCTTAAATCTCTCGCCTATTCAGGGATCAGTGAAGATAAAGAAGAAGTCTTTTTAGTCCTGCTTTTAGGCGACGATGAACTCAATGAGATCAAACTTAAAAATCATGTGGGACACGAGCATATTAAACCCCTCACGGAAAATGAAATGATGAGAGAGGGACTGGTTAAAGGCCAGTTAGGCCCTTATAATCTGGGAAAAGAGATGCGGGTTATTTTTGATGCTGCTATTCCTCTAGATGGTTCCTTTACCACAGGGGCCAATAAAGCAGACTTTCATTACATGAACTTTGTACCAAATCGCGATCTTAAGGGAGAGTTAGAAGTCACTGACCTTAGACTTTCCCGCGCCGGAGATATTTGCAAAATTGGCGATAAAGAAGGCGAGGCGACTCTTATAAGCGGAATTGAAGTGGGACACATCTTCCAGTTAGGAGATAAATATACCAAGGCCCTCGATGCCAAGGTCTTAGATAGAAATGGTAAAACCATTTACCCTTTAATGGGTTGCTATGGAATTGGGGTAACAAGAATTGTTGCCGCGGCGATTGAACAACACCACGATGAAAATGGCATCATCTGGCCTCTAGCGATCGCACCTTTTCACATCCACTTTACCTCCATCGCCAAATCAGGAGAGATAAAAGAGCTTTGTGATGAGGTCTATGAAGAGATGAATAAAGAATTTGAAGTTCTCTATGATGATCGGCCAAAGTTAGGCCCAGGCTTTAAATTTAAAGACGCTGACCTTTTAGGACTACCTATAAGAGTCGTACTAGGCGAGCGAGACTATAAGGCCGACGGCCTAATAGAGATCACGGTTAGAAAGACTGGTGAAAAAAGAAAAGTGTCTAAAGAAGATTTGATCCCTACCTTGAGAGATCTTTTAAAGGAACTCGCTTAAGATGGATCAAGACCTAATCATTGGCACTCACAGTATTATTGAGGCACTAAAAAACCCAAAACGATTCCCCGCCACTCTATATGGGACCAAAGAAGGGATAAAAGCACTCGGCAAGATTCCTCAAGGAATTGAGATAAAGAGCTTACGTCCCCACGATGTGCAGGAAAAGGCCAAGAACCTTTGCCAGCAACTAGATTTCAAATATCAACGAATCCCTGCAAATGTGTTTTTAGTGGCAAATCAACTGGAAGAACTTGGGGTGGCCTTTTTATATAATGAGATCGAAACCAAAAAGGATCGAAAGATCATCTGCCTAGATCAGGTTACCGACGTGCAAAATGCTGCCGCTATTTTAAGAACGGCAGCATTTTTTGGCGTTGATTATTTACTGGTAAGCTTTAAGGGATCCTTCGGCGTAGGCCCTAGTTTTTCTCGCAATGCTTCCGGGGCGCTAGAATATATTCCCATCGTTAAATGTAGTGCGCTTCCTAGAACCCTCACTAAATTAAAGGAGTTAGGGGTTACTTGTATTGGTTTTTCTGAACATTCCTCTCTGGATTTAAAACCTCAAGCAGGTCACACCTGCCTGGTTCTCGGGGCCGAGGATAAGGGCATATCTAGCGCCGTGACAAGAATTCTCGATCACACCGTAGCACTTAAATCTGGGGGGCCAATCAAATCTCTAAATGTTTCTGTCGCAGCAGCATTGGCGATGGATAAATTTTTTGGCCCAGGGTAAAAAATTTCTTGCCTTAAAAGACCTACGTGACTATAAATCCTAACTAGTTAACCTGAAACATAAGCTGGCTTAGCTCAGTTGGTAGAGCACCGGTTTTGTAAACCGGCGGTCGTAGGTTCGACTCCTATAGCCAGCTCCAGTTTTTAAGGTTATTGTGGCGAGGTTGCCGAGTGGTCAAAGGCAACAGACTGTAAATCTGTCGGTGTATACCTTCGATGGTTCGAATCCATCTCTCGCCACCACTAAGCGTGCGTAACTCAGTTGGTAGAGTGCAACCCTTCCAAGGTTGATGTCGCAGGTTCGATCCCTGTCGCACGCTCCATTTCTTTTTAATAATTAGGGATAATTTGGCACGCGTGGCTCAGGGGTAGAGCACTCCCTTGGTAAGGGAGAGGTCATGAGTTCAAATCTCATCGTGTGCTCCATTTCCTTATATACTTGTCACTCAACTTTTTGAGGGTCATAATGTTGACTAATTTCACCGAGTTGTATTATAGAGGATAGCTAAACTTAAAAAAATCTAAGTATAGAGAAATATAATTATTTGAAGGAGACTTAAGTTATGTCAAAAGAAAAATTTGATCGAAGCAAACCCCACGTCAATATTGGGACTATTGGGCACGTTGACCACGGAAAAACGACCCTAACAGCAGCTATTTCAATGGTTCTTGCGGAGGCCAGTGGTATGGAGGTTAAGAAATTTGATGAAATCGATTCTGCCCCTGAGGAAAAGGCCAGAGGGATTACTATCAATACTTCTCACATTGAATATGAAACAGCTAATAGACATTATGCTCACGTTGATTGTCCAGGTCACGCCGACTACGTTAAAAATATGATTACTGGTGCTGCTCAAATGGACGGTGCTATTCTTGTTTGTTCTGCTGCTGATGGGCCAATGCCACAAACTAGAGAGCATATCCTGCTAGCAAGACAAGTTGGTGTTCCATCTCTTGTTGTTTTCATGAACAAAGTAGACCAAGTAGATGATGAAGAACTACTTGAGCTGGTTGAAATGGAAATTAGAGAACTATTATCTGAGTATCAATTTCCTGGAGATGAAATTCCTATTATTGCCGGATCTGCTCTTGCTGCCATTGAAGGAAGAGACGATGCTATTGGAAAAGATAAAATCCTAGAACTTATGAAAGCAGTTGATGAGTATATCCCAACTCCTAAAAGAGATATCGAAAAGGATTTCCTAATGCCAGTTGAGGATGTTTTCTCAATCTCAGGTAGGGGAACCGTTGTTACCGGAAGAATTGAAAGAGGTATTGTCACTGTTGGTGACGAAATTGAGATCCTAGGTATTAGAGATTCCCAAAAATCTACCGTAACTGGTGTTGAGATGTTTAGAAAACTTCTTGATAGAGGGGAAGCTGGAGATAACTGTGGTATTCTTCTTCGAGGACTAAAAAGAGAAGACGTTGAAAGAGGACAGGTTCTTTGTAAGCCAGGTTCTGTAACAACTCACGCTAAATTTAACTGTGAAGTTTATATCCTAACCAAAGAGGAAGGTGGAAGACACACTCCAATCTTTAAGGGTTATCGACCTCAGTTCTATTTTAGAACTACTGATATCACTGGAAGCATCACTTTGAAGGAAGGTCAGGAAATGATCATGCCTGGTGATAACACAGATTTTGCTGTTGAGCTTATTCACCCAATCGCCATGGAAAAAGGACTAAGGTTTGCCATCCGTGAAGGTGGGAGAACCATTGGAGCTGGTACAGTTTCAGAGATTTTATAATTAAATAGATTTCTAATTGGATACAGGGCCGATCTCAGGATCGGCCTTTTTTTTCCGAGAGCTTTGGGGTGTATAGCTCTAATTGGTAGAGCGGCTGATTCCAAATCAGTAGGTTGGGGGTTCGAGTCCCTCTGCGCCCGCCACTCTTTGTGATGCGTCGTGTAGGGGAATATTTACACAGAATGTTGGGAATTATTATCTATTATATAGACAAACTGGGCAAAGTTTTGCATATAAACATAACTTTGGATTAATTTTAAACTAAAATGCCAGCTTTTTGGCCTATCTACAGGTATTAAAGGGTTATATGTCCATTTTAAAAAGTGAAGATAGTAAAAAATGGATCAATGCACTTGTTGCAATGGTCGCGGTTTTGGCCGGCTTTATTTCGATTCGTTTCGTGGAAACCATGGGAGAGTGGTTTGATCTTGAAGCAAAGGTTGGGAGCTTCCTGGCCATGAGCCAAGGTATCGGAGTTGCCGCCGGGATACTTACCTTTGTTGCTATTTATAAAAGCAAAAAGGCGACCACTTACCTTAATGACGTCTATGGAGAATTAATTAAGGTAATTTGGCCGGATAAGGATTCGGTTGTTAAGGCAACCATTGGGATCATTATTGGAGTATCCATAGTTTCAGGAATTTTTGTATTAGTGGATTATCTAGTTCAGAGAGTCTTAAATTTAATTTATTAGGGAAGTAAGTTCATGAGTGAAGACTCAAAAAATTCAGAAGTTTTAGAAGACGTTGAAACTCCTTCAGAAGAGGAGACAAATACCAGCAGCGTTGAGGAAAAGTATGGCTTTGCCAAAGGTGATACACCTGAATTCAAATGGTATATTGCAAAGACTATGACCGGACAAGAAAACAAGGTCGTTAAGGCCTTGAAAGAGAGAGTGGTCAATCTTAAACTCACCGAGTTTTTTGCTGATATCCTTACTCCAGAAGAAGAAGTAACCACCAATGTGGGTGGTAAAAAGAGAAGACTTAAGAAAAAGTTCTTCCCTGGCTACATTTTGATAAAAATGGTGATGAATGATAAAAGCTGGCACCTGGTTAAAGATACCGATAAAATCACAGGTTTTATTGGTGGAACCTCTGATAAACCTGCCCCCATCAGTGATGACGAAGCAGCTTACATGACCAATCAGGCCGAGGGCAGGCTGAAAAGAGTCAAAACTTCTGTGGATTTTACAGAAGGTGAAACGGTTAAGGTTATTGAAGGGCCATTTACCTCTTTTGTCGGAACCGTTGAAGCAGTTAGTGATAAAGGAAAACTTAAAGTTAGTGTCTCCATCTTCGGAAGACCTACACCGGTTGAATTAGAATTTTCTCAAGTAGAAAAAATGTCATAAATTTGGAGTAGATAATGGCCAAGAAAGTTACAGGATTCATAAAACTACAAATCGAAGGTGGAAAGGCCAATCCTTCGCCCCCAATTGGACCAGCACTGGGACAAAAGGGTGTTAATATCATGGAATTTTGCAAGGCCTTTAATGCAAAAACTAATAAGCAAATGGGAGTGAAGCTACCTACTATCATTACAGTATATACTGATAGGTCCTTTTCTTTTGTTTGTAAGACACCTCCGGCCTCTTACCTTTTAAAGACAAAGCTAAAGCTTAAAAAAGGTTCTAGTAAACCAGGGCATGAAGTAGGTGGGACTGTTCCCAAAAATATTGTCGAAGAAATTGTTGCCGATAAGAAGGTTGATTTAACAGCAGGTTCTGTAGAGGCCGGAATAAGGACCATTGAAGGATCAGTTAGATCCATGGGTCTTAAATTAGATTATTAATTAACTAATCGGGAGGTCATGAGACCGCTTGCACCGGGAGGATTAAATTGAAAAAACATAGTAAAAAGTATCTTGAGGCTTTATCCAAGGTCGACGTTAAAAAGAGTTACACCATTGATGATGCCTTATCGCTTGCTAAAGATGTGGCCTTCGCCAACTTTGACGAGTCCGTTGATGTGGCCTTCAGACTAGGTGTTGATCCAAGACATGCAGATCAAATGCTAAGAGGAGCTCTTGCTCTTCCAGCAGGGACGGGGAAAGATATTCGAGTTTGTGTTATCACCTCAGGTGATAAAATTGCCGAGGCCGAGGCCGCGGGAGCTGATTTTGCTGGTTCTGATGAACTAGTGCAAAAGATTCAAGGTGGATGGCTGGACTTTGATCGAGTGATCGCCTCTCCTGATATGATGGGAAAACTTGGAAGAATCGGTAGAGTGCTAGGTCCAAGAGGACTTATGCCTAACCCAAAACTGGGAACTGTTACTCCAGACGTGGCCAAAGCTGTAAAAGAGCAAAAGGCCGGGAAGATAGAATACAAAACAGAAAAAACAGGAATCGTTCATGTGATGATTGGCAAAAAATCTTTTTCGCCGGAACAACTAAAAGAAAATTTCATGGCCATTTTAACGGCCATAATGAGGTCCAAGCCTGCCAGTGCCAAGGGAACTTATCTTAAATCAATTAAAGTAAGTACCACTATGGGGCCGGGAATTAGAATTGATACCTACGAGGCAGCTGGCGCAGTATAAATACCCGTATTTTGTTGGGGTTGATGAAGGTCGGTAACTAAGTAAATCCTGCCGGAAATCCCCCTCCGAATATAAATTAATGGAGGAAAGCCTATGTTACAAAGAGCGCAAAAAGACACAATTATTGAGGGTCTTAAAAGCGATATCGACAAGGCAAGGGCCATCTTTTTAACTAATCTTATCGGAGTCTCATCTAACGATGCAGTTAAAGTCCGTAAAGAAATTAGAGAAAAAGGTGGAAAAATCATTGTTACTAGAAACACCCTTTTTGGTTTAGCGGCCAAGGGAACTAAGGTTGAAAGCATGCTTTCAGGCCTTAAAGGTACCAATGCTGTGGCCTTTGCATTTGAAGATTCCGCTGGAGTTGCCAAAGTTCTCAAAGACGCTGGGAAAGAATTAGAACTGATTGAGCTTAGGGCCGGTTTTCTTGGAGACAGGGAACTAACTAAAGCTGAAGTATTGGAACTTGCAAGTCTACCATCAAGAGATGAGATGCTTGGAACCTTACTCGCCACTTTTATGGCACCAGTTTCTGCTTTTGCTAGAGTCCTACATGCTATTAATGAGCAAAAGGGATCTGGAGAAGAAGCAGCACCCGCTGAGGAAAAGCCTGCAGAAGAGGCACCAGCAAAAGAGAAAAAAGAAGACTAACAAATATTTTATTTTAGAATTTATAGGAGATTAAAATGACTAACGAACAACTAATAGAACACATCTCATCAATGTCAGTTCTGGACCTAGCGGGACTAGTTAAAGAGCTAGAGGAAAAATTTGGCGTATCTGCTGCCCCTGTTGCGGTAGCTGGTGGTGCTGCTGGTGGTGCTGTTGAAGAGCAAACAGAATTCAGCGTAGTTCTCGCTGAGTTTGGTGCCAAGAAAATTAACGTAATTAAAGAAGTTAGAGCGATCACAGGTCTTGGACTTAAAGAGGCCAAAACTTTGGTTGAGAGTGCTCCAAAACCGGTTAAAGAAGGTATTGAAAAGGCAGAAGCGGAAGAAATTAAGAAGAAACTTGAAGCTGCAGGCGCCAAGGTTGAAATTAAATAGAGGACCGTACTCTCAAATAATAGTAAAAGAAGAGTATGAGGACAGAGTGCTTTGTCTTCATACTTCTTTGCGTTTTAAACATTAAGTCTTATAGGAGACTAAAATGGCGAAGGTTTTCTCATCAAACCAATGGTATCGAAAGAATTTTGCTCAAACCCCTGTTGTTTTAGAGGCCCCACCTCTTATGAATCTACAGATCAGATCGTATGAGGGTTTTTTACAAAAAAATGTTCCTCCAGCAAAAAGAGTGGATAAAGGGCTTCATGCAGTTTTTAAATCGGTATTTCCAATTCAAGACTTCAACAAAACAGTCTCTCTTGAATATGTGAGCTACTCTTTAGAAGAACCTAAATATACAGTTAAAGAGTGTAGGCAAAGGGGTCTCTCCTTTGAATCACCCCTTAAAGTTATCGTAAGACTCGTTTCTTATGATGTGACTGTAGATAAAGATGGAAACGAACAAAGAAATGTTTCTTCCATTAAGGAACAAGAGGTCTATCTTGGAAATATTCCATTGATGGCCCCTACTGGAAGTTTCGTCTACAACGGAACGGAAAGGGTTATTGTTTCCCAGCTGCACAGATCTCCAGGGATCATCTTTGAGCACGACAGTGGAAAGAAACACTCTAGTGGAAAACTTTTATATTCTTCTAGAATTATTCCTCATCGAGGTTCTTGGCTTGATTTTGAGTTTGACCATAAAAATATTCTTTTCGCTAGAATTGATAGAAAAAGAAAACTTCATGCAACGGTTATTTTAAAGGCCTTAGGGCTTAGTACCACTGAGATTTTAGATAAATTTTACGAAAAAGAAGAGATTATCTTTGATAAGAAAGGCAAATTCAAAAGAGCTTTGGATTTTAATCTACTAATCGGTACCCGTACACCACATGATATCCTTGATCCAAAATCAGGCAAGACGATCATTAAAAAAGGCAAGAAGCTTACCAAAATTTCGGTCCAGAAATTAAAGGATGCCGGGATTAAAGATCTCCCTCTTGAACTAGAGGAAGTGGTTGGTAAAGTCGTTACCGAAGATATCTTTAATGATAAAACCGGGGAAGTTATTTGTCTGGTTAACGAGGCCTTATCAGAAGCAAAGATTCAAGAGCTGATCGCTGCGGGGATCAAAAAAGTTAAGTGTCTTTATATTGATATGATTAACTTCGGGGATCAAATCAGAAACACTCTTTTGCTGGATAAAACCGAGGGTAGAGAAGAAGCGCTGGTTAAAGTCTTTGAAAGGCTAAGACCAGGAGAACCTCCAGCGGTTGAAGCGGCAGAAATGCTTTTTAATAACCTCTTTTTTAATCCTGAAAAATATGATCTTTCCAAAGTCGGAAGGATGAAAATTAATTATAAGTTTGGTAAGAACATTCCAGTTGAGAATACGGTCTTAACCAAAGAAGATATTTTAACTACTGTTACCTACCTGGTTGAACTCAACAATGGTAAGGGTAAAGTGGATGATATCGATCACCTTGGTAACAGAAGAGTTCGAGCTGTTGGTGAGCTGCTTGAAAACCAATTCCGTGTTGGTCTGGTTCGTATGGAGAGATCAGTTAAGGAGAGAATGGCGATTCAAGAAATTGAAACCATGATGCCTTATGATCTGGTTAACCAAAAACCTGTGGCCGCTGCGGTTAAGGAATTTTTTGGCTCAAGTCAGTTGTCTCAGTTTATGGATCAAACCAACCCTCTCTCAGAAGTTACTCACAAGAGAAGACTTTCGGCGCTAGGACCTGGTGGCCTAACCAGAGAGCGAGCGGGATTTGAGGTTCGGGATGTTCACTCAACTCACTACGGAAGAATGTGTCCGGTTGAAACTCCGGAAGGGCCAAACATCGGTCTGATCACATCTCTTGCAACTTATGCCAGAGTTTCTGAATACGGATTTATTGAAACCCCTTATCAGACCGTTAAAGCAAGAGTAGCTTCCAAAATTAGATATTTTTCTGCCTTTGAGGAAGAGGGAAAAACCATTGCCCAGTTCCATCATAAATATCTTGTTAAAGGTAAGATTGCTGGGGATCACATTGCTGCTAGAGCAGCGGGGGAATTTACCCTGGTTAAGGCCGACGATGTTGAACTAATGGACGTTTCGCCCACTCAGATGATCTCCGTTGCCACATCACTTATTCCCTTTCTAGAGCATGATGATGCCAACCGGGCGCTGATGGGATCTAATATGATGAGGCAAGCGGTGCCTCTCGTTAGAACCGATGCTCCTATTGTTGGAACCGGCATGGAAGCGCTTATTGCCAGAGATTCTGGTGCAATTCTTTTTGCCAAAGATAATGGAGTCGTTATTTTTGTAGACTCCAATAGAATTGTTATTCAAAGAGATAAATTTGGCGCAGGAGAAACCGGCGTTGATATTTACAAGCTGATTAAATATCAAAGGACCAACCAAAATACCTGTAACAATCAAAAGTCCCTAGTTAAAGAAGGGGATAGAGTTCATCCTGGCATGGTTATTGCCGATGGGCCGGCCACTCAATATGGGGACTTGGCACTTGGACAAAACGTACTCGTGGCCTTCATGCCTTGGGGTGGATACAACTATGAGGATTCTATCCTTATTAATGAGTCCCTGCTTTCAAGAGATATTTTTACATCTGTTCACATTGAGTCTTTTGAAACTGAAACTAGAGATACCAAACTCGGTAAAGAAGAGATCACCAGAGATATTCCAAATGTTTCGGAAGAGGCCTTGGCCCATTTAGATGAGGCCGGAATCATTCGCGTAGGAACCATTGTTAAATCAGGTGATATTCTAACCGGAAAAATTACTCCCAAGGGAGAGACCCAGCTTTCACCAGAAGAAAAACTTCTCAAAGCGATCTTTGGTGATAAGGCAGGAGATGTTAAAGATACTTCTCTTCGCGTTCCTTCATCTGTTAGAGGAACGGTGGTCGATGCTAAAGTTTACACCCGCGAGGGAGTTGAACTGGATTCAAGATCTAAAGAGATTATCGAGCACGAAACTATTTTAATTAGACGTGATGAAAGAATTGAGATTAAAGCAATCCAGGCCTCGGCGATCACAAAAATCGCTGAAATGCTTAAAGGGAAAAAGATTACTGATGTACTTATCTCTGAAGATGGAACTACTGAGCTGCTTAAAAAGGGCGAAGAGATTACTGCCGAGATTTTAACCTCAATTCCATTTGAGCTAATCGGATATCTTCCTCTTGAGCCAAAACTGGAAGAAGATCTAAGTGAATATTTCGCTGAAGTAAGAAACCGAATCAATAGAGTTAGAACCAACTCCAACGAAGAGGTGGCCAAGCTTCATCGTGGAGATGAGCTTCCTCCGGGAGTTATTAAAAAGGTTATAGTCTACGTCGCGATTAAGAGAAAGCTACAACCTGGTGATAAAATGGCCGGAAGACACGGGAACAAAGGGGTTATCTCCAATGTCCTACCAAAAGAAGATATGCCATATCTTGCCGATGGTGCTCCCGTTGATATCGTTTTAAACCCTCTTGGGGTTCCTTCTCGGATGAACATCGGACAGCTCCTTGAGCTTCACCTCGGGTGGGCCGGTAGAGGTCTTGGTGAAAAACTTACCGTGATGATGGAAGAGCAGGCCAAGATGAGTGAAATAAAAGATTTCATTTATGCTATTTATAAAAATGATGAAGTAAAAGGATGGCTTAAAAAAGCAACTGACAAACAAGTAACAGAGGTTGCCAAGCAACTTGAATCCGGTATCCGTTTCTCCACTAAAGTTTTTGATGGAGCGGCAGAAAAAGAGATTAGAGAGATGCTTATACTGGCCGATTACGATCCTACGGGGAAGACCACGCTATTTGATGGCCTAACCGGAGACGCCTTCTCAGAAGAAGTAACCGTTGGGATCATGTATATGCTGAAGCTGCATCACCTGGTTGATGAAAAACTTCATGCTAGGTCTACCGGCCCATATTCTCTGGTAACCCAACAGCCACTTGGTGGTAAGGCCCAGTTTGGTGGACAGAGACTTGGGGAGATGGAAGTTTGGGCGCTTGAGGCCTATGGAGCGGCCTATACTCTGCAAGAATTCTTAACGGTAAAATCTGATGATGTTATCGGTAGAACTCGAATGTATGAGTCCATTGTTAAAGGTGAGCAAATCCTAGAGCCAGGACTGCCGGAATCATTTAACGTTTTAGTCAGAGAGCTTCAGTCTCTATGTCTTGATATTAGGTTGAACGAAAGCACCGAAGAAGAAACTTTTAGTTAATATTTTTTTAAATATAAGGGAAACTTAAGATGAAAGACCTTTTAAATTTTTTCGATAAACCAAAAGATCCAATTAGCATTGAAGCTGTTTCAATTAAAATGGCCTCTCCTGATACTATCAGGGAGTGGTCTTTTGGTGAGGTTCGAAAGCCAGAAACCATCAACTATCGAACGTTCAAACCAGAGAGAGATGGCCTATTTTGTGCCAAGATTTTTGGCCCGGTGAAAGATTACGAATGTATTTGTGGAAAATACAAACGAATGAAGCACCGAGGGGTGGTTTGTGAAAAGTGTGGTGTTGAAGTTACACTTTCAAAAGTTAGACGAGAGAGATGTGGACATATTGAGCTTGCCTCTCCCGTGGCCCACATCTGGTTTTTAAGATCCCTTCCTTCAAGGCTTGGGGCGATCTTAAATCTAACCTTAAAAGAACTGGAAAAAGTTCTTTATTATGAATCCTACGTAGTAACTGAGTCCGATGCCGAAAATGCGGAAAAAGGCCTGGAAGTAGGAAGAGTCATTACCGAACAACAATACAATGAGCTTAAAGAGCAAGGTATTAAGTTCGAAGCGGGCATGGGTGGTAACACGATTAAAGAGATGCTCTCTAAAGTTGATATTGATATTGAAAACAAAGAACTAAGAAGAGGGCTTAAAACCGTAACAACGGAAATGGCAAAAACCAAAATCATCAAAAGACTTAAAGTTGTTGAGTCTTTGCTTAAATCTGATAATCGCCCAGAATGGTTTATGATGGAAGTAATCCCGGTTTTGCCACCAGATCTTCGTCCTCTAGTACCCCTAGAAGCGGGAAGATTTGCAACTTCTGATCTTAACGATCTTTATCGAAGGGTTATCAACAGGAATAACCGTCTAAAAAGACTTAAAGAACTAAATGCGCCGGAAATTATCATTAGAAATGAAAAGCGAATGCTTCAAGAAGCAGTAGATGCGCTTTTTGATAATGGAAGACGGGGAAAAGTATTTACCGGTGCTAACAAAAGGCCGCTTCGCTCTCTTTCCGATATGCTTAAAGGTAAGCAGGGACGATTTAGACAAAACCTACTGGGAAAACGGGTAGATTACTCTGGTCGTTCAGTTATCGTTGTAGGACCTAATCTGCGACTTCACCAATGTGGTTTGCCAAAACTTATGGCACTCGAGCTTTTCAAGCCTTTTATCTACAACCAACTGATTGAAAAAGGTCACTGTACCACCATTAAAGTGGCCAAGAAAATGGTAGACCAACAAAAACAGGAAGTTTGGGATATCTTAGAGGAAGTGGTTAAAGAACACCCGGTTCTGCTAAACCGTGCTCCGACTCTTCACCGTTTGGGGATTCAAGCTTTTGAGCCAATTCTTATTGAAGGGAAAGCAATTCAACTGCACCCGCTAGTTTGTACCGCTTTTAATGCCGACTTTGATGGTGACCAGATGGCCGTTCACGTACCACTTTCCCTTGAAGCACAAGTGGAATGTAGAATTTTGTGTATGTCCACGAATAATATTTTATCACCAAAAGATGGAACGCCAATTATTGTACCATCTCAGGATATCGTTTTAGGTCTTTACTACATGACCAGACCACGGCCTTTTGCCAGAGGATATGACAAAGTTTTCTCTTCTAAAGAAGAGGCGCAATTTGCATATCATACTGGTAACCTCCACCTGCAGGCACCGATTAAGGTTAGACTTCACGGTGAAATGGTTGAGACAACTGTGGGGAGAACCTTTGTCTACGACGCGGTTCCAGAATGTTTGAAATTTTCTGATATCAACAAAATTTTAGGCAAAAAGGCCCTCGGTGAACTTATTGATCTTGCTTATAGAGTTGGATCAGAAAAAGAGACTGTTCTGCTCGCTGACTCTTTAATGAGGCTTGGTTACGAAAATGCTACCAGGGCGGGAATTTCCATTAACATCAACGATATGACCATTCCAAAAGAAAAACCAAAGATTTTGGAAGAGGCCTACGCGGAAGTGGATCAGATCACTGAAGAATACTATGAAGGATCAATCACCAACGGTGAGAGGTATCACAAGATTGTTGACGTTTGGACGCAAACCAACGAGCGAATAACTAAAGTGATGTTAACCGGTCTTTCTGAGGATACTTTCACCAACGATGCCGGTGACGAAGTTAAAGCACCTTCATTTAACTCTCTCTTTATGATGGCGGATTCTGGTGCTAGGGGTTCTACTGCTCAGATGAGACAGCTTGCCGGGATGAGGGGGCTAATGGCCAAACCATCTGGTGATATTATTGAAACGCCAATTACCTCAAACTTTAGAGAGGGGCTGGATGTTCTTCAATACTTTGCCTCTACCCACGGTGCGAGGAAAGGTCTTGCCGATACCGCACTTAAAACCGCTAACTCTGGTTATCTAACCAGAAGACTGGTTGATGTTGCCCAAGACGGGATCATTAGAAACGAAGATTGTGGATCAACTGATGGAATCATTCTTGAATCAAGAATTGATGCCGGAGAAATTGTTGAACATATCACCGAAAGAGTAATGGGAAGAGTTACCGCTCAACCTATTTTAAATCATGAGGGAGAAGAGGTTTTTCCACGAAACCATCTATTGACAGAAGGAGATAACGCGAAATTAATTGAGCATGAAATCGATCAGATCAAAGTTAGATCAGTTCTCGTGTGTAAGGAGAAATATGGTTTCTGTGCCAACTGTTTTGGACGAGATCTTGCCCGCGGATTAATGGTTTCTATCGGTGAAGCTGTTGGAGTTATCGCTGCCCAGTCAATTGGGGAGCCGGGAACCCAGCTAACCATGAGAACCTTCCATGTTGGTGGTACCGCCACTGCCGGTGCTCAGGTCAATAAAACCGAAGTGAGAACTGCCGGGACGATTGAATTTCACCGCTTAAAAATCGCCAAGTTACATGATGGCTCAACCATTATTATGAACAAGGTTGGGGAAATCTACGTTAAAAACGCTCAAGGCGTTGTTAAAGAGCGATACCCTGGTGTCTACGGTGCCCGAATCTTTGTTAAAGAGGGTGGAACGGTTACTCCGGGTCAAAGAATTCTAGAATGGGACCCGTTTGCCATTCCAATCCTTTCTGATATCGGAGGCATTGTTCGTTATGAAGACCTAATTGTTGGAAATACCATCAAAGAACAAATCGATGCGGTTACCGGTCTTACTCACAAAGTGATTATCGAGACTAAAGATACTGCGCTTCAAGCAAGAATTGCCATCTGTGATGAAGAAGGGAAGGTATTAAAAGTTCCTGGAACCAAACGGGATGCAGTTTACAGGTTACCAGCTCAGTCCCACATCGTGGTCCAAGATGGTGAGAGAATTGAAGTGGGCCAGGCCCTTTCTAAAGTGCAAAGAGAAACCACTAAAACAAAAGATATCACCGGTGGTCTGCCACGAGTTGCGGAGCTTTTTGAAGCAAGAAAGCCAAGTAACGCTGCTCAGATCTCTGATGTGTCTGGAACCATTGAGTTTGGCCCAGAGCTTAGAGGATCAAGACGAATTATCGTTAAACCTGAAGATGGAGGTGAGCCAGTGACTTACTCCATTCCTAAGGGAAGATATGTCATTGTTAACGAAGGAGACTACATTAGGGCCGGTGAGGCGATAATGGATGGGCCTTCAAATCCTCACGATCTGCTACGAGTTATGGGTGTTAAAGCTCTAGCTTCTTATATCGTTGATGAAATCCAAGAAGTTTACCGGCTTCAAGGGGTTAAAATCGATGATAAACACATCGAAGTTATCGTCAGTCAGATGCTTAAAAAAGTTTCCATCGAAGATGCAGGAGATACCAACTTCATCCAAGGTGATTCAATAACTAAAATTAAATTTGAAGAGGCCAATGCGGCCCTCGCTCCAGATGAGCAACCGGCCAAGGCCAATCCTTTATTACTGGGGATTACCAAGGCCTCCTTGACCACCGAGTCCTTTATTTCCGCGGCCTCCTTCCAGGAGACCACCAAGGTGTTGACTCAAGCAGCACTTGAAGGGAAAACGGATAAGCTTAGAGGTCTTAAGGAAAATGTTATAATGGGGCGTTTAATTCCCGCAGGATCTGGTATATCACGATATAGAAATTATGAGGCCATGGTGGCCGAGGAAGAGCAGGATACGATCAAGGTCGCAACCCTGCAAATTTAGTTTTTACTTGCAATGGGGAGGCCCTACGTGCTACCTATTGCAAGCTTATATAGGTAATTTAAGGAGAAAATAGCAAATGCCTACGATTAACCAATTGATTAGAAAAGGAAGAGAGTCCAAAGTCACCAAGACCAAATGCCCGGCACTTAAGGCCTGTCCTCAAAGACGTGGGGTTTGTGTAAGGGTTTATACAACTACTCCTAAAAAACCTAACTCAGCGATGAGAAAAGTTTGTAGAGTTAAGCTAACTAGTGGATTTGAAGTGACTTCTTATATTGGTGGAGAAGGGCATAACCTGCAAGAACACAGTATCGTTTTAATCAGAGGTGGAAGGGTTAAAGATCTTCCAGGTGTACGTTACCATACCATCCGTGGTGCTCTTGATACCACCGGTGTAGATAAGAGAAACCAAGGTAGATCTAAATACGGTTGTAAAAAACCTAAAAAATAAATTTATAAATCAATCTAGCTCCGAGTATTAGGAGCTAGAGAGTAAATTCAATGTGAATTGAAGAGAGGAAAAAATGAGTAGAAAGCACAGAGCAACCCCAAGAGTTGTACTTCCAGACCCAAGATATCAAGACATTGTCGTAACTAAATTCATCAATATTATAATGAAAGGTGGAAATAAGGCCGTAGCTGAAAAGATTTTCTATGGTGCTCTCGAAGATATTGAGAAAAAAACCGGTGAAGAGCCACTTAAAATTTTTAAGAAGGCCCTTTCTAATATTAAACCGGCAGTAGAAGTTAAATCTAGACGAATCGGTGGGGCAACTTATCAAATTCCAGTTGAAGTAAGACCTGCCAGAAGACAATCTCTTGCTCTAAGATGGCTTAGAGATTACGCTAGATCTAGAAACGGAAAAACCATGCTTGGTAAACTTTCCGATGAGATTATGGATGCCGCTCAAAATAGAGGCGGGGCCACTAAAAAGCGAGAAGACGTCTATAAAATGGCAGAGGCCAATAAGGCATTTTCTCACCTCAAATGGTAGGCCTAATTAAATAAAGGTTTTCAAGTGAGTGACCAGGTAGAACGGATTCGAAATATCTGGATTATGGCCCATATTGATGCTGGGAAAACCACTACTACAGAACGAATTCTATACTACACCGGAAAAAGTCATAAAATTGGTGAGGTCCACGATGGGGCCGCCACCATGGACTGGATGGTTCAAGAACAAGAGCGGGGGATAACAATTACCTCCGCTGCTACCACCTGCTACTGGAAAAAACACGAAATTAATATTATCGATACCCCCGGACATGTGGACTTTACCATTGAAGTGGAGAGATCCTTGCGTGTACTCGATGGGGCCGTTGGGGTTTTTGATGCTGTCTCTGGAGTAGAGCCCCAATCAGAAACAGTTTGGAATCAGGCCGATAAATACAAGGTTCCCCGCTTTGCCTTTGTAAATAAAATGGACCGGGTGGGGGCCGATTTTTTTAATTGTATTGAAGAAATAAGAGAAAAATTAGGCAAAACCGCTGCCGCCGTTCAACTCCCCATTGGCGTCGAGGCCGATTTTAAGGGCATGGTGGACTTGCTGGTCATGAAGGCCTATTTTTTTTCCGAAGATGACCTAGGGGCAACAGTAACAACTGGGGATATACCGGAAGAGTTGAGGGAAGATGCCACTCTCTATAGGGACTATCTGATTGAGACCCTATCCGATTATGACGATGATTTGGCGGAAGATTTTTTAGAGGGAAAGGAAATAGCGGCGGATCGATTAAAAAAGATTATTCGAAAATTAGTCATAGAGGAGGACTTTGTTCCGGTGTTTTGTGGCTCTGCATTTAAAAATAAAGGGGTGCAACCACTTCTAGACGGTGTGCTTGATTATCTACCCTCGCCCATTGATCGAGGGGAAATAAGAGGTCACGCTCCCAAGGATCTTGAAAAAATAATTACCCGCAGGCCTTTGGTGAGCGAACCTTTCTCTGCTTTGGCCTTTAAAATTGCCACTGATCCTTTTGTTGGTAATTTAACTTATCTGAGAATTTATTCGGGCGAGGTAAAGGCGGGACAAACTATTTATAATCCGCTTAAAAAAATCAAAGAGAGAATTGGCAAAATTCTGCGCATGCACGCCAATAAAAGGGAGGAAATGCCTACCGCCAAGGCGGGGGATATTGTCGCCGTATCGGGCCTTAAAAATACCATCACTGGAGAAACTCTTTGTCTTGAACAAAAAGGCATTATTTATGATTTGATGGATTTTCCTGAGACCGTGATCTCAATTGCCATTGAGCCCAAAACTACCGCTGATGAGAAAAAGCTATTAAGTATCCTCGAGCAGATTAAAAAGGAGGATCCCTCCTTCACCTTCAAAAACAATGAAGAAACCGGACAGCTTTTAATCTATGGCATGGGTGAGCTCCATCTGGAAATCGTAGCGGATCGTCTGCAAAGAGAGTTCAAAGTGGGCATACGAGTGGGGAAACCCCAGGTTTCCTACCGGGAGAGTATTCAGGGAACTGGTACCGGCGAGGCAGAGTTTAGAAAAGAAATGGGCGGAAAATTCCAATATGGCCAATGCAGTGTCACCGTGGAACCTGCAGATTTTCCCTCTGGAGTCCTGGTAGAGTCGAACCTTACCAAACGGGATCTGCCTGAAGAGCTCATTAAATCCATGATCAAGGGGATTGAAGATACCTCCGTTGGAGGCGCCCTGGCGGGTTATCCCTTTATAAATATTAAAGCGACAATTACTGATGCCGGTTATATCGAGGAAGAGTCCAGACCTGTGGCCTACTCCATCGCCTCTTCCATGGCCTTTAAAGAAGCTTGTAAAAACGCAGGCCTACAGCTGCTTGAGCCCTTTATGGCGCTAGAAGTTATCACTCCAGTGGAGTACACCGGGGATGTGATCGCCGATATCAATGTTAAACGGGGAAAAGTAGTCTCCATGGGAAGCAAGAAAAGCAAAGAGGTCATAGAGGCCGAGGCGCCACTGGCCGAGATGTTTGGCTACAGTACAGATCTCCGCTCCAAGACCCAGGGTAGGGCCTCCTTTACCCTGGAATTTGAACGCTATGTGAAAATACCCCATGATATGGCCAAGGCACTTTTAGAAAAAAGAGGCATTTTTATTTAGGTAATATCTTTCCAATCGCCTTGACAAAGGGCCCATAAATCCATAAAACCCATACAATATTCAGGTAGAAAGGAACATGTTAAATGAAAGCGACTAGACTTAGAATTAAATTAAGAGCGTACGATCATAAGATTTTAGATGCCTCTGTTAATGAAATTATTCAAACCGCTAAAGAAACTGGTGCCAAAATTATTGGCCCAATCCCTCTACCAACTGAAATTAATAAATTCACTGTTTTGAGATCACCTCACAAGGATAAAAAATCTCGTGAACAGTTTGAGATGAGAACCAATAAAAGATTGGTGGACATCATAGACCCTACGCAGCAAACCATTGACAGCCTTATGAAATTGACCCTGTCTTCAGGTGTTGACGTAGAGATTAAATACTAGTATTTACTTTTAACTTATTCAGTTTGTTGAAAGTGTAACCATGCATGCATCCCTGCGGTCAGGGTGATGCTGTGGAGGAAGTAATGAGCGATAAGACTACTATCGACCTACCAACAATTTTCGGCGTAAAAGCTGGAATGACTAGAATCTTTGATGAAAATGGAAATCATGTTCCAGTCACGGTTATCAAATTAATTAAAAACTTCATCTCACAAGTTAAGACCCAAGCAAATGATGGTTATGAGGCCTATCAAATTGCTTACGGAGAAAAACGAGAGAAGTTAGTGAATAAACCTCTTAAAGGAATTTTGGCCAAGGCCAAAATCGAAACCCCCTTAACTAGATATAATGAAGTGAGATTTGAAGGTGCCAACCTTGAAGCTCTTGGTAAAGAAGTATCTTTAGATAGTTTAGCAGCAAATAGCTATATTGATGTAACGGGGATTTCTAAGGGTAAAGGTTTCCAAGGTGTTATAAAGAGACACAACTTTTCTGGTGGACCTGGAGCGCACGGTTCTAAGTTTCACAGAACAACAGGTTCTATTGGTAACCGAGCAACTCCTGGTAGAGTTTTTCCGGGAAAGAAAATGCCAGGGCACATGGGATCAAAAACTACAACCGTACAGAATATTAAAATACAAGAGCTGAATTTGGAAAAAGGATACCTGCTTTTAAAAGGAAGTATTCCTGGAGCTAAAAATAGTTTTGTTAAATTATCCAAGTCGGTAAAGAGGTAAGGATTAGGTTATGGCCGATATAAATGTATTAGACATAAAATTTAAAAAATCAGGAAGTCTTAAAACGGATGTAAGTTTAACTCCTGATGATATTAAAGAAGCTGCTGTCCACCAAGTGGTTAAGGCCACTTTGGCAGGAAGAAGACAGGGGAATGCTTCTACAAAAACTCGTGCCGAGGCCAGAGGTGGTGGGGCCAAACCTTTTAAACAAAAAGGTACTGGTCGTGCTCGTCAAGGTTCTATCAGAGCTCCGATCCAAGTGGGTGGTGGTTGTGCTTTTGGGCCAAAGCCACGGGATTATACGCAAAAAGTTAATAAGAAGATGATGCTAAAGGCAATTCAATCAGTTATCGCTGATAAATTGCAAGCAGGGAAATTAACTGTTGTAGAGAAAATAGAGTCAACTGGTAAGACTAAAGAGATGCACTCTCTTCTTGATGGGAAGGGACTTCTTCCATGTCTTCTTGTTACTAAAGATAAAGATTCTCTCGCGCTTCGAGCTGCTAAAAACCTTCAGTGGGGTAAAGCTATTCCAGTTGAAGGTTTCAGTGTTTATGAAACGCTTAAATATGAGAACTTAATTATTGAAAAAGAGGCCCTTGAGGTTCTCCTTAATAAATTGGTGTAAGTTATGCATTTAGAACAAATTATTTTAAAACCAATGATTACTGAAAAGGCCTCTATGCAAACAGAGAGAACCAATCGTTACGGTTTTCAAGTTGCTCTTAAGGCCAATAAAAATCAAATTAAGATGGCGGTTGAAAAGCTATACAACGTTAAAGTGTTAAACGTTAAGACTAGCATCAATCCAGGAAAGCTTAAAAGAACTGGAAGAAGTGTAAAAAAGACTTCCAAAATAAAAAAAGCTTTCGTGCAGCTTGGTGAAGGCCAAAAGATTGAATTTTTTAAAGGTGTTTAAAATTTAGAGGAAAATATGGGTATTCAAAAATTTAAACCAACAACTCCTTCAAGAAGAAAAATGTCCGTTAGAGATTCTAAGGATCTCACCAAAGGACTTAAGCCTCTAAAGGATAAGCTTGTTCCTAGGCCTTCCAGAGCGGGTAGGAATAATGACGGTAGAATAACTGTTAGGCACCGAGGCGGCGGAGTTAAGAGAAAGTATAGAATTATAGATTTTAAAAGAAACAAACTGGATATTCCGGCCCAGGTTCAAGGGATTGTTTATGATCCAAACAGGACCTGTCATATAGCACAGATTGCATATGCTGATGGTGAGAAGGCCTATATTTTGGCGCCACTCGGACTGAAAGTGGGAGATAAAGTTATCTCTTCTGCTGAGGCGGATGTTAAAGTTGGAAACGCCAAACTTTTAAAAGATATTCCCGTGGGGACCTTGGTTCACAATGTTGAGCTTTACCCAGGAGCTGGTGGGCAAATGGCCAGAGCGGCCGGAGCTTATGTTCAGGTTATGGCAAAAGAGGGCGACAACGTACTGCTTAGAATGCCATCTGGGGAGCTTCGAAAAGTAAAAGTTAAATGCCGAGCGACCATTGGTCAGGTAGGAAATATTGATAATGAACAAATTGTTATCGGTAAGGCCGGTAAGAGTAGACTTCTTGGTAGACGACCTTCAGTTCGAGGTGTTGCCATGAACCCAGTCGATCACCCAATGGGTGGTGGTGAAGGTAGAACGTCCGGTGGACGTCACCCATGTTCACCTTGGGGTACTCCAGCTAAGGGTTATAGAACTAGAAGTAACAAACGAACTAACCAATTTATCGTTAAGAGACGTAAAAAATAACGGAGTTAAGATATGACTAGATCTTTGAAAAAAGGCCCTTTTGTTGATGATCATTTACTGGAAAAGGTTATGGGCATGCAAGAGGATTCAGCGAAGGGAAATAAAGTGATCAAGACTTGGTCTAGAAGATCAACTGTCATCCCTGAGTTTATCGGACTTACTTTTGCAGTTCATAATGGGAAGAAATTTATTCCAGTTTATGTAACAGACAATATGGTTGGAATGAAATTAGGTGAATTCGCCCCAACAAGGACTTTTTATGGTCATGGTGCGGATAGGAAAGGTAGAAAATAATAATAATTACTAAGGAAGTGAGGTCGAAATGGCCATAAAAGTACATGCAAAAAGAATTGGAATAGCACCGAGAAAAGTTCGAGGGGTTATTAATCTAATCAGAAATAAAAAAGCTTCTGAGGCACTTAGAATCCTTAGGTTTTGTGAGAAAAAAGAGATCTCGATTGTTCTTTCAAAACTATTAAACAGTGGACTCTCTATTGCTCAAGAATCTGACAAAATCGACATAGATAACCTTGTGGTTAGTACCATCTACGCCAACGCAGGACAGACGCAAAAAAGAATCCAACCACGGGCGCAAGGTAGAGCATTTAAAATAAGAAAAAGAAG
>SMVA01221710.1_pt1 | contig 24708 bp, 24 predicted proteins | sample 2456451 | NCBI WGS metagenome assembly SMVA01 (sample SAMN11095933, study PRJNA526329) | marine sediment metagenome | biome: Marine sediment; feature: Surficial sediment; material: Deep marine sediment; isolation source: Hadal surficial sediment | place: Pacific Ocean | collected 2014-05 | depth... | reverse complement strand
TATGGCTGACCATTATGGTTCTGCCGAAGTCATTGCCGGCTATTTTAAAAATAACCATGCATCCGGACCCAAGGCCCGATTGATCACCAAGTGGGTGCCGAAACCGGGAATGGTCACCCGGCGCGATGTCAGGGATGCCGTTAAACGCTCACTGCACAGAATGCAGACCGATCAACTGGATATGCTTCAGTATCACGCCTGGAATTATTCTGATCCGGCGTGGCTCGACAGTCTTTTCTGGTTGCAGGAGTTAAAGGAAGAGGGCTTGATCGGGCACCTGGGGCTTACCAATTTCGATTCTGTTCATTTAAGGGTCGCGGTGGCCAGTGGCATTGAAATTCTGACCAACCAGGTGAGCTTCTCCTTGCTGGATCAACGTGCAGCGAATGAAATGACAGCGGTCTGCCAGCAATACGATGTGAAACTGCTGGCTTATGGAACACTGGCAGGTGGATTTCTGACTGAAAAGTGGCTGGGAAAAGCAGAACCATCAGCGGATCAACTCACTACCTGGTCGCAGATGAAGTACAAACGGTTTATCGACGCAGTTGGGGGCTGGTCAAGGCTTCAAAGTGTTTTGCAGGTTCTTGATGATGTCGCAAGCAGATACCAGGTGCCTGTTTCGAGCATTGCCAGTCGCTACATGCTTGACCAGCCCGCAGTTGGCGGAGTCATATTGGGCGCGAGACTAGGGCATAGTGATCATATTGAGGAAAACCTGGGCATATTTGAGCTGTCACTCAGCCAGCAGGACAGGGACTCTATCCAACAGGTTGTAAGTGCCCTTGATCCAATCCCGGGCGGCTGCGGGGATGAATACCGCAAGCCACCATTTTTGACTGCAACAGGTGACCTCAGCGATCACATTGAATCGATTCCAACCGTTTTTACGCCGGTAGCTGGTGACAACGGAAAGAGCAGGGTCTTTAGTGGAACGTCATGGGAGGATTTTGCAGGCTATTGCCGGGCAGTCAGAAGCGGCGACCGGATCCATGTTTCAGGCACAACAGCCACCCACGGCGAGCGTTTAATCGGTGGTAATGATCCTGCTGCACAAACCCACTATGTCATTGACAAAATACAGGCTGCAATTGAATCGCTTGGTGGCAAGCTTGAGGATATAGACCGGACCCGGATCTTTGTCAGTGATATCAATCACTGGGAGCCGGTAGCGCGTGCCCACGGTGAACGATTTGCGCACATACAACCGGCCAATACGCTGGTTGAGGCGCGGCTGGTTGGTAAGGACTACCTGGTTGAAATTGAAGCAGACGCCTCCTTGAACGACCTGACGTAGGCTTCGATCACCTCCTGCAGGATCTGCATGGGTACAGCACCATTTTTCAGAACTGCATCATGGAAATCACGGATGTCATAGGCATCACCTAATTCTTGTTTGGCGTATTGACGTAACTCCAGAATTTTCATCATGCCTATTTTGTATGATAGGGCCTGGCCCGGATATACAAAATACCGCTCGATCTGGCGTACGATATCAGCTGGCGCCATGGGTGTATTGTTGGTCATATATTCGATACATTGTTCGCGCGACCATCTCATTGAATGCATACCCGAATCCACCACCAGTCGAACCGCTCTTTTCATTTCTTCTGCCAAACGGCCAAAATTGCGTATAGGCAATCCCTCGTATAGCCCGGCTTCATATGCCAGGCGCTCGGCATATAAAGCCCAGCCCTCCGTATAAGCACTGTAGCGTCCGTATTTACGAAATTCGGGTATGCCCTCCAATTCCTGCTGAATCGCTATTTGAAAATGATGCCCCGGCGCGCCTTCGTGGTAGGCCAGCGAATTCATGATGTGTTTTTGCACAGCGTTCATATTTTGCTGATTGATGTAGTAAATGCCCGGTCGTGAGCCGTCCGCAGCCGCGCGGTTGTAGAACGCCGTGGATGATCCAGCTTCACGCCAGGGTTCAACCCGCCGGACTTCCAGGGGCGCTTTGGGCAACACGTTGAAATAATCATCGGCGATATCGTAAACGCCTTCCACGATTGCCGTTGCTTCACGAATATATGCGTCGCGCCCGGCCTGGGTGTTATCAAAATAATTCTCAGAAGTGCTGCGAATGTATTCAAAGAATTCGGCCAGGTCTCCTGCAAAATCGATTTCCACCATGATTTCCTGCATTTCGGAGCGGATACGATCCACTTCCAAAAGCCCCAGTTGATGGATTTCATCTACCGGCATAGTCACTGTGGTCCAATTCTCAATGCGATTAGCGTAAAAAGCTTCACCGTCAGGAAGGTTCCAGATTCCATGGTTGTTATCTGCAATAGCCATCAGGCGCTCAAGTTCGACTATCAGCGCCTGGTAGCCTCGTTGAAATGGGCCGCTGAGCGCATTTGCGGCATCATTCAACAAGATCGCCTGCGCTTCCTCATCAATTTCCAGCAATTCAACTCTCGCGCGAAAATCCGCCAATAAAATACCGTCATTTGCTGTTTCATCAAATGGTGCGCCTGCCAACATGCCATGCGACCCATTGATGACTATTGAGTAGACCATCATCGGCGGGATTACACCTTTGGATTCGCGAAGGCGTAACTGTGCAACGATGTCGTGCATCACTATCTCGATACCGGCCAGACGGGAAACATAGTCTTCAGCATCTTTGAGTGTTTCTATCTGATGTATGTTTTGTAAAAATGCAGGTAATTGCGAGGAAATGTCATTCATCTGGGTGACGGCGTAGGTATGGTGGCGCCACTGGAAATTTCTTAAAGAACGTTGCTGCCTGTATTCGAATATGCGGTAGCTAATTTGGGATGTTTCATTCAATTTTGCGTAATTGAATTCCAGTTGCAAACGTTCAAGGTCCGATTTGGCTTGCTGGTGTTGAAACCGGGCGTTTTCTTCCGAATAATCGTTCCAGCTTCCATAATCCTCGGTTTTGCGGCCTAGCCGGGCCTGGAACTCAGGGTTTTGGCTGACATTACGTTCAAACAGCTCTTCAAAAAACACTGCCAGCCGCTGATCTTCAGACTTTGCCTCGCCCAATGTTGCGGGTGATAAAGCATTTGATGCGGAGGTTTCTTCATGGCGGTCACAAGAAACAAGTAACAAGGAAATGGCTACCAGGCCAAATAATTTGGATAAATTTCGAAATTGCATTTGAATTATGCCTCTAAGGCTGCATATTCAGAGAGCAGCTAGCATACGCTTTTAATGTTGGTCAGACGCTTAATTGAATAGCTCTCCTGCGGAATGATGGAAGACCTGACCGTGATTTCTAATCGATATATAAAAGCTATTAAAAATATAAAAACAATCAATTATAATTATCAAAACGAATCAAGCACTATGACCTCATTAAATGAATTAACCATACTCAAAGGAGAAACTCATGAGCCGGATGGTTCCACAAATTGTATTTAAAACCCGTGTACGTGACGAAAACGTTGAAGGTCCAAATCCGTTCCGTTGGCAGGAAGTATCAAGCGCCGACATTTTTGATGGCAAAAAGGTAGTGGTGTTTGCCTTGCCCGGAGCATTCACGCCAACCTGCTCGAGCACACATCTGCCTGGTTATGAAAATCTGTATCAACAAATCAAAGATCAGGGCATTGACGAAATCTATTGTCTGAGCGTCAATGATGCGTTTTCCATGTTCCACTGGGGTAAACAACTAGAAGTGGTAAAGGTAAAAATGTTACCGGATGGCAGCGGAGACTTTAGTCGTGCTATGGGTATGCTTGTGCGGAAGGATAATGTCGGCTTTGGTCTTCGGTCCTGGCGCTATTCAATGCTGGTTGAAGATGGTGAGATCACAAAAATATTCAGCGAAGCGGGCCAGTGTGACAACAGCCCGGTGGACCCTTTTGAAGTTAGCGACGCGGAAACCATGTTGAATCACATTACGGAAAATCAGGCTTAGTAGAATCCTGAATGATTACAGTTTCAATCCCTGGTCGCGGTCATAAAGACCGCTATCAAAAGTGTTTTTCCACATCGTATAGACAATTTTCTCTTCGATTTTTGAGAAGTATTCAGAAAAGTGTCTATGCTTGGTGCGATTTTGGTGTGGAAACTTGAATTCTGATTTGTCACCTGTCAGGTTTTCCAGGAAATTCGTCGCATCTTCATTGAGTGACTCGGTTCGGGCAATTGTCAGATTTTCCGGTATCCGCTCTCCGCTCAGCAGGTAAGGGGTATAAGGACCAAAAGGCAAACTTGCCCGTTTTTCGAGCATATCTGAAGCTGTGTTTTTAGCCAGGTTTGTGAGGTATTCAGAGAAAGTGTCTTCCTGTTGGTATGAAGGTAGATACTCTTGCAACCGTTTCAATATGGAACAGTCGATCAACATGAATCCTGTCGGGATGTGCTGGACTGACAATTCACCTGTCTTGGAATCGGCAAGATTTTGTTTCAGATATTGAAGCTCCTGGTAACTTCTCAGTGCAACATCCTGGGGCAGGATCGCATCATCCAACGGGTTATAGGAAAGCCTGCTTGGCGTTAACTGCTTGAAAGGGTAGGTGCCTCCAACCAGCAGCTTTTCACTTTCGAGTAATGCCTGGATATCCTGAAGTGTCCAACCAAGATCCGCATCAATAAACAATAACTTGTCAAACCCGTGTTTTAACGCAAAAGCGGCGCAGCGGTTTCTTGCTCTGGATATAAGGGATTCGTCCGGGAGAATGTAAAGTCCATGTGTAATATCCCTGAATGCAAGTTCATTGCAGGTGGTAACGATGCTCTTGACATAATCACTGTGCAATAGCCCTCCATAGGCCGGCGTGGCAATAAGAATTGAGCTATTCATTTGATTCTGAACATATGCAAGATGTTTCGTACGAAGTTTATCGTGTTAGCTTGTTGACGCCTGAAACGGGCAAAAGGTTACGGTTAACGATTCAGATGAGATGAACCGTTAGATATTGAAGCTGAAATTAAAAAAGATGGAAATCGCGATTTAGCGGCTCAAAAATTGTTCAGCAGTTGATAGGCCTGATTAGAGAGGAGCACTTCATGGCTGATAGACGGCAAGTGGTGATCGCGTAAGTAATGGACCAATTTCAAAGTGCGAAAGGCGTCAAACCAGGTGAACATCTGTTTCATAAACTGCTCAAGATCTTTGCTTTGACGGAAAGCATGATCAAGTGCTTTTTCAGCGCCGATTTCTATAAGACCATTGAGCAGGAATTCTTGCTCCCTTAAGTCACTGGTAGCCAGATTGCTTGATTGTGACGGCCAGATTGTGGGCATTGCCTCCAGCCATAGTTTGAGTAAAACAAATATCTCCGGATTGTAGAACCTAAAATCTTTGACTGGATCAGCCAGGGCGGTGATTTGATTAACTGCAGCACCCGTACCGAAAGGAACCCGGTCAGAGCGACGTGCCTCTATTCTTATGGCCTGGCAGGCATGGCCCTCATCCAGTTCAAGTACTTTCCCGACTTTGGCCAGTTTATTAAGCAGATAAAAATCTTCACCCGCCAGGCGTTTGGGGAAACCACGCACCATTGCATAGTGACGGGCACTCACTGTGATGGTGCTACCAATTGTGTGAAAGGCATATGGCGACCCGGCGAATTTCAGCCCGGCAACGTAATAACGCAATGAGTGCTCATACAATTGCGTGGCCAGTGCCACTTCCCTGTTTTCAACCCCTTCTGACGGGTCACAATGGCGGTATGGGTAAACCAGTGCTGAATATGCTTCCATGTCCTGAAAATCATGGCTGCAGGTGAAGTAAGTTTCCGGCAGATGTACATCTCCGTCAGTGCAATGGATCCAGTGAGAACGAATCCGCTTTTCTGCGATCAGGCTTGCCGCCAGGTCCGCACCGATTTTGCGGGCATGCCCGACACCACCTTTGGCGGGGAGCTGAAAGCCCGCACTGAAACGATCAACCAATAATACATCGCGACTTTCCTGATGATCCTGAAATAGCATTAGCTCAAATCCGGGGAATTCCGGCCCCGATCGCCATTTCAGTTCAAATAGACTATGGGCTTTTTCTGCGAGTTTCTGGTTGCTCAATGAAACTTCATTAAAGGCATCAGCCGGTTCATTGATCACCAGGATCATCAGGCTTCGACCGTCACATGGCGGCGGGCGGCGCAGAAATGCAGGGCTTTCATTGCAAGCAGGGATAACAACAACACTGCTCCAGCTTTCCTGGTCCGGAAGGCCTTTTAGTGCAGCAATTTCAGGCTCGGCATAGAGGTGAAGGTATTTTTCCATCTAGGGGCGCAATTTTTTGAGTCTAGTGGAGTGCCACTCTAATGGGCAATTCTTTGACAATTGTTGCCTCCTTGATAAGCAACTCATCGAGTCGCGCTTGAATTTCCTCTTTGTCAAAATATCTTCCGGCAAGTTGAGAAAACAAATCCTGATGAGCCAGTTCTGAGCGCGCGATCGAGTGATAGAAACGTTTCATATTGCCTTGCGGCAAAGCTTCAGCAATCAGACCAAAACGCTCAGCACCCCGGGCTTCCACGATCCCGGCGATCAGCAAGCGATCCATCAGGTATAAATCTTTTCCGTCGCGCATAAACGTGCGAAGCGCATTTACATACACGTCTTTCTCATCCGGGCGCAGGTTTAGATCCCGCTCATGCATTAATTTGACCACCGCCCGAAAGTGACTGAGCTCTTCTAAAGCAAGGTCAATCATGGCACTGACCAGTTCTGGCTTGTCGGGATAATGAGCAACGATGGTAAGGGCCATGCTGGAGGCTTTTTTTTCTGCTGCGGCATGGTCCGGCAAAAAAGCATCCATGTTTTTAACGATTCCCTGTGTCCAGGCAGGCGATGTACTGAATTTCAGCTCAATCATGGCTATTACTTATCACAAACAGGGTCCGTTCAGGAAGCGTTCATTGTCAGTTTGAAATACTGGTCCGGAAATATGGTCACCAGACAATGATTGTAAATTGATAAGGAACTTAGCCATGAAACTGTTTTTTGTTATTTCTGCAGTACTACTTATGACTGCCTGCAGTAGCACCACCACCATCAGATCTTCTGATCCGGCTGCCAGGATTTACGTCAACGGCGAATATATTGGTACCGGTCAGGCTGATTACACAGACCGGAAAGTTGCTTTTTCAAACAATAAAGTAGTCCTTAAAAAAGCAGGATGTTCCCCGGTAAATTATAGTTTTCGTCGCAATGAAGACCCTGATGGCGGAGCCATTGTTGGTGGCATCCTGGTAGGCATTCCCTTTTTGTGGATCACCGAATACAAAGATCAGCACGTGTATGAATACGATTGTGTTGTTCCTGAATAACCCTCAAGTATAATTCCTCAGGCCTGAACTCCGGTTTCCTGTCAGGATTCCGGAGTTCGTGGTATATACTCGGTGACTTCGTATTCAGCCTAATAAAAAGGTTTAATCGTCGTCATCCCATGCCCAAACATTCCCCTTCCCGAAGAGATTTTCTGATTCACACTGGACAGGCTACAGGCGCTGCCTGGCTTGGGCTAAGCATCACAAGTCTTGTTGCATGCAGTGAGAAGGCTTACCAGGCCAGTGTGCTTGGTGCAGAGTTAACAACTCTGACCCATCACGAAGCTATTGAAATTGAAGCGATAGCAGCGCAAATCGTGCCGACTACTGACACTCCGGGGGCGAGAGAGGCGGGCGTCATCTACTTTATTGACACTGTTTTGGGGGGAGATCGAGCCAATCAACTGACGGATATTCAGCAAGGCCTGGCTGATTTTGAGAATGGAATTCAGGAGAAATTCGCTGTCACATACTTCTCGGAACTGACTTCAAGGCACCAGATCGAGAGTCTGGAAGCAATTCAAAACGATCAGTTTTTTGAATGGCTAAGATTCCTCACAATGGCCGGTATGTTTTCACTCCCTTCATACAATGGAAACAAAAACCGGGTCGGCTGGGAACTGCTTGGATTCGAAGACCGGCATTTCTGGCAGCCTCCTTTCGGGTATTACGACGAACACTATGAAGCGCCTGAAGCAAGCAGCGAATTTGAGTCCTGAAATAGTGAGCGCTTCAGTTGAATATCCCACCCGCGAGGAAGTTGATTTTGTCATTGTTGGATCTGGTGCTGCAGGTGGTGTTTTTGCAAAAAAGTTATCGGAGGCCGGGTTTTCAGTGGTGGTCCTGGAGCAGGGGCCATGGCGAAAACCACATGAATTCCGCCATGATGAATGGGCATACGTTTATAACGATGAATTAACCTGGGGACGGGCGCAGGGCCACCCACAGACATTTCGGAAAACTGAAAACGAAGTCGCCACGCAACTCGACGAGGGTGAACTAAACCCAACCTGGGGCCCGCTCAGTTATGCTCATACTGTTGGCGGCAGTCATGCACATTTTTCCGGCAATTACTGGCGGTTTCGCCCCGAAGATTTTATGGAGAGAAGTCTGCTTGGATCAATCTCTGGTACCAATTTTGATGACTGGCCGATTTCATATGAGGATCTGGAGCCCTATTACACTCAAGTTGACTGGGAAGTTGGTGTTTCCGGCATTGAGGGCCCGTCAGACCCACCGAGGTCCAGGGGTTATCCCTGTCCGCCGATGCCGGTTAAATCGCCGGGTGTGCTGTTGGAAAGAGCAGGCCGAAAACTTGGCTTGAATCCATATCCCGCGCCGGTAGCAATTTTGTCCGAGCCACTCAATGGTCGCCAGGCCTGCATCCACTGTGGGTTTTGCAACGGCTTTGCCTGCGAAGTGGGCGCCAAGTCATCTTCCCATATCGCCATGATCCCCTTGGCGGAGGCAACCGGACGCTGTGAAATTCGACCGTTGAGTACCGTGTACAGGATTGAGACAAATGGCAAAGGCAGGGTTACAGAAGTCCTCTATTTCGATCAGGATGGCAATGAGCACAGTCAAAAAACCAGGGCAATGATCCTGAGCGCAAATGGCGCAGAGACGCCCCGTTTGCTGCTTTTGTCTGAGTCAAGCCAATTTCCGGACGGATTGGCAAATTCAAGTGGAATGGTTGGTAAAAACCTGATGTTTAACGGCTGGACCTGGGCCGTTGGACTATTTGAACACCCTGTCAATGCCCACAAGAGCATCCCTAGCACCCGGGTCATCCATGATTTCTATAGCCTGGATTCGGGCCTTGGGTTTTACGGCGGTGGCGGAATTGACTCGCGATCACCTTCTGATGGCTTGCCATTAACCTCAGTGGGCCGGGCGTATCGTCCTGGCGTTCCGAACTGGGGGCATGAATTCAAACGAAATATGGGTAGGTATTTTACCCATACAGCCGCTTTCACAGGACATACAACATCGCTTCCGCTGGAATCCAACAGCGTTTCCCTGGATCCGCACCTCAAAGATAAATGGGGGCGGCCAGCACTTCGCACGACGTATAAAGATCACCCGGATGATGTCAGGACCATGCAATTCTTTCTCGAGCGTTCACTTGAACTTCTTAACGCTGCCGGCGCAAAAGAGACATGGAATTATGAAACCAGGGAACAAAACGGAGGTGTTCATCTCCTGGGTACGTGCCGGATGGGTAATGACCCGGGCAGATCGGTGGTGAATAAATACCATAGGGCGCATGAGGTGCGGAACCTGTTTATCTGTGACGGCAGCAGCCTGGTCACTTCCGGCCGCGGTCAACCAACAATGACCATCCAGGCGCTGGCATTCCGGGCCGCACAATACATTGGCGAGGCTGCCAGAAAAGGTGAGATTTGAACGAAGAGGCGATCTATGTCGTGGAGGGGAGTATTTCGATTAACGGTACCAATGTTTCGGCGCATCGCATGGCTGTATTGCCGGATCAGGCCAGTATCATGGTAGAGAGCCAGCAACAATCCCGGATTGCAATTCTTGGCGGTGAGCCAATCGGAAAGCGCTATTTATGGTGGAATTTTGTTGCAAGTAATCGCGAACGTCTTCGTGAAGCCGCGAAATCGTGGGCGGCCGGTGGGTTCGACCGTGTTGAAGGGGATGAAGAATTTATTCCCTTACCTGAAAATCGCCCCATACCCTAGGAAACCATTTATGAATTCATTGACAGTTTATTGTGCGGCCTCTGATGATATCGATGACCGATACCGAGCCGTAGCGAAACGTGTAGGGGAAGTTTTGGCGGCCCGGAATATCACATTGGTTTTTGGCGGTGCACGGGTTGGTCTGATGGGAGAAACTGCACGTGCGGTGAGAAAAAACGGCGGGCGCGTGGTCGGTATTATCACAAAGTTCCTCATGGATATAGAACAAGGAGATCCGGATTGCGACGAACTGATTGTTGTCGATGCAATGCGTGAACGTAAAAAGCTGCTGGTTGAACGCAGCGATGCTTTTCTTGTACTGCCCGGTGGAATTGGAACCTATGAGGAGTTCTTCGAGACACTGGTCGGCCGTCAACTCAAGGAACATAACAAGCCAATAGGCATTGTCAATATCGATGGTTTTTTCGAGCCTCTGCTAAACCTGTTTGATCATGGCGAGAAAGCCGGTTTTATCCGGGCCGGTACCCGTGATCTGTTTGTAGTTGGTGATGAGGTAGAAGAAGTCATAGACGCGCTTGAAATTCAGTAAGCGGACATTTGTCCGTTTTTTTGACACCCCTATGTCCGCGACAACCCCGGTGGCAATCCTTAGAATTTACCTTAATTACCACCAATGTCTTTTTTGGCAAAAAGGCTTACCGGGAAATGATATGAACACTAAACTCCTGCAAGGAATTCCACTTTTTGCATCGTTGGAAGAAGATGAAATCAAGGTGATTGCATCGCGCATCCAGCTGCGCCAATGGCCGCAAAAAAGAGTCATCATGAATGAAGGTGAATCTTCAGATTCCCTTTACATCATTCTAAGTGGCAAGGTTAAGATTTTCCTTCTTGATGAAAGTGGCGAGGAAATCATTTTAAACTTTCTTCACGAAGGAGACTATTTTGGGGAAGTGTCTTTGTTTGATGATAGCGACCGTTCAGCATCTGTAATGACATTAACCGACGCCTGTTTTGCTGTTTTGCAGAAGAAGGATTTTCTTGCGCTTATGTCTTCCCACCCTGAGTTGGCTTTGACAATTATCAAAGGATTAACGATGCGGCTAAGGGGATTGACCGGAAGTGTTCGCAATCTTGCACTGATGGATGTTTACGGTCGCGTGGCTCACACATTGCTTGAGTTGGCTGTGGAGAAAGACAGCCAAAGAGTAATTCTGGAAAATCTGACCTACGAAGAACTGGCCAAGCGGGTAGGGGCCTCAACCAAGATGGTAGGCCGTGTTATGAAAGATCTCAAAACCGGTGGGTATATCACCAAAACCGGTAAAAGACTGGTGATTAATCAGTCGTTCCCTTCTTCCTGGTAGTAAATTCCCAAATAATATTCCCAACTGCATCAGCGGATGATATTCAGGTGTTGACATTCAATATGTTCTAGATGTACCATTACCACACATGGAACAACTGGTACATTAAATTCATGGAAATTATTATCAATATTGACGATCCGGTGCCCCTGTTTGCTCAACTGATTGAACAGGTAAAGAAGGCAGTGCTTGTCGGCGAACTTAAGCCTGGCGATGCATTACCTTCCATTCGTAAACTCTCTGCCGATCTGGACCTGAACAGCAAGACAGTGGCCAAGGCCTTTAGTCTGCTCGAGCGAGATTCAGTGATTCAAACGAGGGGCTATCGGGGCACATTTATTCACCCTGATGCGAAAAAGAACAGTTCAGTTGATTTGAACGCATGGGTATTGGACGAGTTAAACAAAATAATCGCGTCATTCAGGGAATCGGGGGTTACAGACTCCGAGATTCGAATTGCATTTGGTAATGCAATGAATGACCGTAGCAACAAAGGAGCCTGATCATGGTGAGATCCGCAGATATTCTTTTTTACATTATATTTTTAGGTCAGATTTTTCTGATCTCGTACTATTTTCCCAGGCTGTTACACGCCAGGATGAAATCGGTTCTTGAATCGTATCCACCATCGGAATACCCGAGACTATATCCCAGTTCTGTCGGGTTTTATTCAATGAGACATTCGGTATTCAAGATGGCAAATCGTTTCATCTTTATCCTCGGGTTTATTCTTCTGTTCCTCATCATGTTCGTTATCGACCATGCCGGTTTTGCGGAGGATGGCTATATTTCAGAAGCTTTTCCGGCAGTCTATGGAATGATTCAATTTGTGCCGCTTGTTTTTTTAGATTTTCTGGGCTTCAGACAATTCAAGCAGATGAGAGAAGAAAACCGGAGTAAAACGCGCTCAACTGAGTTACACAGACGGCGTTTGTTTGATTACGTTTCTCCAACATTGGTTGGAATGACTATTCTGGTGTACCTGGGATCCATATTCTTCGACTTCTATATGCACGATTTTATATTCCAATGGGGGCACGACACAGTACAAAGAACACTGGTGCTTACAGGTACCAGTGTTTTTCTGCTGGCATTCGGGGCCTGGCTTCTGTATGGCCGTAAGCAGGATCCGCATCAGTCATTTGCTGATCGAACCAAGCAGATTTCTGCCAATCTCAAGTCTATGTGCTTTGTCAGCATAGCCATGGGAATTTTCTTTATGACGACGGCAGCCGATGATATTTACGAGCTGGATTTCCTCGATGCCTCACTGTTAAGCCTGTATTTCCAAGTCATTGCATTTATGTCTATCGGGCATATCTTGAGGTCGCTTCGAGTCGAGGACATTAATTTCGAAGTCTATAAAGATGAACTTGGGGCAATCTAGAATTTGCGGTCAATAACGGTTATGCCGGGATCTTCAAATCGATCCATTGCACTAAGAGTTGAGGGCACGTCATCCAGGTTAATTCGTTTGTGAATTAACCTGGACACCTGCAACTCACCACTTAACACCATATCCAGCATCTGAGGGTAACGATGTGCCTGCATGCCATGGCTGCCAATAATCTCAAGTTCTTTTTCTACCACCAGGTCCATTGGAACCCGGGTGTTTCGTTCACCTGGCTGAAAAAGCCCGATCTGTACGTGCTTACCACGTTTCCCCAGACAGGAAACAGAGTTAAAGCATGCGTCCGAGTATCCCACTGCATCTATGGATAATTCAGCACCGCCATTTGATATTTGCTGTATTTCTTCCGAAACTCCTGAGTTTCCGGTGGAATTGATCACGTGGCATGCACCCATTTCCAGTGCGAGATTCAGTTTAACCTGAGTGATATCTACAGCAATTACCCTGGCTCCAAACGCCCTGGCAATCATGATTACTGAAAGGCCAACTCCACCACAACCGTGCACGGCGACCCATTGATCTGGCGCAACCGCACCCTGGTCCACTACAGCCCTAAAAGCTGTGGCGAATCGGCAACCAAGACTGGCTGCAGTAGCAAAATCAATATCTTCAGGCAGTCGCACCAGGTTGGTATCGGCGTAATCGACTGCAACGTAACGGGCAAATGATCCCCAATGGGTAAAGCCCGGCTGAAACTGGTGATCACAAACCTGGTGATTTCCGGATGAGCATTGTGTGCAAACACCACAAGCGCAAACAAATGGGAGGGTGACCCGGTCACCACGTTCCCAGTTTTTTACTTTGCTACCCGTCTCTTCAATAATTCCACTTAGTTCATGTCCCGGTACGTGGGGCAGTGAGATATCAGGGTCATGTCCCTGCCAGCCATGCCAGTCGCTGCGACAAATGCCGGATGCGCGGACGCGGATCACTACGCCTGCAGGCGGAGGAGCAGGGTCGGGTAGGTTTTCGACTGAAACCTTTCCTTTGAATTTTGTGTAGTAAACAGCTCTCATGTCATAGCCCGGACGTATTCTTCTGCTGGTTTTATCAATATTTAACAGCATGACCATTTTAAAGGTCAATTCATCGCAGTGTGACACCAAACCATCCGCAGTTTCACAGTCGGACTATGAGCTTTTGTTTATTGGTAATAGTCACAGCACGGCGAATGGGTTACCTGGCCTGGTAACGACACTCATTGAAAAGGGTAGCGCGCAACAGGCGTGCTAGTCCTTCGGTACTGAAACTTCACCAGCAACATCACTGAAGCGAATTCCGCCGCTAGTGTCTTGCAGTACCCTGAAATCACCACCAATTCTTTCCGCGATGATGCTGCCGGAGGAATCCTTTTCGACGATAAAATCCCCGCCAACATCTTCAAAGCGGATACCGCCTGAGCTGTCTTTTTTAACCAACACTGAGCCGGTGATATCACTGCCGAAAATACTGCCCGAGCCATCTGACAGGACAGTCACGTCGCCTTCAATATTGGCCAGGCTAATGCTGCCTGAAGAATCTTTCAGGGTGACCGAGCCATTTACCTGCTTGATTTTGATGGAGCCGGAACTGTCTTTCACACTCAGTTCTCCCACGTTTTCAAGGGTCATGTTTCCAGAGCTATCTACAACATCCAGCCGCAATTTATCAGGCACAACTAACTCAAGATGCAGGTAGGCATAACGGTTTGTCAGAAAGGACCAGCCACTATCAGTGTCTGGTAGTCCAACCTCAATTTTTGCGATGTCACCGTCTCTGATTTCAATGACCGTTTCATCCAGCCACTCCTGTTTTGATGCGCAAGCTGTTCCCTTGATCACCACTTCATCCAGACCGGTAGCACCGACGATGACCAACTTTCCTGCACCTGCAATGACCGTCAATACCTCACTTTCAGAAACGTCTAGTTTCAGATCGATTTGTTTCTCAAACCTGCAGTCTTCTGCCTGTGCTCCAGCAGGGAGTACCAGCAAAATAATCAGGCTGCCTAATAAAAATGATAATTTCTTCACAGCGATCTCTCCAATTTCAGGCTTTCATTTAATATATACGATGCAAGAATGAAGCCAGTTACATATCTGCCATTATTTCACTGATTTTACGCTATATATAGGCAGCATTCGGAGAAATCAGGGTAAATACCGTGGCGAAACTATCCGTAAATTGGTAAATCTGGCAGTTATTATCTGAATTAAAGTCTAGTTAGCCAAACTTAATGTAAAGAACACTTGATATTAATGGTTGCTACGCATACCATATGTAAAATATACTTTACATTATGACAAAGGAAATAGACTTATGAGCAATGATATAAAAGAATCCAACACCTGGACACAAAAAACCAGGAAAAATACACTTATTCTGGGCTATTGGACCGCTGCATGGCTGGCCTCGATGGCATTGGCAACATTTGGACCGGTTGCGCTTTGGCAATTCGATACAACACTTACGATCCTGGCAGTATTGATGAACCTGGGCATTGGTTTCGGAATGATTTTGGCCAATAAACGGCACCTGAAGGGTCTTGACGAACTACACCAGAAAATCCAGCTCGAAGCGATGGCTATATCACTTGGTATTGGACTGGTAGGAGGCCTGGCTTATTCAATTCTCGATACCACCAATGTCATGGCATTTCATGCCGAAATTTCGCACCTGGTGATTCTGTTAGGCCTGACTTATTTAGGCGGTATTATTTTCGGCCATAGGCGATATCGATGAAAAACCGTCTCAAGGTGCTTCGCGCTGAACGCGATTGGACGCAGGCACAACTGGCTATGGCTCTGGAAGTTTCACGGCAGACAGTTAATGCGATTGAGACCGGCAAATTTGATCCCAGTTTGCCACTTGCTTTCAAAGTAGCCAGACTATTTGACTTGTCGATTGAGGATATTTTTGATGACCACACGTAGGGAATCGATTCAAATCATGGCGGGCGCAGCGGCGATGGCGGCAATTCCCGGAATATCAATTGGCGCCTCGAATGATCTTTATCATCGTTCGGTCATTATTGATGCACTGTGTTTTGGCAAGGACTGGGATGAGTCGGTTTTTAAGGGCTTGAAGGAAGCCGGTTACACAGGAATTATCGAAAGCCTGGACCGGCGTGATCTGCAAACTGCGATTGACGAACTGATTAAGTGGCGAAAAAGATTCGCTCAGCACGAGGACAAACTTATTCCTGCTCTTGTTGCGGCAGATTTTGAACTTGCGAAACAAAGTGGACGTACGGCTGTGGTCATGAATTTTCAAAATGCCACCATGCTTGAAGGCGATGCCGATAATGTTGAGGCCTTGCATGCTCTCGGTATGCGATGTTTCCAGCTGACTTACAACTACCGTAATTTACTGGGTGATGGTTGCCTTGAGCGGACTAATGCCGGTTTGTCGGAGTTTGGAGTGGAAGTGGTCGAGCGCATGAACGAGGTCGGTGTGATGGTCGACCTTTCGCATTGTGGCGGGCAAACCACGCTTGATGGAATTGCGTTCTCAGCAAATCCTGTTGCCATGACGCACACCATGTGTAAGGGATTACGCGAACATCCGCGCGCCAAGTCCGATCAAGCCATCCGTGCCTGTGCTGAAAAGGGTGGGGTGACTGGAATCGCAGCGCTTGGTTATTTTATCGGCCCGGACCCCGGTGGTGATACCACCATTGAGCATTATGCAGACCATATTGAGCACGCAATTTCACTCGCGGGTCATGAGCATGTAGCCCTTGCTACCGATTTTCCGCCACAGGGCATTTCCCCATGGGCAACCAAGGAAGAATGGTATGAACCACGGCTTAAAGTCTTTAAGCCGAGCTATGAAGTACGCTGGCCACCCTGGATTCCAGAACTCGACACCCCTGACCGGTTCCGGAATCTCATCAAGGTGCTCGATCGCCGGGGCTGGAGCGAACCCAATCTCGAATTGCTCCTGGGCCAAAACTGGATGCGGATATTTGGGGAAACCATCGGTTGAAGTTAAGTGAGTATCAATAAATTCAGATAATGTCATGAGGCGGGGAAAGGCTATGATTTTCGCCTAAAACCAGAGGACAATTTGTGATGATGATCAATTCCAATTACTTAAAGTCACTCCTGCTGGTCTCGCTGGTGATTTTTACTGGTCAGGTTTCAGCAAAAGACAACAGCGCGACTAACCGGGCCCATGCTGTCATGCAGGAATTTTTCGATGGCAGTGGCACACCAGGATTATCAGTTTCTGTCGGTCTGGGAGATGCAATCGTCTGGTCTGAAGGGTTTGGTTATGCTGATTTGGAACAAGGCGTAAAAGTAGACCCGGCCCGGACCAGGTTTCGCATTGGAAGTGTAATCAAGTCCATGACCGCATTCGCTGCAGCGCAATTGGTGGATGCCGGCAAGCTTGACCTGGAAGTCCCGATCCAGACCTATGTGCCGGATTTTCCTGAAAAGCGCGGCACCATTTCGACCCGCCAGTTGCTCGGGCATTTGTCCGGGATCCGTCACTACGGCGCTGGAGAGTTCTTCAGTCGGGAACACTACGGGAATGTCACTGCAGGCCTGGTGATTTTTAAGGACGACCCGTTGCTGGGCATGCCCGGGGATGCATATCAGTACTCATCTTACGGCTACAACCTTGCCAGCGCGGTCATCGAAAGTGCAGCGGGGCAGGATTACCTTTTGTACATGGTAGATCACGTTTTTAAGCCACTGGGCATGGAAAATACCGTGCCTGATTACCTGGCCCAGATCACACCCGGCAGAGGCCGTTACTATTACAGGGATGATGCCGGCAATGTGTTGAATGCTCCCGAGGTAGACAACAGTTACAAATGGGCCAGCGGAGGTGTGGTGGGAACCTCTAACGACCTGGTGCGGTTCGGATTGGCGCAGTTAGCTGAGAATTTCATCAGCGATACAACGCGGAAGATGTTCTGGACAGAGCAAACCACCAACTCCGGTGAAACAACAGGCTATGGACTAGGCTGGCGCATCATCACTGATGAGACCGGCAGCCTGTGGATTGGACATACGGGCGGTTCTGTTGGCGGCACCACCTCGTTCTGGATTCTGCCCGAGCATGAGCTTGTGATTGCTGCCATCAGTAATTTATCCAGTTTTAACTACGATAACGTACTGGTCACGCTGAAAGATATTTTTACCGACCAATAGTCAATTCCCTGGCCCGCAGCGGTTTTCCATCGGCTATGCCATGTCACGCCCAGGTCAGATCGAAAGAAAGAAACTTGCCAGCGTCGCACTCATCAGGTTGGCCAGGGTGGCTGCTGCAACCGCGCGCAGGCCAAAGCGGGCAACGTGCTCGCGACGATCGGGTGCTATGGCGCCAAGACTGCCTATCAGCACTGCAATTGACGCAATATTGGCAAAGCCGCATAAGGCAAAAGTCACGACTGCCTGGGAGTGTTCACTCAAGGTGTCTTTGATCTGTACGAAATCAACGTAAGCAACAAATTCATTGAGGATAATTTTCTTGCCCACCAGGTTGCCTACCAGTTGAGCATCCTGCCAGGGGATACCCATCAACCAGGCAATGGGTGAAAACAATACGCCCAGCACTGACTCAAAGGTCAGGTCACCATAGCCAAACGCAGACCCGAGCAGACCAAACAAACCGTTCAAAAGAGACAAAAGTGCAATAAAAGCAATCAGCATGGCACCAACATTAACCGCAATTTTGGTGCCTTTTGCGGCGCCGTCGGCGGCAGCAGCAATGACATTTGCAGCACGATCAGTTTCTTCTTGTTTCGGCTCTTCCTCAACCAGTTGGTCGTCTGTTGTTTCGGTATCCGGAAACAGGATTTTCGCCATCATCAGGCCGGCTGGCGCGGCCATGACACTGGCTGCAATGAGGTATTCAATTTGTATCCCCATCGCTGCGTAGCCAGCCAGCATAGAGCCTGCCACAGTTGCCATGCCGGTCACCATGATAGTGAACAACTGCGAGTCGCTGATGGAGTGAATATAGGGTCGCACAACGAGCGGTGCTTCTGCCTGGCTGACAAATATATTGGCTGCCGCACAAAAGGACTCAACCCGGCCGGTGCCTATGACTTTTTGAAACAAACCGCCGATGACCTGCACCACCCGCTGCATGATGCCCAGGTGATATAGCACTGCCATGAGTGAAGAGAAAAAGATAATGATCGGCAGAATCCTGAGCGCAAAGACAAACCCGACCTTGTCGGTCACGAGGTCGCCAAAAAGGAAAGAAATTCCGACTTGAGAGAAAGCAATTACCCATTGCACCGCGGTGCCGAGGTGGGACAAAAGTGTTTTTCCAGGCGGAAAAAACAGCACAAATCCGGCCACGACCACCAGCAAACCAAATGCTGATGCCACGGTTCTGGCATTGATTGCCCGTCGATCCTTTGAAAGTGCAACGGCAATCGCGATCAAGGCCGCCATACCCAACAGGGGAATTCCTGAACCCATGACTTACTCCCGGTTAATTTTCTTTGTGCTCACCGGGTTGCAGTTTACCCAGTTCCCAGTCGCCCGAGCGTATGCGAATCAGTCGCAGGGTGGGGTGATTGATTGCTGCGGTCATGCGACGCACCTGGCGGTTGCGGCCTTCGCTAATGGATAATTCAAGCCAGCTTGTGGGTATAAGCTGCCGGTAACGAATTGGCGGATTTCTCGGCCAAAGCTTTGCTGGTTCTTCAATCAGTCTGACCTCGGCCGGCCGGGTTCTCCCGTCTTTGAGAACGACACCTGCACGCAATTTCTGCAGTGAATCCTCTGCAGGCTCACCTTCCACCTGGGCCCAATAGGTTTTTTTTGAAAAAAACCGGGGATGGGTGATTTTTTGCACCTGTTGACCGTCATCACTGAGGATCAGTAAGCCTTCAGAATCATAGTCCAGGCGGCCGGCTACACGTAGCGCCGGGTCATCGAAAAAGCTGCTTAGAGTTGTCTTGTCACCGCTTTTACGGAATTGTGACAGCACCATGAACGGTTTATTAAATATTACAATTCGACTCATACGCTAATGCTTGGAAAACGGTTTCAAGCGCCTGCCTCCAGTTCATTCCAGCGGTCAAAAACAGTGGTCAGCTGATTTTTGACCTTGGCGAACTCCTCCGTAACGCGTTGAATATCTTCAGCTTCTGATTGGTAAAATCCTTCTGATGCCATTTGTAGTTCAAGTTGAGAGTGCTGCTGCTCCAGGTTTTCAATTTTTGCCGGCAAAGCCTCAAGTTCACGGATCTGTGCAGATGTTAATTTACGCTTGTTGCCAGGTAATTGGTCCTGGCTCAAGGTTTTACTGTCTGATTCGGGTTTTGATATTGTGATCGGGTCTTCATCGCCGGGTATAATCAGCCTTCCTCCACGTGCTTCCCAGTCACTATATCCACCAACGTGTTCGCTAACACCTCCGTGACCATCCATCACAATCAAACTGGTCACTACGTTGTCCATGAATTCACGATCATGACTGACCAGCAATACAGTGCCATCGAAATTCATTAGTATTTCCTCCAGCAATTCCAGGGTCTCGATGTCCAGATCGTTTGTCGGCTCGTCAAGCACCAGCAAATTAGCTGGCTTACTGAATAGTTTGGCCAGTATGGCGCGATTCTGTTCTCCGCCCGATAATGCTTTGACTGGCATTCGTACGCGTTCCGGGCTAAACAGAAAATCTCCAAGGTAGGAGATGGCATGTCGTCGTCTGCCTTCCAGTTCGATAAATTCCTGGCCACCGCAAACATTGTCGATCAGGTTTTTTTCCGGATCGAGGTGCTCTCGCAATTGGTCTGAATAGGCGATTTCCAGTTTTGTGCCCAGTTCGACTGTGCCAGAATCGGGTTGCAATTCGCCCAACAGTATTTTTACCAGTGTGGATTTTCCGGCGCCATTGGCGCCAACCAGTCCTATCCGGTCACCGCGCTGAATGATGGTTGAGAAATCTTTGATCACCTCAATACCATCAAATGAATGACTAACATGCTCCAGTTCAGCAACAATTTTTCCGGATCTCGAAGCATCTTCAATTGAAAACCCTGCAGTTGCCATACGTTCCCGGCGCTGGCTTCGTTCTTCACGCATTGATTCGAGCTCACGAACCCGCCCCTCATTACGCGTACGACGTGCCTTAATGCCCTGACGTATCCAAACCTCTTCCCGGGCCAGTTTCTTGTCAAATAATTTATTGGCCTGTTGTTCTGCATTGAGCTGTTGCTCAACATGACGTAGAAATCCCTGGTAATCACCCTGCCACAGGGTCAATTTTCCACGGTCCAGCTCGGCCATGATATTGGCCACATTTTGCAGGAAACGCCGGTCATGGGTAATCAGTATCAAAGCGCCATTGAAGTTGCGCAACTGTTCTTCAAGCCACTCAATCGCCGGGATATCCAGGTGGTTGGTTGGTTCGTCCAGTAACAAAATGTCAGGTTTGCTCACCAGCGCCTGGGCCAGCGCAACCCTGCGCCGCCAGCCACCCGACAGTTCTGCCATGTAAGCATCTGCGGGCAGTTGCAGTTGCGTAATGGTCGCTTCTACGCGACTTTGCAGCCTCCAGCCATCAACGGCTTCAAGCGCATGCTGGACGCGGGCAAGGGCATTCATATCCAGGTCTTCCCCGGCTTGCAGCAAATGGTGGTACTCAGCAATAAGCTGGCCGGTCTCGGCCAGACCCGAGGCCACCACGTCATAGACTGTCTGATCATCAGCGTCGGGCAGGGCTTGTTGCAACCAGGCGATGCGTGTACCGGGCCTGAGCCAGCGCTCGCCGGTATCGGGTATTAGTTCACCTTTCATTATTTTTAATAATGTTGTTTTACCCGTGCCATTTCGCCCCAGCAAGCCAATTTTGTTGCCCTTGGAAATATTCAGGTTCAACCCATCCATCAGAATATGGGAACCATAATGAAGATCTATATTTTCGAGACGTAAAAGTGGCATATTAAACAAGGTCATTGTGAACGGGTGCGCATTTTACGTTAAGAACCAAGCTTATGACCAGACCAGAATCAACTCCAAAGGGGTAATATTTCTGTTGTCGTATTGAAGAAACTGCCGATCGCCCCGATTCTTTAAGCCATACACAGAACCAGCACAGGAAAACAAAAATGCCTTCATTCGACGTTGTATCGGAAGTTGACCATCATGAATTGAGCAATGCCATTGATCAGGCCAACCGGGAAGTCACGACCCGCTTTGATTTCAAAGGCACAGGTTCCATCTTCGAATTGAATGAGCAGCTTATCGCCATGAACACGGAATCTGAATTCCAGTTACAGCAAATGTACGACATTTTGTGCAATAAACTGGTCAAGAGAGGTGTAGACATTACTTGCCTGGAAAAAGGTGAGCCGGTTATCCAGGCAAGGACTGCAACCCAGGGCGTCACCGTTCGTGAGGGAATCGAGACTGCAGATGCCAAGAAAATGGTCAAATTGATTAAACAGCGTAAATTGAAAGTACAGACTACCATTCAGGGTGCGCAGCTTCGGGTAACGGCTAAAAAACGTGATGAGTTACAGGTGACAATCGCATTATTGAAATCCAAAAAATTCGGGTTGCCATTACAATTCAAAAACTTCAGGGACTAGACGGCTTGGCCGGCAACAAAACCTGAAGACCAGGCCCACTGGAAGTTAAATCCACCCAGGTGACCGGTCACATCCACCGCTTCACCGATAAAATAGAGTCCCGGGGTGGTGGATTCCATCGTTTTCGATGATAAATTGCAGGTATCCACTCCTCCCAAAGTCACTTCTGCCGTGCGATATCCTTCCGTGCCCGCCGGTTTGAGTGACCATTTATTGAGCATCCGGCCTATCGCCTCCAAGCGGGAGTCCGGCCATTCCGCCAGGGCGGTTTCGGCTAATCCCGACCAGCGCTGCTGTTCCAGTTCCACCACCAGTTTGCGGGATAGACATCTATCCAGCCGGCTGCGCAGCAGGGATTTCGGGTAGTTCTTTTTCCAGTTCAATAACAGTTCTGTTGCGTTGTGGTCCGGAAGTAAATTGACGAATAGCACCTCGCCGGGGCTCCAGTAACTGGAAATCTGTAATATTGCTGGCCCACTCAAACCCCGGTGGGTGAATAGAATATCTTCGCGAAAGGATTGCTTTTCATTAAACACTATTGCTTCCAGGGAAACACCCGACAAGCGGCTGCACACATCATGCATGTTATCGGTAAAAGTAAGCGGAACAAGTCCGGCAGAGTTTGGAGTCCTGCTAAGACCAAAAGCATCGGCAAGTTCATATGCAAACCCGGAACCTCCGAGACTGGGAATAGACAATGCACCTGATGCAATCACCAGCGAGCCGGCAAAGAAACTACCCCGGCTGGTTCTGAGGTGAAAGTCTCCGCTAGCAGCAATACTTCGATCCGATCTCCTGATGTCTGCCCGATCTGCTGTCCACGATCCCTTGGTGTGATGTACCGACTGGGTTTCGCAGTTAAGTATGATTTCAATTCCTGACCGCGCACATTCATCCAGCAACATGGCCACGATCTGTTTGGCTGAGTGCTTGCAAAAAAGCTGGCCGCTCAGTCCGTTTACGGTTTCCTTTTCAAAATATTCAATTTCATGTTGTTCTATCCAGGCGATGAAATCCCACTGGGTGTAACGACTGAGGGCAGATTTGCAGAAATGCGGATTGGCCGAATGATATCGATCAGGAGCGATATGCAAGTTGGTGAAATTGCACCTTCCCCCGCCCGACATCAGGATTTTCTTACCTATTTTGTTAGAGCGTTCAAGCACCAGCACACGCCGACCGCGCCCGGCGGCAGTAATGGCGCACATGAGTCCGGCGGCGCCTGCGCCAATTACAATGAGGTCAGGGTTTTTCATGTTTAGAGATTGCAAATTGGGTACAAAGGTATAATACCCTGCTCAAACTGCCTTCACGTTTGATCTCATCAATTACCGGTTTAAACGTTATGGCCAAAGACAGCTTTTCAAGCCTTCCTATTAGCAAATCCCAGGTCGAGAATCTGGAATCCCTGGGTTATAAAAAAATGACTCCGGTGCAGGCAAGAAGCCTACCGTATGTGTTAAAAGGCAGGGACCTGATTGCAAGAGCAAAAACCGGCAGCGGGAAGACTGCAGCATTTGGGATCGGAATTCTGGCCCGGATCAACCCACGATTCTTCGGTGTTCAGGCGTTAATTTTATGCCCCACCCGCGAGTTGGCGGACCAGGTAGGTAAAGAACTGCGCAGATTGGCACGCAGCACTGCCAACATCAAGCTGGTGTCTTTGTGCGGAGGAAAACCATTTGGGCCGCAAAAGGGGTCTTTGCAACATGGCGCTCATATCGCCGTGGGCACCCCGGGGCGTGTTCACGACCATTTGCATAGAAAAACACTCAAGTTAGACGGGCTCAAAGTCCTGGTCCTTGATGAAGCAGACAGAATGCTGGATATGGGATTTTCTGATGTAGTGTCTGCCATTATTGCCAAAACCCCTAAAACACGACAAACCTTATTGTTTTCAGCAACATATCCTGAATCAATCAAAAAAATCAGCCGCTCAATTCAACGCGATCCTGTGAGCATTACGGTTGAAGCGGAGCATCAACCGGGGGTGATTGAGCAATTATTTTATGAACTCAAAAAGCACGAACGCAACGACACGCTGCTAGCCTTGTTCGGTCACTACAAACCTGAATCCACGCTGGTGTTTTGTCACACCAAAAAGCAATGTGATGATGTTGCTTCTTTTCTGAAAGGACGACGAATTGATGCCCTGGCAATCCATGGCGATCTGGAACAAAAGCAACGTGACCAGGTCCTGGTGCAATTTGCCAATCATTCCTGCTCTGTGCTGGTCGCAACTGATGTTGCCGCTCGCGGTCTGGACATCAAGTCCTTGCAGGCAGTGATCAATTACGAGTTACCCAGGGACCCTGAAATATATGTGCACAGGATCGGCCGAACCGGCCGGGCAGGGGAAAAGGGCATTGCCCTGAGCATGTTCACCGAGTCTGAGCAGTATCGTGTCAGGGCGATTGAAGATTATCTTTCCACGCCAGCGATCTGTGATGTTCCCGCTTCATTG
>SMVA01214108.1_pt1 | contig 24709 bp, 21 predicted proteins | sample 2456451 | NCBI WGS metagenome assembly SMVA01 (sample SAMN11095933, study PRJNA526329) | marine sediment metagenome | biome: Marine sediment; feature: Surficial sediment; material: Deep marine sediment; isolation source: Hadal surficial sediment | place: Pacific Ocean | collected 2014-05 | depth... | reverse complement strand
TGCACTCGCGGGAAACTCGGCCATCGCGGTCATGAAGATCGCAGCGGCGATGTACACGGGCAGCTCGGCCATGCTGAGCGAGTCGATCCATTCGATCGTGGACACGGGCAACCAGGCGCTGCTTCTCTACGGAATACGCCGCGCTGCACGGCCCGCCGATGAACGCCATCCTTTTGGCTATGGGCGGGAGCTCTATTTCTGGGCCTTCGTCGTCGCCATCCTGATCTTCGCGGTCGGCGCGGGCGTTTCGATCTACGAGGGTGTTCACAAAGTCCAAAATCCCGAACCCATCACGAACGTAGCCATCAACTACGCTGTGCTGAGCTTCGCCATGCTTTTCGAAGGCGCTGCCTGGTGGGTCGCCTATCGTGCGCTCGACTCCACACGCGGAAATCGTAGCCTGCTCGCGGCCGTACGCGCGAGCAAGGACCCCTCGGTCTTTACGGTCTTGCTGGAAGACACCGCGGCGATGCTCGGTCTCGTCGCCGCGTTCATCGGGATCGCGTTGGGTCAATGGCTCGACATTCCCGAACTCGATGGCGTCGCCTCGATCGTCATCGGATGCATCCTGGCCGGTACCGCCATTTTGCTTGCCCAGGAGACGAAAGGGCTCTTGATCGGAGAGGGAGCGGACCCCGAGGTCGTCCGAGAAATCTCTCGCGTCCTCACCGCGCATTCCGCGATCGACCGAGTGAACGAGATTCTCTCGATGCATCAAGGGCCCGACGACATTCTCGTCAACGTGAGCGTCGAGTTTCGCGACGGCCTGGAGATCGGTGAGGTCGAGCGACACACGGCGGCGATCGAGCGGGAAATCAAGGCACGAATTCCCGGTGCACGACGCGTGTTCATCGAGGCCCAGTCCGCCGCTGACCACTATCGAGATCGCGCGGCACACCGCGAAAGGACCTAGGAATCTGCCTGGAGAGGGCCGTACTCAAAAAGTGTAGCGGAGCCCCAAAAGAAATTCGTGGAAGTCGATCTCGACATCGAATGTGCCAGCATCAGTGCCTTCGAATACGGCGTCGAACTTCGCGTCGGTTGTTCCCAGGTAGCGATATCCGGCACTCAAATCGAAATTCTCGGAAAGTGCGTAGCCTATCCCGGCCATGACGTTCCACGCGAATTGGGTCGTCTTGTTATTGGAGACCGAAGTTCCCGAACGCTCGAGGATGTCGACGTCGACGAAACCGTTGCCAATGCCAACACCTAAATACGGTTTGATCGGAATCCCAAAGTCGATGTCATAGTAGACGTTAGTCATTACGGAGAACAGGAGAATTCTTCCCCCAACGCCCAGCCCATTTTTTTCGATGGCGGTATTTCGATAGCTGGCATTCACCTCTATCCGAAAATCCTCGTACAAACGAAACCCAACCGCGGCACCGAAGACGTAGCCAACATCGAAGTTCGCCTTGAAGTTCGGCGAAGAACCTGAGCCTCTAATATCCGAACCCGAAAGAACCGACACTCCAGGGCTGACTTCCAGATATACCCGCGGGCCTGCCATGGCGTCGACAGCGAACGTCAAGCCAATGAAAAGTGCGACCGCTGTCGTGAAATGTCGAATCATGCTTGATTCTCCTTACGGAACAGAAAGCAAGGGCGATTATAGGTTCCCGAACTATCCCAGACAAGCAGCGTTTCATACTAGGCGCCTATCCCGCGGCCCCTGCGATCGTGATGCGCGCCCCTCACTCTGGCAGGGGCTCTGGAAGGGTTCGGGGTTTGACGGATCAGAGCCCGAGCACCTTGCACGTCGACGCATGGATACGGCGCGCCATCTCGGTCGGCCCCTCGTCCAGCAAGGACAGACTGAAAACTTCAGGCGCCCAGATCGGATCGGCGCCAATCTCGTCGAGAATTCCGAGTAGAGCCGGCCAGTCGACCTCGCCCTCGCCGGGCAGCAACCGATTCGTCATCGACTCCAACATGGCATCGTCCCCGGTCGCGGCAAGCGTCGTATCGTCGAGCTGCACACAGTGGATTCGTTCACCCGGAATCGAACGAAGCGTCGCCTCATCCGGCCCACCCGGCTGACGTAGCCAATGCCACGCATCGACGACCAGACCCAGATTCTCGGCGCCCGCGTCCCGCACGAGTTTCCACGCGCTCTTCAGATCGGGGAGCCCCGTCCAGGGGAGCCATTCGATGCAGACGTTCAGACCACGTTCCCCCGCCATCTTTGCGAGTTCAGCGAGACCCGTCGTCGCCGCATCGAAATCGATTTCGGAAGCGAGCACGACACCCGCCACCGCCTTCGCCTCATAGAGCGTCGCGACATCGAAGATCGGGCCGCACTGGCGCTCGATCGCCTCCCGATCGCCGGTCTCCCATCCGATCAGCGACTCCACGATCGGAACCGAGATTCCCCGATCCGAATGCCAGCCCCGGATCCGATCCGAACTCACGCCGTCCGCGAGCGCGGCCATGTGATGGAAGGCCCACAATGAGGCACGGGAAAATCCCGCATCCGCCGTGGCGTCGATGATGGTCTTGAATTGGTCACCCGAAATCTCCATCGCCCCCCCGATCAACGGGGCGTTGCAGAGAACGAGATCGTCTGCTCGCGATGGGCTCATTGAAACATCCTCTCTGGCGGCAAGTACACGCCGATTCGATTCTTCCGGCAACGAATTCTAGTCGCAATTCGGAGCCCGCGCCCCGCCGCATCGAGATCCGGATTTCGTTCCACCGCGGGTCCAAGTCGGGCTACCGTCTCTGGTGATGACACGCGGACTCGATCGCCGCCAATTTCTGAGCTCGACGGGCGCCCTGATCGGCGGGACCGCGGCCAGCCTCTTGCTGGGCGGCTGTTCCGCCCCCGATCCAGCTCGATACAACGAGGCCGATGTGGCGCTGCTGGCGGAACAACGACGCCGGGAGCTCGAACAGTCGGGCAAGGGTCGCTTCGGCGTTCAGCGCTTCCGGGGCTATCGCGGTCTCGCCGACCTCCCTTGGTTCGAACTCGAACCGAGCGGCCGGCTCGTTTGCGTCGACGACCGTATTCCGATGGCGATCGACATGCATTGCCATCTCGGCATGTCCGTCCTGTTCAAACCCGAGCTGGATCTTCAAGCGCGCACGGATCGCGTCCGCCATTTTCTAGACTGCGACGCAACCGACCCCGGTTGCGATCTCGATCTCGATATCTACGTCAACGGAAACTTCAGCGAGCCCGCCCTCGAGACGCTTCGACACGAGAGCATCTTGCAGGGCCTCTGGGGCAGCGACTTCGCCCGCAGCCACACGATCCCGAACCTGCTCGACGAGATGGACGCGACACGCGTCGAGAAGGCGATGATCCTTCCGATCCGCTTCGACTTTCCCTTCGGAGACGACCTCGCCAAAGATTGGAGGAAGGCCATCCGAGAGTCCGGAACGGCCGATCGATTGGTGCTGGGTGCCTCGGTCCATCCGCGGGACGCGCGACGCGTCGAACGACTCGAAGCCTTCGCGAAGGCGGGGGCCCGTGTCGTCAAGCTTCACCCGACGATGCAAGCCTTCTATCCCGACGAACCCGATGCGATGGTGATCTACGAAGCCGCGGAACGCCTCGGGATGATCATCTTCTATCATGGTGGCCGCGCGGGGATCGAGCCCGAGTCGCGACATCGCTACGCGATGCCTCGCCACTACGAGGGTGCCCTCGCGAATTTTCCCAATTTGCCTTTCGTCTTTGGTCATGCGGGCGCACGCGACGGCAACGCGATGCTCGAGCTCGGATCGCGCTACGAGAATGCCTGGTTCGGAATTCACGGACAGGGCATCTCGCATCTCGACAAGATGATCGAGCGCACCGGCGGCGAGCGAATGCTCTTCGGGACGGATTGGCCCTTCTATCATCTTGCCACGAGTCTCGCGAAGGTCTTGATCGTGACCGACAGCCCCGATCGCAGCGAAATCAGGCATGCCATTCTGCGCGGCAACGCCGAACGCCTACTCGGCTAGCCCGAATCAACAGGAGTCGAAATGAGCGTCCCCATTCATGGACTATGTGATCCGCGCTTCGAAAGAGTTCGCCGGGTCTTCAGCGAACGAATCGAAGCGGGCAAGGAAGTCGGTGCCGCGATCGCGTTCACGCTGAATGGAGAATCGGTCGTCGATCTCTGGGGCGGGTATCTCGCTCCCCCAGGTTCCCCGGACGCCGAGCGCGAATGGGAGCGCGACACCCTCGTCAACACCTACTCGACCACGAAGGGCATGACGGCGATCTGTGCGCATCGCCTGGTCGAGCAGGGACTCCTCGATCTCGACGCACCCGTCGCGCAATATTGGCCCGAGTTCGCCGCCGCTGGAAAGGCCGAGATCCCCGTTCGCTGGTTGCTTTCCCACCAGAGCGGACTGCCCGCAATCCGAAAGCCCCTGCCCCCGGAAGCCCTCTTCGACTGGACCGTCATGTGTTCTGCGCTCGCCGAACAAGAGCCCTGGTGGAAGCCCGGCACACAGCACGGCTACCACCCCGTCACCTACGGGTTCCTGATTGGCGAAGTCATTCGTCGCGTGGGGGGCCGCAGCGTCGGGCAGATGTTTCGAGAGGATGTGGCCGAACCGCTCGATGCGGATTTCCACATCGGTCTGGCGGCGAAAGAGCATGGCCGTGTTTCGGACCTGATCGGCGGCATCGCGCCCCCAAAACCGAAGCCGGGCAAACCCGCATTGAAGATCAAGGGCCCGATGGGGGATTTCCTGCGCGACATGACGGACCCCACGACGATGGTCGGAGCCGCGTTCAACAATCCCCGCATGTCCAAGGGAACGGTCAACTCGGCGGCCTGGCGTGAAGCGGAGATTCCGGCGGGCAACGGTCATGGCACCGCGCGATCGCTCGCTCGAATTTACGGCGCGCTTGCCCTGGGCGGGGAGATCGACGGCGTTCGCATTCTCGAAGCGGACACCATTCGTGCGGCGCGAACCGAACAAGTCTCGGGCCCCGATGCGACGCTCGGCCAGATTCCCATGCGCTACGGACTCGGCTACATGCTGCGAAGCGACTTCATGCCGCTGTCGCCAAGTCCCAACGCCTTCGGACATCCCGGGGCGGGCGGCTCGATCGGCATGGCCGACCCCGACGCAGGGGTCAGCTTTGGTTATGTGATGAACAAGATGCAGATGGGACTCGTGGGGGGAGCGACCGCGTTTGCGGTCATCAAGGCTTTCTTCGAGGATCTCTGAGACCGCCAATCGATGGAGCCACAGCCACCCACGAGCGAATCGTGGGGCGCTATCCTGCCGAGACCGCCATCTCCTCAGTCCTCAACCCTCAACCTTCAGAGTCAAGGAGGCGAATCGAACGTCATGGCCGAGAATCCGATGACGGAAGCGGAAGTCAAGCGCTTCCGCAGAATGCTGAAGCCCTTTTCCAGGTTCAACAGTTTCATCTACAAGCTCACCGGCGGCCGTGTCATGGGGCGACTACAAGGTCGACCGATCATGCTCGTCACGATGACCGGCGCCAAGAGCGGAAAGTCCCGCACGGTTCCCCTGATGTATGTGCCCTACAAAGAGGGCGTGATCATCGTGGCCTCCCAGGGTGGCTCCCCACGATCTCCCGTTTGGACGCGGAACCTGATCGCGAATCCGGACATCGTCGTCCAATACAAGAGCAAGCTCATGAACCTGCGCGCGAGACAGGTGGACGATGCGGAGAAGGCCTTGGTCTGGCCCATCTGCGTCGAACACTACCCTGAATACGAGGACTACCAGAAACGCACAGACCGAAAAATACCGGTCTTCGTCTGCGAGCCGCGCTGACGGATTCCATCGACTTCGTTCCCGGCCACCCGGGAAACGAGCCGCCTAACGTGAGGCGGTCTTGCGTGGATGCTTTCGCTTCAGGTGGGCGGGTTGGCCGGGGCGCTTCGTCTTCGGGTATCGGGGGGCCCCCGACGGACCCGATGCTGGCGCGCCAGCACCTGAACCCTTCTTTTTGTCGCCGCCTTTGAACGACGACGGGGATGAAGTCGATCGACCCTCGGCACGCCGGACGAAAATACCCGGATCTCGGCGATCGGGCCGTCGCGCCCGGGTTTCAAAGGCGTCTGCCACATCGCTGGCGATATCGACCGTCGACGATTTGGCCGAAATCTGAATCGCACCGACCTGTTGGCTATCGAGCCCACCGCGACGACAGATATGCGACAGGATCCGGCTCGGCGACGCACCCGTCTCCTGGCCCCAACTCACAGAGAAGCGTGTGTATGCGACGGGCCCCGTTTCCCCATGGCGAGCCTTTCCGGGGGTTCGACCGGCGCTTGCGCGATCGTGCCCTCCACGCGGGGAGCCCATACCCGGGCCGCGCTTCTTGCGGCCGTTGTCCGCGAAAGGATCGAGCCCGACGACATTCATCGGTTCCCTCGGCGGCTTCGGCTTCGCCATCTCGAGTAGCGTCGCGACGACGTGGGTCGCGTCGCGTTCCTCGATCAACTGCTTCGCGTAGATAAGTTGTGCTTCGGTCGGAGCGTCCGCATCGAGCCGCGCGTGCATCTCGCGGCGGGCCTGTTTGACGAGCGCCTTGTGCACGTTCTCCGGCTTCGGCACAGGTTGCCAAGAAACCTCGATCCGTGCAGCTTGGAGCATCCGGGCCATCTTTCGGGAATCGGGACCGGCGACGAAGAGCACGCTCTGGCCGGTGCGACCTGCTCGACCCGTGCGACCGCTGCGATGGATATAGGCTTCCGAATTTCGCGGCGGATCGATATGCACCACGGTCGAGATGTCGGGAACGTCGATGCCTCTCGCGGCCACGTCGGTCGACACCAGGATATTGAAGGTACCGCTTCGGAAAGCCGCCAGCGTTCGCGTTCGCTGGGCTTGTGGAAGCTCGCCGCTGAATGGCGCCGCGGAGAAGCCGTCGCTCGCCAGCTTTTCGGCCAGCTCGGTCGCGTCCACTCGACGATTGACGAAGAGCAGACAGCGTGAGTCGCCCGCGAGTAGCAGAACGTTGACCAGGGCCGCGTAGGTTTCGTGTCGGCGAATCGCGTAGGCGATATGCCGGATATCAGAGTTGGCGACACCCAATCGTGTCCCCTCGATTCGGAGCACGTTTCGCTGGTATTTATCCGCCAGGCTCACGACCCCTCGCGGAAACGTTGCCGACATCAGATGGCTCGCACGATTCTCGGGCAGCTGATCGAGAATTCCCTCGAGCTCTTCGCGAAAACCCATGTCCAGCATCTGATCGGCTTCGTCGAGGATCACGTGTTCGATCGAATCGCAGTCGATGGCGTGGTTGCGCATATGGTCGAGTAGGCGGCCCGGTGTCCCGACGACGAGGGCCGGCCCGCGAGCCAGGGCGCGACGCTCCCCCTCGAGCGAGGTCCCGCCGGTCACGACTTCGACCCTCAGTCCCCGAATATTCGCGTAGAGCCATTGCAACTCGTCCCGGACCTGAGCCGCCAGCTCGCGGGTCGGCACGATGACCAGGGCCGTCGGATGGGCGGCCTTGCTTCGGGGTTTGCGGGGCGGGGAAGAGTTCTTGCCGTCCTTGCGCTTCGCCTGCTTGGGGGGCGCCGCTTTCGCGCCCCCTTCGATCGCGCCCCCTTCGATGAAGTGGGACGCGAGGGCGATTCCGATCGCGACCGTCTTGCCCGAACCGGTCTGAGACGAGATTCGCAGATCCCGCCCCCGGGACTCGGCAGCCACAACCGCACGCTGGACCGCGGTCAATTCGGTGAACCCACGCGAGGTCAGCGCGGCCGCAATCGGGTCGGGTAGGCTCTCGAATGGATCGTTCGTCGTCGTGGTCATAGAATCGTCGCTGGAGGGGGTCGTCACGTTGGGGCTCGAAGTTGGGGGTCGAAAGAAGGTGATCCGAACCACCCGTTGCGCTCCGTGTCATGCGCCGCAAAGAGCGGACTCGCGCGAGGAGTCACGAAGCCCTCTAGCGGGGTTTCGTGCCAGACGGAGATAGGCGTTTCGTCAGGGATCAGGGATTGTTGAGGGCGCACCTTAGCACAGCCCAATGGGAGCGGCGCCCACCCTCGTTCTGCGGCCATTCTGCGGACCGCCGAAGGGAGTGGAGCATCGAGGGCCGCGACTCTCGCGTCGCGTCGACAACCCGAACTCGATCGCCGGCCCGGTGGAATCCGAAGCGCAGACCGAGTCGAGACTACTCTGCGTCGGACGCGGTCTGACGCTCTTCGAGGTCCTCCCAGCGGGCCGTCAGTTTCGCAGCGGTGGCCTCCGCCTCTTCGAGGGCGAAACGCGCGGCCGCGCCCTCTTCCCCAGACCCTCGATAGATCGCAGGATCCGCCAGTCGAAGCTGGGCCTCCGAAATTTGGGCCTCCGCCGCTTCGATCGCTTCGAAGAGCCCGGCCAGTTCTTCGCGTTCGGCTCGGTTCAACGCTTTGGGCCTGACCACCGAAACCGATGATCCAGGCGCGCGCCTCGGCGTGGTTTCGATCGGTCGCTCGGCAGCGGAATCCCGGCTGATCTCACGGGCTCGCCGAGCGCGATAGTCGGAATAGCCCCCGACATGAAGCTCGATCCGGCCATCCCCTTCGAACGCGAGAATCGAAGTGGCGACACGATCGAGCATCCAGCGATCATGACTCACGAGGATGGCACAACCTCCGAAATCGAGAAGCATCGACTCGAGCGCACTCAACGTCGAAACGTCGAGATCGTTCGTCGGTTCATCGAGCAGAAGAAGGTTGCATTTTTGCGCGAGCAGTCGCGCGAGACAAACCCGGGCCCGCTCACCCCCCGACAGGTCGCCGACACGAATCCGTTGCTGAGAACGACGAAAGAGAAATCGCTCCAGGTAGTTTCCGACGGAGAGCTCTTCGCCACCGATGACGACGCGATCGGCCTCCCCGACCACGGCCTCTCGAACGGTTTCATTGTCGTCGAGATTCGCCCGAGATTGGTCGAGGTAGCCGATCTTCGTGTTGCTCCCCAGGATGATCGATCCGTCCGCCAGGGGCAGTCGGCCTAATAGTGCGAGGAGTAGACTCGTCTTCCCACAGCCGTTGGCGCCGACCACGCCGATTCGGTCGCCGGGCCGCAGAGCGAGATCCAACCCGTCGATGAGACACCGGCCGTCGCGCTCGATGCGGAGGGAGGAAGTCTCGAGGATGGTCTTGCCGAGGCGTTCGGCGTGTAGTTTCAGGTCGGCCTGTCGCTCTTTTTTCGGTGCATTCCGATCGAGCGCGGCCTCGGCGCGCGCCGTACGGGCCTTCTGTTTCGTGCCGCGAGCCTTCGGGGCCCGCCGCAGCCATTCGATTTCGCGGCGCAGAAAATTCTGGCGATTCCGCTCGCTGCGCTCCTCATGGGCTTCCCGTTCGGATTTCGCCAGCAGATAGCGCGCATACCCCCCGTCATAACTGTCGACACGACCGTCGTGGATCTCGAGAGTTCGCGTGGTGACGGCATCGAGAACGCGTCGGTCATGACTGATCAGCAGCAGCGCACCCTTCCATCGGTCGCGGAGAAATTCCTCGAGCCATTCGATCGTTTCGATGTCGAGATGATTCGTCGGCTCGTCGAGAATCGCGAGATCCGGTGCGGCAACGAGCAGTCGGGCCAGCGCCACGCGACGGGCTTCGCCACCGCTCAAGGTATCGACCCCGCGATCCGGGTCCGAAATTCCGAGATGACCGACGGTGGCCTCGGCTTCGTGCTCCCGCTCCCATCCACCCTGACGCTCGAGGGCTTCCCCGACCCTGGCCTGCTCCGAGACCCAGCGCGCCTGCTGGTCGGCATCCGTCGCTTCGCCGATCGCTTCGGTCAGCCGATCGAAACGTCTCTTCGTCTCGCTCCACTCCGCGAGCCCCTCGAGAACGACCTCTCGAACCGTTCGTCCAGGCGCGAACCGCGGCTCCTGTTCGAGATAGTCGACACTCGACCCGCGGCGTCGGGCGATCTTGCCCGAATCGGCCTCTTCGAGCCCGGCCAGCACGCGCGCGAGCGTGGATTTTCCGGCCCCGTTGTTTCCGACCAGACCGATTTTCTCCCCACGACGAATCGTCAGGCTGACGTCGTCGAAGAGTGTTCGATCCGACACGGTCTTGCGGAGTTGGCTGGCGTCGAGAATTGGCATGGTGGAGGACTGTCGCGCAGCTCACCCGAATCGGCATACAACGGCCGATCCGGGTGGACCGAAAGCGAATCAGAATTTCGAGATCAGCTCGTTTCCCATCTTCTCGAGGCCCTCGCGCAGGGCATCCGGCGTGAATCCGGGCGGTCCCACGGTGAAGCGGCTGACGCCCAGATCCTCGAGACGCTTGATCTCGTCCGGCGTCGGGACGCCTCCGGCCGTGACCTCGATCTCGCCGGGATCGCGGCCGATGCGTTCACATTCCGCTTTGAGCTCCGCCAGACATTCTTCGAGCTTTTCGGCGCGAGCCGGGAAGAAACCATCCCCCAGACGCGCCGCACGACGCGCCGCGACCTTCGAATCTCCACCGATGATGATCGGAATCGTGCCGTTCACCGGCTTCGGATTCGACTCGACATCCGGCCAGGCATAGTGGTCGCCCTGATGCTGGGAAACACCCTTGCTCCAGAGAGCCCGGAGTGCACCGATCGACTCGTCCGTGATTGCGCCGCGCTCTTTGAAGGGCACCTTGAGCGCCTTGAACTCTTCTTCGAGCCAGCCCACGCCGACGCCTAGCATGAATCGGCCGCCCGACAGGGTATCGAGAGTCGCCGCTTCTTTCGCCAGATAGAAGGGATGGCGTTGAGGCAGGATGATGACTCCGGTGGCGAGCTTGATCTTCTTCGTGACCGCCGCTGCGTAGCTCAACCAAACGAAAGGATCCGGAATCGGCATCTCTTCCGTGCCCGGCATCTTGCCGTCCGCGCTGTAGGGGTAGGCGGATTCATAGCCCTTGGGTACGACGACGTGTTCGACCGTCCAAAGGGATTCGACGCCGACCTCCTCCGCGGTCTGAGCGAGCAGCGTCAGTCCTTCGGGTTGAACGAAAGGGCCGGTATTTGCGAACATGAGACCGAATTTCAAGGGAGATTCTCCTACTGGGGCGTATTCTTGCGTGGCGGCACACGATACCCGATTTCGCCGGACCGGCTTCGCCCGACGGGCGCCGCGAGACGCGGCCCGCCGCTACAATTCGCAGCCTACGAGAGATCGCCAGAGAATCGCGCCACGGAGTCGACCATGTCCATCCCGAAACCTTCCACGACAGCAACGAAATCCGTCCCGTCCGAACCGCGCTCCGCCGCGTCCATAAAAAAATGGTGGGGCGAGTTCGACGTCGTGATCGTGGGCTTCGGGGTCGCGGGCGGAGCAGCCGCGATCGAAGCCGCGCGTGCCGGCGCTCGCACGCTGGTCCTCGAACGCGCGACGCGTGGCGGAGGGGCGACGGCGCTTTCGGAAGGAACGATCTATTTCGGAGGTGGAACACGCGTCCAGAAGGCGACGGGCTTCGAGGACTCGGTCGAGAACATGCAGCGACACGTTCAGTCGGCGGCCGGACCCACCTCCGATCCCGAGAAGGTTCGACTCTATTGTGAAGGCAGTCTCGATCATTTCGATTTCTTTTGCGGTATCGGCGTCGAGTTCAAGGACAGCTTCTTCGCGGAGAAGGTGATCTTTCCGCCCACCGACGACTGTTTGATCTTTTCAGGAAACGAGCAGGCCTATCCCTTCAGTGAGGAGAGCCCGCCCGTCCCCCGCGGCCACAAGCCCATGAAAAAGGGCAGCGCAGGCGGCTATATCATCGAACAGATGATCGCGGCGGCCACCGATCTCGGCGTCACGATCCGAAACGAGAGCCGAGTCGAAACCCTGATCCGCGACGATCGTAGACGCGTCGTCGGCGTCGTGGCCCACATCGAGGGCCAGGAAGTCGCGATCAAGGCTACGGGCGGCGTGATTCTCACGACGGGTGGCTTCATCATGAACAAGGAGATGGTCCGTCATTACGCGCCAGACCTCGCCCAATGTCGCTATCCACTGGGAAGCGAAGGCTGTGACGGATCCGGCATTCGAATGGGGCTCGGCGTCGGGGGCGCGGCGATCAACATGCACGAAGGCCTGATGACGACGGTCTTCTTTCCACCGGCCTCGCATATCAAAGGCCTGATCGTGAATCGACAGGGTCAACGTTTCATCAACGAGGATTGCTACCACGGGCGTGTCGCCGACGCGATCATGCAAAAGGCCGACGGCCACGCTTTTCTCATCGTCGATGACTCGATCTACGGAAAGACGATGCTGCCCTTTGAAATCGCCGGTGTCGAGGAATCCATCGAGGACTTGGAGAAGACGCTCGACATGCCCGAAGGCCAGCTTCGATACACCTTCGATTCGTACAACCGTGCGGCCGAACGGGGCGAAGACCCGGTCTTCCACAAGGCCGCAAAATGGATCAAACCCTTGCTCGATCCGCCCTATGCCGCACTCGACATTTCGGCTTCCAAGAGTCTTTGGGCCGCCTTCACTCTGGGCGGACTCGACACCCGACCGACGGGCGAGGTGCAGAGCGTCGATGGTCGAATTATCGAGGGCCTCTACGCAGCCGGCCGCGCATCGGCGGGGCTCACGCGTTCCGGTCGCTACTACGCCAGCGGCATGTCGATCGGCGGAAGCAGTTTTTTCGGTCGGCTGGCCGGACGCACCGCCGCCGCCGCATCCGCGACTTCCCGGAGGCCGTTCGACGACAGCGCACTTTGAAGTTCATCGAGGCATCCCGGGCACAGCGCATGACTTGTCGGGATCGCGGTTCCAGGAAATCCCCCCAGCAGCGCGCCACACCAGGCGCAGATCTTGCTCATCATTCCCCCTTCGAATGGCCGAACGTGTTGACGGAACACACGTCGACTACTTTCCCGGTCGGGCCTCGTTTTGTCGATCCGGTTTAACCCCGATTCGCGCGTTCTTTTTGCCCGCCGCCCGTTTGGGCGAGGGTGAATTCCTCTAGCGCCAGAAAGGATTCTCAGATGTCGTCCGCGCCGACCGAACGCCCATTGATCGTCTGCCTGGGCTATCCGCCCTTCGCCGAGACCCGCTTTCTCGAACGGCTGCGGGCTCTCCGGGGCGTCGAGCCGGTCGTGCTACCGATCGATCCCGATGGACATTGGGCCGACGCGACGGCCCACGTCGCCTATCCGGAGCCACCCCCCTGGGCGAGTTCCGTGGCCCAAGAGCGCGCAGCAATTCTCGCCAAGGCCCATGTCCTGATGACCTTGCACACGCCGGACCGACTCGCGGAGCGCTCACCGAATCTCCGCTGGATCCAGGGCTCCGGCGCGGGCGTCGAACAGTTCTCGCGGGCGGGTGTGACCCAGAATCGAGTGGTCTTGACCAACTCCGCGGGGGTGAGTTCGACTTCCTTGGCGGAATGGGTCATCGGACGCCTGCTGCAGGTCTGGAAGCGTTTCCGCAGAACGGACGAACTCCAGCGCGCGCATCGCTTCAGACACAGCTACGGACGCACCTTCTCGGGTTCGACGATCGGCATCGTTGGACTGGGCCATGTCGGGCGAGCGGTGGCCTCCCGTGCCCGTGCGCTGGGTTGCCACACGTTGGGTCTGCGAAGAAGCGCGCGTGCCGGAGACGAGTCTCCCGATGTGGATCGTCTCTATCCTGTGGACGAGCTACACGCCCTGCTCGCAGAATGCGATGCCGTCGTCATCGCCGCGCCCGCGACGCCGGAGACGCACCATCTGATCGACGCGGCCGCGCTGGCCGCGATGCCACGTCACGCGGTGCTCGTCAATATCGCACGCGGTTCCCTCGTCGATGAGCATGAACTGGCTCGCGTCATGCGTGAGGAACCCCTGGCCGCCGCCATTCTCGACGTTTTCGATCCCGAGCCGCTCGACCCAGACAGCCCTCTATGGGACATCCCCAACGTCTACATCTCCGCGCACTCCTCGGTTTCCGTCGATCACTACGTCGACGACGTCTTCGAACTCTTCTTGGACAACCTCGAACGATTCCTGGCAGGCGAGGCGCTACGGAATGTCGTCGACATGCAGGCGCTGGGTTTCGAGTGAGACGGGCATCGATGCGAGGCTCGACCGGAGGCTGGGTCTACGCCGCGCGGGCGGCGGGCGAATCAGCCCTCGAGGGGAATCGAGAGATCCAACAAGGTCGTCGCTCGCGTTTTCTGATGTTCGCGTTGGACGGCCTCATCGACCACCTGTTTGACATTCGAACGACAGCCACCACAGCGCAGGCCGGCGCCGGTGGCACGCGCCACATCCCGCGTCGAGCATGCGCCCTCCCGGACGAGGCGGCGAATTTGTCGGTCGGTGATTCCGCGGCAATGGCAAACGAGCATCGGATCTCTCTCTCGGGGTTCGTCAGAACATCGGCATTCTATTCTTATCGAAAATGAAAATCAATGTCATTTTCAATTTTGCCGATCCGATTCACCTTCCCGATCGACCAAGGCAGACCCCGAAATCAATGATTTCAGTGCATTGACCAACCGTTAGTGACCTTGTTGCGTATCCCCCCGAGGGGCGACAACGAATCCCATGACGAACGGGTCCCGCTCCTTCTGGTCGATCGGCTTCGCAAGCCTGCCGGATCGGCGTCATGCTATGGGCCGCGACCTGCCCGTCGAGCCCCTCTGCGTCCCGGACGTGGAAGCCAAGGAGTCCCTCCCGATGTCCAAAGACCAACCCGCCCCCCTCGATTTCCAGGTCGACCGGGATGACTTTCGCAATTGCCGCGTCGTGCCGGGGGCCGCGACGGATCCGCTCGCTTCGGGACAGGTCCTTTTCAAGGTGGATCGGTTTGCGCTGACCTCGAATAACATTAGCTACGCGGCCGCCGGCGACATGCTGAACTACTGGGGCTTCTTTCCGGCACCGGATCGTTGGGGAAGAATTCCGGCGATGGGCTTTGGGGATGTCATCGCTTCCGAGAACGCCGAGATCAAGGTCGGTTCGCGCTGTTTTGGCTTCTTCCCGATGAGTCGCCATCTCATCATCGACGCGAAAGCGGGTCCGAACGGAATGGTCGACCGCGTCGCACATCGCGCGGATCATGCCCCGGTCTACCGGACCTACAGCTACGTCGGAAACGACCCACAATACGAGCAGGAACGAGAAGACCAGATCATGCTCCTGCGGGGCCTGTTCATGACGTCTTTCCTGATCGATGATCTGCTCGATGACGAAGACTTCTATGGTGCCGAATCGACGATCATCACCAGTGCTTCGAGCAAGACCTCGATTGCGCTCGCCTACCTCCTCCGTCGCCGCCGCCGGGGACCCGTAATCGGCCTGACTTCGGCAAGGAACAGGCCCTTCGTCGAGGGCCTCGGATGTTATGACGAAGTCGTGATCTACGACGACGCCGGTTCGATCTCGAACGAACGCGCATCGGTCATGGTCGACATGGCCGGCAACGGAGAGGTCGTCACGACGGTCCACGAGCGGCTTGGTGACCGACTGAAATACTCCTGCACAGTGGGCGCGACCCACTGGGAATCGAAGCCGCGGCAAGCGAATCTGCCCGGCCCGGAACCCGAGTTCTTCTTCGCACCGGCGCGAATCGTGAAACGGACGGAGGATTGGGGCGCCAGCGGATTGCAGAAAAGACTCGGCGGCGCCTGGACCGAGTTCGCCGATTTCAGCGATACATGGATGAATGTCCAACGACATCAGGGCCCCGAGGCGTTGGAGCGCGTCTATCTCGAAATCCTCAGCGGACGCCTCGATCCGAGCGACGGTCACGTGATCTCACTCTGAATCCAGAGCCTCACGACGAGGCGTTCGGCGGCGCGGCGCCGGCTTTCGAGAATGTGCGATTCAAGGGCGCCAAATCGCCCGCGCGCGAGTTTCGTCGCCTTCTATCTACATGTGACCTGCGACACATCCGCGGGTGGGACTAACGTGAGCGCGACCTCAGCCCTTCTGGGCTGAAACCTGCGCGCGGGTTGCCGATCGGCCCGATGAATTTTCCAACCACGATGGATGAATCTCTCAAGCCACCTGCCAAGCATCCGATACGGACCTCCAAAGGAGCCCCCCGCGATGCGATCCCTATCTCAAATCTTTTTCGGAGTGCTGCTCGCACTCTGCTGCAGTGGTCTTGCCGTCGCCGATCCACACGATCCGACCCAGTCCTTGGACTCGTCCACGATTCGGCGATTGACCCTTGTGCAACTCGACACCGCTTTCGAGCGATCGGCCTCGGAGGGCAGTGGCATGTCCCTCTACGGATTGGGCGGTCCGAGTTCGATGGATTGTACGAACAGTCCACTTCAGACCGGAATCGAAATCTGCGTTGTCACGACACAACGACGGGCGACTTCCGTGCCCGCTGCGCTCGCCCAACGCTAGACGAGCTACGAGACGTCGAGTGCTGAATCCGTCGAAACCGCCCGGTTTCGTGCGGCGCGGCGGTTCTTCAACTCCGCCATGATTTCCGAATGTCGCTGACGATTCAGACGGTAGCCTGTGAGAACGAACAGAGAGGCGAACCCCAGCAAGGCGGTGCCGGGCCCAAAGACGAATCCCAACGCGCGAATCGTCTCGGGGGACACGCTTTCCGGTGAGGCTCCGGCCGTCAAGCCGATCACGTCGATGCTCACACCGGCGACGAATTGACCGATCCCCACGGTCGCCTTGACGGCAAAGGCGAGCGCAGCGAAGAAGATGCCCTCTTGCCGGCGTCCCGTTCGCAGCTCGTGTTCATCGGTGACATCCGCGATCATCGAACCCGCGTTGACGGCGCCCGCCGTCGCACCAAAAACCGCGATGCTCGTACATCCGATCAGCGCTCCGAGATAGACCGGACTCTCGGGTGGCGGATACCAGCCCAGAAGCTGCAAGAGCGGACAGACCATCGTAAAAGTCGTGAGCAAGCCGATCCCGATCAGGAATGCCGAACCCTTGTCGATGAATCGCGTCATCCTCACCCAGAAGGGCAGCCCCAAGACGAAGGCCGGGACCGCCGCCGCCTGGAGAAGCTGAATCTCGCTCGCGCTGAGGTTCCAGAAATAGGTTCCCATATGAATACCCAAGGCATCCTGTACGCCACGGGTTGCGAAGAAGAGAATCAGGCCGAACACCAACGCTCGAAAGGACTCGTTTTCGAGCGCTTCCTTGAATTCCCCGATGAGTCGTCGGAAATGAAAGGGGGGCACATCTTCGGGCGGCTTGGGGAGGGAGGGGATCACCGATCGGGTTCCCCATGCGGAAACCAGGATCGAAGTCGACATGATCGCGCCGAAGACCCAGCCAAAGGATCGATAGGCCGCCGGATCGAAACGACCGAGCCGGCCGTCGACGTCCGGGAAGAAGAACGACCAACCCAGCCAGAGCACCAGACCGACGCCCAGCGCGCCGAAGCCGGACCGATAGGCGACGACGACGGTTCGCTCGTGGTAGTCCGAGGTCAATTCCGCACCCAGCGCCATATGAGGAACGTGGTAGAGCGTCATGGACGCACGCACCAGAATCGCGAAACCCGTCAACCAGAGGAAGAGGCCGATCTGCCCGAGACCTTCCGGCGGACTGAAGATCAATCCGAAGGTCACTGCGAGCGGGATCGCCGACGCGATCATGAAGGGATGTCGGCGGCCGAGGCGATGTTTGAACGAATCCGAAAGGGAGCCCACGAGCGGATCGCTGACCGCATCGAAAACCAGCGCGATCAGTAGCGCCGTACCCGCGAAGGTGCCCGAAAGTCCGAGCACGGAGTTGTAGTAGAAGAGCAGAAAGGTCGTGAAGCCGGTGTTCTTCACGCCTTCGGCGATCTGGCCGATCCCGAAATAGGTCTTGATGGAGATCGGTAGTTTTGGGGTCTCGGTCGTCAACGACGGTGAACGCTATCGTGTATATGCGGGGCGGGGCAAGCGAAAAATTCGGCTGCATCAGCGACTCCGCTCCATCCCGCCATCCCAGGGAATGCTCGAGGCGGCCGGGTTCTCCGCTTCTCGATGCTCGTTGCGAACTCGAAAGGAAATTCGATGTCCCTCGTCCCGGTGGCGCGGCTTGCTGAAATCCCGCCGAATGGCGCGCTGCGCGTCCGCGTCGGTGACATCGACATCGGCCTGTATCGCGTCGGCGCTCGGGTCTATGCGATGGAGGACGCCTGCCCCCACGCGGGTTTCCCGCTCTCCGAGGGTGACCTCGAAGGCTGCGTCGTCACGTGTCACGCGCACGGCTGGCCCTTCGACGTTCGCACCGGATTCGATCCCGAAAATCCCGACGGCTTCCCGATTCCGTGTTATGCCGTTTCGATCGAAAACGGGATGGTTCAGGTCGACTTGGACGATCGGCTCAACGATCCAAGACGCGATCGGAAGTCGAGAGGCGTCGAGGACGCGTCCACACCCTAGAAGCTTGCGCCTTCTACCGCGCAGGCTCCCAAGCCCGGGCCGAGGCGTAGCGACTCCTTCGCTGGCCTACCAGAAAGCGGTCTGGATCAAATTTGCCGGAATCCGGTGTTTGATCTCGTCGTGGATCTCTGGAAGCAACGACCAATGGACGCCCGGCCGCTTGTGATGGGCGGTGTGGTATCCGAGATTGCAGGTGATGTAGTTGAAGAGTGCGTTCGTGTTGTTCCGACTCGCATCGTAGTGGTTCGTCGGGTACACGCCTGCATGATGTTCGTAGGTGACCCAGGAGGTATGGGCGAGAGTGAGGAAACCCGGAAGAAGGATCACGAGTAGCGCGTTGACCGGGTTGAGATAGAGCGCGGTTCCGATGACCATCCACAACGGCAGCTTCATCCAGAGAAAGATGCGGAAATATTTGGGGTATCGGCGTCCGACCCGGACGATGTCGATTTGATGGTGGAGCAGCAGATCGATCGTGTACTCGATACGACCCATTTGCGATCCGTCGCGACGAGTCCACTTCGATTCGTCAGGCTTGGCGTGCGGAGGCTGACTGAGATAGTTGACGTGGTGTCCCAAATTGTGATGGAGAACCCAGGCAAAGGGCGCAATTCCGGTTTGAAGGGACAACGCGATCTCGAAGATCCGATTCAACCACGCGGAATGGAAAGTGGCGAAATGCTGGTGGTGATGGTTGGTTGCGGCCACGAACATGCTCGCGACGGCCAGCGGGACGACGCATAACAGCGCGACCCAGGTGGACGCGAGAAAGAAAATCGCCACATGAACGGCCAGCGAAAGGCTCACATACGCCACCGCGCGACGATCCACCTTGTAACGCAACCATCGACCCGCATGGGATTTGATCTTGGCTTGGACATCGGATGCGGGTTGGATTTCCGCGTCAAAAGACGTCGGTTGATCTTCCTCGTCGACAGTAGACGAGATCATCTGCCGCGGATCCAGCTCGAGAACAGCATTCATGATTAGCGTCAGGCTCTCACAATTCACGGGTGGGCGATGTCGATTGGACAACGCGGCTTGAGTCTGATTGCGACCAGACGCGCGCGCAGGTGTAGCCGAAATCGGCGGCGGGGAAACGCGAGGAACAGGCTCTTAACGTAAAAGGGATGTAAAAACTGCTCCGCGACGACGAGGGCGCGCGAGGCAAACCGGCACGACGCGGTTCGGCTAGAAGAGGGTCCGAGCCGGGCGGCGATACGCCTGGCGATCTTTCGAATGACGGCGCAATGAATCGCATCGGAGCCGTTTTTTCGCCCGACGGAACTCCCCCCATGACCGGAAGCAGGCGTTCGGCGACCGCGCAGGCGTGCTAGAAAACGAATGTGGACAACAGACCGAGAATCGTCGGCATCGTGAATGTCACCGAGGACTCGTTCTCGGACGGCGGCCGATTTCTCGCAACCGACGCCGCCATCGCCCACGCGCGAGAGTTGGCGAGTGAGGGCGCCGACTTTCTCGAGATCGGACCCGCTTCGAGCCATCCCAACGCAAAGCACGTTTCGAGTCAGGCCCAGATCGATCGCCTCACCCCCGTGGTCCAGGCGTTGTCGACGGGTCGCATACCGATCTCGATCGACTCGACCGACTCGGAAGTCCTTCGCTTCGGGCTCGAGACCGGCGTCGCGATGCTCAATGATGTTCGGGGGTTTCCTGATCCTCGACTCTATCCGCAACTCGCCGACAGCAAGGCCTCGTTGGTCGTTGTGCACTCGTTGTTGGAACTCGAACGGGCCGCACGGATCGATGCGACCCCCGAACAGGTTCTGGCGTCGATCATTCGGTTCTTTGAAACTCGATTGGGAGAACTCGTTCGAGCGGGAATCTCGGAGGATCGACTCATCCTCGATCCGGGCATGGGATTTTTTCTGGGCAACGATCCGAAAGCGTCGATCCTCGTACTCCAGCGCATCCCCGAATTGAAGTCACGATTCGGCCGGCCGCTCTTCATCTCGGTTTCGAGAAAATCGTTTCTGCGCGAGATCACGGGGCGAACGATCGAGAAGATCGGTCCCGCGACCCTGGCGGCGGAACTCCACGCGGCGAGAGAGGGAGCGGATTTCATCCGCACGCACGACGTCCTGTCCCTTCGCGACGCTTTGAAGGTGTCTCGATCGTTGAGCTCGATCGCGTAGAGCGGATCCGAAGCGACGCCCTAACGACGTCTGCGAACCGACGCGGACGACGGCGAAGAAGACGGCGACGGCGACAGAGTGCGGCCTCTCGAAGGCAATACGAACCACGCGACGATCACGAATCCCACCAACGAGCTGAGATAGCTCCAGCTTCCGCCCGGCCGAATCGCACAAGCCACGATTTCAGAGGGATCAATTCCCAGGTTCATTCACATTCTCCCATGGCCGCCTCGGCCAGCCGACGAATCTCGGCCCAGTTCGGATCCCCCCGAAACGCTGTGGCGGTCCAAAGCGAAGCGTCCTTTTTTCGAACCATGGCCGCAAGCTTCGTATCGACCGCCTGAAGCGCCAACAACTGGGATTCATTTGGGAGCCGGTCCATTCCCTCGACAAAGGCCGTATAGGCCTCGTCGAATTCCACGACGAGATTCTCCGCATGGGCGGGAAACGAGAGCGCCGCGGCGGCCGCAGCGACAGGCAACCTCGCCAGTGAAGCGAGCGCCTGCCCAAGCCTTGCCGAAGGCCCCTTGGGCCGATGCGCTCCTTCGGATGCATTCATTCGGTGACCTCGAGAAATCCCTCCGAGAGGGCTCTCTCCAGCTCGGAAGCGTCGAGGCCAAGCAGCTCTCGAGCAATCTCGCGCGTGTGCTCGCCCACTAACGGAGCTTGTCGGATCCACACGTCCTCCATGCCGCTCGCCCGGAAGGCCGGCCCCTCGAACGCCATCCAACCCACACCCTGCTGATCGATCCAGCGGCCATAACCCCGCGCCTGGAAATGCGGATCCCGAAGCTGGTCGCGCGCACCGTACATCGGCGCCGCCGGGATCCCGAACATCTGGAGCGTCGCCGTCAGCGATTGTGCGGATTGAGACCCCGCCCACTCGCGAAGGTTCTCATCGATCTCATCCTGCGCTGCGACGCGACCCTCGAAATGGGCATACGAATCCTTGGCAGCCCAGGCAGGATCGCCCATTGCGGCCCTCAACTTGCTCCAATCCGAATCGTCGCGAATCGTCAGCGTGACCCATTGCTCCCGCCCCGCGCAGGGATACGAACCCCAGGGCGAACCCCGTTCGCTTCGATTGCCACGCGGAACGACACTGCCCGGATCGACGCCTTCCTTGAGCAATTGGTCGGCAAGAATGTTCACGACGACTTCGGCTTGAGCGACCGACGCATGCCCGCCCTTCCCCGTGCGTAGGCGACGAATGAGCCCTGCCAACGCGGCCACGGCGAGCAGTCGCCCAGCGAGATGATCCGGGAAAATCGACCCCGATCCCGCCGGCGGTCGACTCTCGTTCGATGCTTCCACCGCGTCGACGTCCTTCCCATCGCCCGCGTCATTCGCGTCATTCGCGTAGTCCCATAGATGAACGAGCCCACCGATGGGTTGCGTACTCGGGCCGTAGCCGATCCAATCCGCCCAGACCCCGTGATCGCCGAGAAGTTGACTGCTCGCCATGACGATCCGCGGGTTCAACGCACGGAGTTCTTCGAAGCCAAGCCCCAAGGACGCCATCGTCCCCGTCGAATTGTTTTCCGTGACGAGATCCGCGTGCTGGACGAGCCGACGAACCAGCGCGCGCCCCTGCTCGGATTTGAGATTCACCCCGAAGCCCCTCTTCGATCGATTCGAAGAAGCGAAAGATGCACTCATCTCGGTCGACATCACGACTCGAATGAAATCCGGGTAGCTTCGACTTTCCACTTTGATCACGTCGGCGCCGTATTCCGCAAACAAGCGTGCGGCCTCGACCCCTACTCCCCCGATTCCGAAGTCGAGCACCCGCAGTCCCTCGAAGGGTCGCGACGGATGCGGGCGCTCTCCAGCCGGAGCGGGACGCACATCGCGCCAGAGGCGCTCGCCGATCTGTTCCGCATGCTCATCGATCTCGGGCGGTCGAGTCCGGTAGCCGAAGCGTTCGCCGTCGATCTCAAAGAAGCCCGAGGCGAAGGGACCCGTCGCTTCGGGTGCGAACTCCCCGGGCACGAAGGTATTGCGCGATCGAAAATGCTCGTTGTCGAGGACTTCGCCCGGCGAGAGAACGGGGGTACAAACGATGCCTCGCTTCTGCGCTTCGCGGGCGACCTCCAGATGGTTCATGGTCGCGAAGAGGTCACCCACGATCACACCGAGGGCATCGGCGATTTCCATCCGCCCAAGAAAACTGTCGTATTTCGGATCCTGCAAATAGTCGGGATCCCCGAGCCACTCACGCATCGCATGCCATTGGCGCGACGCCATGATGACGAGTCGCACGTACCCGGTCTTGCACCGAAAAATCTTGTAGACCGGGCCGGACCCGTTTCGAACGAACGTGCTGTCCTGCCCTTTCGCCTCGATCATCGAGGCGTTGGCAAAGGCCCAATCCGTCTGTTGTGCCACCGCTTCGAGGACCGAAAGATCGATCGTCTGCCCGAATCCCGTCGACTCGCGTTGATAGAGGGCCGTCAGCGCGGCGAACGCGCCCATGATGCCTGCGATGTCGTAGGCCATCGCTCCCGGGGTGAGCAGCGGTTCGCGATCGGGCGTGCCAGCCTTGCATTGCATGCCCGAAATCGAACACAGCGTCGAATCGGTCCCGACCCAATCTCGGTAGGGACCCGTCTGTCCGAAGTCCGTAATCGAAAGAACGATGAGATGTGGGAAACGCCGAGAGAGTTCGGTCGGATCGAGGCCCAATTCGGCCAGGCGACCCGGCGATTCGGTTTCGATCATGATGTCCGCGCGGGAAAGCAGGTCGAGCAGTCGAACTCGATCGCCGGAGGATTCGAGGTCGAGCGCGAGCCCGAGTTTATTCGCATTCCGAATCGCGAAATAGAGACTCCGGCCGTCCTTGAAGGGGGGCAGCGCGCGTGAACGTGCTCCGCTCGGCGGCTCGACCCGCACGACCTCGGCGCCGAAGTCGGCAAGGATTCGCCCCGCCAACTCCGCCTTCTCGTCGGCAAGATCGACGACGCGAAATCCGGAAAGAGGCCGCTTGTCGCTCGGGCTTGGCACGGTCTTACAACTCCTCAGCGTCCTCAGCGAGGTGCATCTCGGGCTCTAGCGTCTTGGGTTCAAAGAACCCTTGTACGCATCGCCAGTCCGCATCCGGCCGTCGAACCGATTCGCACGCCACCCTGCGAAGGGCGCAATTCGTCGCGGCGCAGCCCTCGAACGGTAGTCGCCCGGGGAAGCGCGAGCGACTCTATCTTCGCAACTTTGAATCCAGAGGCTCAAGACAAACGCCCAATGGTCCGACTTGAGTCTGGCTGGTCGTTGTCCTGGCGGTGCACTGAACCCCAGGGGATCAAGAACCAGGACCTCAAATCGGAGTAGAATCGATGGGAACCGCGGTCTGGATCGAAAAAGCTGAGTTCAAAATGAGTGCGGACGGAGAACGGGCCGCAATCGCGACGCTCAAGGCGGCCTTCCCGTCGCAAGCCGCATTCCTGACACGCGGGATCCATGAAAAACCCAGCGCCTACCGGAACCTCGCCAACGCCACGAGCCTCGCGGAAGCGATTCGATCGGTTTCCGGACTCGCCGATCACATCATCATTCACGAAGGCCCGGACGGGGGTGTGCGCGCGATCGGTCGCGAAGGCATGATGGACGAATTGCCGGCGCGCGCGATGGCCCGCTTCTTCGAGGTGATCGCCCGATTCGTCGAGTCGGGAAGCTTCATCGAATTCGAATCGGACCACGCGGGATCTTGGACGCGATTCGAATTTCAGGACGGAGGTCTTCGCGTCGTCGAGCGCGAACTGGGCGCCGACGAATTCGGGGATTGGGGCGTCATCGAACACGATCGGACCGAAGTCCTCCTCGACCCCAGCCTCTGACCCGAACGTCCCCAAGCCACCGCTCAGCCGGGCTAGGCCTCGATATGGGCGAAGGTCGACGCACTCGCCGATCGCCAGGCGCGTACGAAGGACGCGGGCGGTTCGCTCCGGAGCAGAGCGTTCGGTTCGAGATAGTCGACGATCTCCCCGTAGTGAAGCGTTTCGAGCTGTGACACACGGCGGATGATATGCCATGGGCGCAAATCCGTGGGTCGGGACAACCCGGCGGCACCCATCAATTCCAGCGCGGCGCGAACCGTCTCGGCGTGATACCGCGCCACTCGAATCGCCTTGATCTCGACGTCCAATCCGACCGTCAATGACGGATTCTGCGTCGCGACACCAACGGGACATTCGTTGCTGTTGCATTTGCGGGCCTGGATACAACCGACCGAAAGCATCATCGATCGCGCGGCGTTGCAGAGATCGGCACCCAACGCGAGCATTCGTGTCAAAC
>SMVA01050080.1_pt1 | contig 24726 bp, 24 predicted proteins | sample 2456451 | NCBI WGS metagenome assembly SMVA01 (sample SAMN11095933, study PRJNA526329) | marine sediment metagenome | biome: Marine sediment; feature: Surficial sediment; material: Deep marine sediment; isolation source: Hadal surficial sediment | place: Pacific Ocean | collected 2014-05 | depth... | reverse complement strand
TATACATACAACTGTGTTAGACCACATCAGGCACTTGGGTATAAAACACCTTTGCAATTCTTAAAAGATAATGGGATTATTAATAATTATTCAAACCCCTCTGATTTGTCTCATATGTAGTGAACCTATACACTGGGTTGACTTGAAAGCATGATTTTTATATAGTGAAAATATAAGATTTGTTATTAAACAACCGAATGAAAAAAGGGGAGTAGCATACGATAAATATTCAAAAATATTTCTATCACTATTTTTTCAGGTTTATATTATTAGCCTTAATCAGCATTTTTATTTTAATAGCATGCAACCCAACCGTAGTTCGACCGCCTGGTGAACCTGTTCCAGATCCTGATTCTCCTGGAGATCAAGCTGTAAAACCAATGCAATGGATAAACTATGGTGGCGGTGCTGAAGGAGGGATCAAGGTTGTCTGGGGTCCTAATACTGCAGCACCTGGACAACAAATAATAACAACTCATGTTACTCCAAGTAATCCTTTAACTGTTCGTAATGGCATAGCAAGTGGTTTATTATCCGAAATCTTTGAAGAAGTAATTAAGAGGAATAGTCATTTTGATCCTATTTCTGAAACTGACTCCGTGGGATTACAATTAAATTGCAGTGATGATAATGATAGAATTTTAAATACATCCATAATTAGCGAGGGCGGATTACAAACCAATTTTAGCTTTGGTACTCTAAATACCAATGCTACTTTCATAAAATTGTCTAGAATTAATTTGATTCAAGTTGGCAGATGGGTTGTAACTCAATGCAATAAAGACTTTCTTGATTACGCTGATAAAATTGTCAACATAGATATTGCTGGTTTAATCTCTTGTAGAAGATCCGATGGAACTGAATATGAACTAGAAGATAACGAAATATATAAAATTTCGTCTACCTGTGAACATCATCCATTACCTTAACTGTCTTTAGTAATCTGATAATCCAACGTTTAGTTTTATATAATATAATTATTCATCCGTATCCAAAAACACATCAAAAGTTTCCAGATGACTCTGATTTGAAAATGCCTGTTTTGGCAGAGTACCGCTTTTTGCATGACCTTTTATAAACGCATCTGAATTTACCCAGTTATTAAAATCCTCTTCAGATTTCCAGAAAGTCATAATCACATAGGGCTGTTCAGGCCCTTTTGGTCTCAGTACAATATTGCGAATAAAACCCTGCATTTTGTCAACTTCATGAGCACGATTCTTAAAACGATCTTCAAAACCAGAAGCATACTCTTCATTCACAAATATTCGGTTCATAGTAACAAACATATTTATCTCCTTTTATACCCTTGAATAAAATTAAAGAATCCACATATTAATATAACTATCTAAAATAATTAGATATAGTATTATTGAAAATTAGGATATTAAACATAAAATTATGTTTGGAATAAATCTAAAAATAGTATTAGCATCGATGTTCATCTACATTGGCATTTATGTAGGAAGTCTAATATCCGAATTTATCATATACGGATAATTAGACTTAGGAAATTCTGTATAAAGTCTCAACTAAACCCCTTTACTTCTTATTTCTCGCAACTTTCCGGCCTTTTAAAATTTAAAATAACAAGTTTCATAAGGAATTTAGGATATAGAGAATGGTCTTATAATATGTTATTTTTTAGTATGGCTATTTCAAAAGAGCAACTATTTAAAGAAGCTATGGACTTAGACGATAATGCTCGTGCTAGACTCGTGGGACTTCTCTCATTGAGAGTCTCGATATAGAAGCTGAAAATGGAATTGAAAGTGCTTGGTTAAAAGAGATCGAACATCGTATGGAATCTCTCGATTCTGGGAAAACAGATACAGTTTCCTGGAAAGAGGTTAAGGAAAGACTGTACAAAAATATGAATGCCTGAATACGAAGTTAGATTCCATCCAGCAGCAGTTCAGGAAGCTGAAGTATCTCAGCGAGAAAACCATGACTAGAAACAAGACACTATTCTTGTTCTATCTGTTAATCTTAGTGACCAGCTTGTGCAGCTGTCAGAAGGACGTTATGATTCGAGTAGCTAATAGAAGCGATGTTGAGATACATAGTGTGGTAGTTAAGTTTCCATCTCAAACGGAAATGTATGGAAAGATCGTGCCGGGAGCAGCGACAGATTATCGCAAGGTAGACAAAGCCTATGGGTATGCTTATATCGAAGCCGTCATAGATGGGAAACCAGCAGTGCTTCAGCCAATAGACTACGTCGGAGAGCGCCTACTTTCTGGAGGCAATTACACGTACGCGTTGACGTACAACCCAAGTGCAACTGATAAGCACGATATACTTAGGTTCCAGCTAGAGAAGGATTGAGTCTCGCTAACAAGGTTCAGCAGCGGACACTGCTACACTATACCGCTGAGTTTTATTAATATTATTAATTTGAATTATAAAAACACTAATACATATAATAAACTAGGGCATTACGCTTTTGGTGGACTAAAATTCAATAAAACTGAGATTAATTTTAATATAAATTCTTCTGTACTCAAATCTCTGTTATTGAATCTAAACTCTTGTTCCTTTACATAATATATAAGATTATCTTTAGATACACCATGATGCTTGAGAAGATGTTCTTTTAGATAACCCCAGAATCCTTCTATACCATTTATATGTATTTTCTTTCCCTTTTTTTCTTTTACATATTCTTGTTTACCATGATCTACAGTTTGGTGATCATAACCCTGCTTATTTAAACCCTTGTAAGACTTCCAGGTATCTGTATACACCTTGCTCTCTAAAACAATTCTTCCTTTTATTATATCTTGAAGTGTTTTTTTCTCTGCATCTTTTATAAATTCCACATAAACCCTTCCATCTCTCTGATATAATCCAAACACCGGTTGTAGTAGTGTTTTAGCACCTCTGCCACGCTTTACCGCTTTTATTCTTCTGTAATAATCCCTGTTGCTCTTTCTTCTGTTTTTAAACCTTGGCCCCACATAGGTCTCATCCACTTCAACCTCTCCAAAAAACTCTTTCATCTCAAATTGTTCATAATCATATATAGCTGCTCTTATTGTAGTAAAACACTTATGCACTCTTTGTTGAGATAGTTTGACCTCCCTTGATGTCTTGTTTGCTGTAAATCCATAACTAAACCACCATAATAGCTCATACCAACTATCCACAGGAAGAAAACTTCTTTGTAGATAGGTGTTTGTAAGTATTGAAAACTTATAATGACATCTTAAACACAAAAACCTGCCATCTAATAACCTTGAAAGTCTTCTATATCTACACTTTATACAGTGTCTCTTTCGTGGATATTTTATGTGTCCAAAAATCCTTAATATTTTTGACACACTTATTGCCGCCGTAAACCTTTTAATCATTACGCTAAACCATTATACTATGATCCGTCATACACGTAATGCCCTAAACTAATTCAGGCTGAATATACGGAATGTTTTTGAATAAGTTCTAATTATGTTGTCATGATGACAAAAAATTATACGAGATTTTCTCCAATTTTTCTGTTTATTATTGTGTTAATAGCTTCGACAGATGTTCAGGCAGAAGTAATGGATAAAGAACCGTCATTACAACTGAACTGGGCTTGGGGATTATGCGGTGCGGTTGCATGCTTGCTAACAGCCCTATATAAACCAATTTTACTTTTTTGTTGTTGCGCCGCTCCCACTATTCTACTTTTACGCACTAATTGACGAAATAAGAGACCCATACGTCGGGCCGGCTATTTTTATTGAAGCGGGTCAGTTCTACATTAATAGTGCTTACGGTCTCGCACTACTAATACTAACCAGCATGTTGGCTGGCTTAGGTTGGCGCTATTTTAAAAAGCAACATAACAAAGTGTTGTAGCCTACACGTCAACCGTGCGGCTGAACGCAATGTTAATTAATTCACCTTCCATCAAGATACAATGAATCGATGATCAGTTTCATTAAACACGGAATAAAAATATTATATTAACCTTTATATATACTGTTTATGTTGAAATTTTCCTCATATACACTAAGCGTACAAGTATTTACAGCTACTGCTTGACTAAAAAACTATATTTGGTATTTTTACGGGTCTTTTAGGTAGGGATAATGTAATGAAAACATATAGCGCAAAAAATACAGATTTAGAAAAAATATGGTTTGTAGTAGATGCTGCAGACAAAAACGTTGGCAGACTTGCAACAAAGATTGCTACAACACTCAGAGGTAAAGATAAACCACAGTTTACCCCGCATTCAGACACAGGTGACTTTGTGATCGTACTGAATGCCGAGAAAGTAAGCTTTACCGGTAAAAAGTGGGCACAAAAGACTTATTACAGGCATTCGCATTACCCAGGCGGACTAAAATCTATGAATGCCGAGACAATGCTCGAAAAAAAGCCAACAGAAATTATCAGAAAAGCAGTATGGGGAATGCTTCCTAAAAACAAATGGCAGAAAAAACTGATTGCCAGATTGAAAATATACACTGGCACAGAACATCCGCATGAAGCACAGGTGCCCCAACCTTTGGAGGTTTAACACAACACATGGCATTAACAGAATTTTACGGTACAGGAAGAAGGAAAACATCTGTAGCAAGGGTATGGCTGAGACCAGGCGATGGTACTATTACAGTTAATAAACGTGAAGTTAATACATATTTCCCTAGAAAAACATGGCAGTTAAAAATTTTTAAACCCCTAGAATTAACTGGGTCAACAAATGATTTTAATGTTATGATGTATGTAAAAGGTGGTGGACTCACTGGTCAGGCAGATGCATGTGCCCATGGAATCTCGAGGGCGCTTGTAAAATCTGATGAAGCAAATAGAAAACTACTTAAAACCGCCAGTCTTTTAACACGTGATTCCCGTATGGTAGAAAGCAAGAAGTATGGTAAGCGAAAAGCCAGACGCGGTCAACAGTTCTCAAAGAGGTAATACAAGGTTATCAATGACTACTAAACCCAAGAAAAAAAAGAATATAATAGCTCCTAAAGGAAAGCTTGGAGTTTTACTCCCAGGCATTGGGGGAGCTGTTAGCACAACCTTTATTGCCGGTGTTGAAGCAATAAAGGCTGGGATTGGAAAGCCAATTGGCTCAATGACTCAGCTTGGCTCTATTCGTCTAGGTAAGAGAACAGATAAAACATCCCCGCTTATAAAAGATTTAATCCCTCTTTATGATATAAACGATTTAGTATTTTACGGGTGGGATATTTTTTCTGATAATTGCTATGATGCAGCCCTTAACGCTGGTGTATTAAAAAGCGAGCTTTTAGAACAGATTAAAGAACCTCTAAAGTCTGTTTCTCCACAAAGCGCAGTTTTTGAAAGAAAGTTTGTAAAAAACCTTAATGGTAAAAATATTAAAAGAGCCAAAACCAAGATGGATTTGGCAAATCAACTAATTAAAGACATAGATAATTTCAAAAAAGATAATAATCTTGCCAGGCTGGTTATGGTATGGTGCGGAAGCACTGAGGTCTATCTTGAAAAGTCAGACGTTCATAAATCTATTAGAAAGTTTGAGAAAGGGCTCAAAGAAAACAACCCGGCTATTGCGCCAAGCATGATCTATGCATATGCCGCCATTAAAACAGGGACTCCATATGCAAACGGAGCACCTAACCTGTCTGTCGATATTCCAGCGCTAGAAGAACTGGCAAAGAAAAACAGTGTTCCTATCTGCGGGAAAGATTTTAAAACCGGTCAAACGCTGATGAAAACAATCCTTGCACCTGGGTTAAAATCCAGACTCCTTGGACTTAACGGATGGTTTTCTACAAATATTTTAGGAAACCGCGATGGTGAAGTCCTGGACGATCCGTATTCTTTTAAAACAAAAGAAGCCAGTAAGCTAAGTGTTCTTGAATATATTTTCCAGCCCGATCTCTATCCTGAACTTTATTCAAACTATTATCATAAGGTAAGAATTAACTATTATCCCCCACGAGGCGACGAAAAAGAAGCTTGGGACAATATAGATATTTTTGGCTGGCTCGGTTATAAAATGCAGATAAAAATTAATTTCCTATGCAGAGACAGCATTCTTGCAGCCCCGATTGTACTTGATTTAGTTCTGTTTTTAGACCTTGCACAAAGAGCCGGAATGTCAGGTATTCAGGAATGGCTCTCTTTTTACTTCAAATCTCCAATGGTCGGGGATCAGCTATATCCTGAGCATGATGTTTTTATCCAGCAAATGAAACTTAAGAACACTTTGAGGTATATGGCTGGAGAAGAACTAATTACCCATCTGGGTCTTGATTACTACGATTAGGGTTAGACCTTACTTATTTTTTATCTAGCATAACTCCAGTATTCCCCGTTTTTTTTCTCAAGCTCTATTCCTAACAATTTCTCTATCTTTTTAAAAGTCTTCAGTAAATGCATCTATGATTTGAAACTCTTTACTTTCATCTTTATTTTAAATCAACTAAAAACAAGCTCTTTTATATCTTCCGACTCAATCGATAGCTCAACTTTGATTGAACTGTCATACTCTCTAATCCATGACATAATTTTTTTATACACTTCTACCCTCTGAAACTTTAAATACCTGTATTTACCGTCTTCACCCGGGAAAATTTCTCCAAGCAGTAATTCACTTTTTGGAAACCTTTTTCTTATTACATCCACCAGGAGCTTGTGAAGTTTGATTGATCCAAGTGATATATAATCAATCTGTTTAGGGTCCAATGTTGTCATTATTTGGTCAACCATTTGCGTGTATCCATTTCCCCAATCTTCATATATTATTATAGGATCAATTCTTATTCCCACAGTATAACCTTTATCCTGACAGGCCTTTGCAGCCTTTAACCTTTCTGAAAAATTAGGGGTTTTGTGCTCCAGAGTTTCAGAAATTATCTGCGGGCTCATTGTCCAGGACGGGATAATGTTTGGAGGCGGGTTATCTATAGATAATAAATTATCAATATTAGTACTTTTTGTTCTAAACTCAATCGTACTATTTTCATTATCTTTAATAAGTTCTATTAATTCCAAAGAAAAATCCGTTAGATCATCAAATGCTAAGGAATCGCAAATTTCACCTACATGGAAATAGGTTTTAGGATGAAGCTGCATGACCTCCTTCATCCTGTCTATCACTTCGCAGCGGTTTACAAAAATCACGGGAACTTTAGTCTGAAAATAGTATTGGAGATAGCAGTATTCACAGTCGTACCTGCAGTCCATCTCATGAAAAAGATAGTACTGACCGTCCTGCATCCTGCCTATACTTTTTAGAACCTCTCCCTTTTTTTGCCCAAGCGCGAGTGAATCTTTATCCTCATTTGCTCTGTCTACAAACTTTTTATCAAACCCAATCTTTTTGTAATCCTCTACATATTCGATATCTACAGAATCTAATCTGCCAATTATTTTTTTGGTCAGTTCAAAATCTACAACATTATTTTCTATGTATAATTTGTCTGGTTTTTGCATTTATGGTTTTAATTTAAATGTAAAATAAATTAATAAAAAGTGTAACCTATCCTTTTTTATAAGTTAGGCTGTTGCTTCATAACGTTGTACTTTTATTTTATTAGCAGTTTTTCTTACCTGTGCTATGTCGTAAGATGTTTGCATTCTGAGCAGTGTATCCATCTTAAGATCAAACGCTTTTTCAAAACGCAGAGCCATCTCCGGCGATAGTGATGCCCTGGCGTTCAGTAGTTTAGACAATGCCGGTCTTGTAACACCTAGTATTCTAGCCGCCTCTGTTACAGACAACTTGTGCGGTGAAACTACTTCTTCTCTGAGAAACACCCCGGGATGCGGTGGCTTAAACATACGCATATAATTATCTCCTAATGGTAATCTTCAAAATTTAAATTATATATTTCATTTTCTTCAGTATCATAGCAAAATGTCAGCCGCCAGTTTTTTGTTACATTCAAAGTCCAAGTACCTTTTCGATCCCCTTTAAGTCTATGAACTTTCCATAAAGGTAAAGCTTCCAGCTCTTTTAAATCCTGCATGTCTTGTAAAAATGCAAGCATATTACTGAGTTTATATATCGCACTCACCGGAAGTCCTTTAGGATCACCTTCAAGATAAAATTTCCGTAGACCTTTATGAAGAATATTTCTTATCTTCATGTAGAAGTGTAATCCGTTACGCTACACTTGTCAATTTCATGGTGAAGGTTATTAACTATAATATTATACATACGTAAGAAAACCCCATTTGACTCAGCTGAAAACCAGATTAGTATTGATGGGTTATATTATGACTATTAAATACGATAAGATTCATCAGGTGATTGTAATTGGAGCAGGACATGCGGGGTGCGAAGCCGCGCTTGCATCTGCACGCATAGGCTGCAAGACGCTAGTGCTCACAGCAAATATCGACACCATTGGGCTTATGTCCTGTAACCCATCAATTGGCGGCGTAGGAAAGGGACATCTCGTAAAAGAAATAGATGCTCTCGGCGGAGAGATGGGAAAGGCGGCAGACGCTACAGCCATCCAGTTTAGAAGGCTTAACACAAGAAAAGGACCAGCCGTTCAGGCCACAAGAATTCAGGCAGACCGCAGTCTTTATCGCCTTTACATGAGAAAGGTTTTAGAATCCGAACCAAATATTGATATTAAGCAGCGAATGGTCGAGGGATTTATTGTAGAGGGAAATAAGATAGTAGGTGTTAGAACAAATATTGGAGAAGACTTTTTTGCAGACTGTGTAGTAGTTACTCCGGGCACTTTTCCAAACGGTTTAATCCATATTGGAAAAACACAGATTGTTTCGGGAAGAGCAGGTGAAGCGGCAGCTACCGGAATTTCTAATGCCTTTGAAAAACTTGGATTTACAGTCGGAAGACTTAAGACGGGAACTCCCCCAAGACTTGACGGCAGAACAATCGATTGGAATAAAACTGAGATTCAGCCGGGCGATGAAAATCCGGTTCCATTTTCTTTTTCAACGACAAAAATAGACAGAAAGCAGCTACCTTGCTACATAACATACACAAACGAAAAAACTCATCAGGTAATTAGAGACAATCTGGACAAATCACCACTTTACTCAGGCTTAATCAAAGGAATAGGGCCAAGATATTGCCCTTCTATCGAAGACAAAATTGTAAAATTTCCAGACAGGGAAAGACACCAGATTTTTCTTGAGCCAGAGGGTTATGAGACTTATGAAATTTATCCAAATGGAATATCTACTAGCCTTCCCCTTGAAGTTCAGTACCAAATTGTAAGAACTATCGAAGGACTTGAAAATGTAGAGATTATGAGACCCGGTTATGCAATAGAATACGATTTTTGCGACCCCACTCAGCTTAAAAACACTTTTGAAACTAAACTTGTCGAAAATCTTTTTTTTGCCGGGCAGATAAACGGAACTACAGGCTATGAAGAAGCTGCTGCTCAGGGACTGATTGCCGGCATAAATGCTGCTTTGAAAACAAAAGGTGAACAAGAAATAGTATTAGACCGCTCTCAGGCATACATAGGGATACTGATCGACGATCTTGTTACAAAGGGCGTAGATGAACCATACAGAATGTTTACTTCGCGTGCCGAACACAGACTGATTTTGAGAGAAGATAATGCTGATGTAAGACTTAGAGAAATCGGCTATAAAATAGGGCTTGTAAAAGAATCAGAATTTGCAGATTTTCAGGCTAAGCAAAGAAGGGTTGAACATGAAATGGCAAGACTCCACAATAAGAAAATTTATCCTACCCAGGAAGTTAATAACATTTTAGACAAATTCGACTCATCCCCTTTAAAAAAACCTCACAGCTTAAAGGATATTCTAAAAAGACCTGAAATTTCTTATAACGAGCTGTCTTTTGTAGATCCGGATTCTCGCCTCATTATAGATTCGGATATCAGATCACAGATAGAAATGGAAATAAAATATGAAGGTTATATCAAAAGACAAAATGAACAGGTAGACAAATTTCGAAAACTCGAAGGCGTCTCAATTCCCAACAGCTTTTCATATCAAAATATACCAGGCCTGTCTAATGAACTTGTACAGAAACTCTCTAGAGTTAAGCCAAATTCAATAGGCCAAGCCAGCAGGATTTCTGGAATCACTCCTGCAGCTATATCGGTCCTATTGGTGTATTTAAAAAAATCTGAAAGTGAATCAGCAATTAGGGCAGATTAATATTCTTCATTCTTCATCCTCTATCTCTTCGCCGTCCTCGCGCTCTTCCGATGAAAGTCCTTTTTCAAGCTCTTCCATCATGTCTTCATAGTCTCCACCGACATATCCGGAATCATCAGGATTCTCCAACATCTCGACTAAATCTTTAACTTTCCTACGACTCTCCCTTGCCATAGGGCCTCCTGATAAGTGAATTTATAAATTGCAGAAATATAATATTTTGTTATTGGAATTTCAAGTTTTTATTTTTTTTTTATGATTCACTTTTTAATAGTGAAATCATTTTTTTCGTATCATTGGTAGGAAGGTTGCAAACGTAATTCTTGCAAACATATGCGGTTGCCTTGCCTTTAAGCTGGATATGGCTCTTACTGTATGAAGCTATCTGCTCTAATTGCTTTGACTCATCTGTAATATTTTTAAAAAGAACCACTTTACTTGGAAAATACTCTTTCCTTATTGAATAAATCATATTTGTTATATCATCTTTACCCGGCTCTCCAACCAATACTACTTCATAAGATGGTCCAAGGGCAAAATCCAATCCTGCCATAAACTGGGTATAACCGGAAGGATGTTTTGAAACGTTTGAAAAAAATGCCTGAGAAAGTTTGAAAGCTTTATCTTCTAAATCTGAATCGGCTGTGAGTTTTGACAGCCTTAAGAGATTTAATAAAAATACCGAATTTGCAGAAGGTATTGCTCCATCATATATTTCTTTTGGTCTTACTAAAAGCTCTTCTCCACCTTCCGGGGTAAAATAGAATCCCCATGCCTGCTCATCCCAAAACTTACTCAAAGCATAACTGTTTAGCTCAGTAGCGTTTTTTAAATATTTTATATTAAACGTGGCTTCGTAGAGTTCGGTAAGTCCCCATATCATAAATGCGTAGTCATCAATGTTTGCTTCGATTCCAGACTCCCCCTGCCTGTATCTGTGAAGCAGGCTGCCATCCTCATTTTTCATTTGAGAAATAACAAATTCGGCGGCTTTTTCAGCATGATCAGAATATTTTTTATTATCAAAGGCTTTTGCAGCTTTTGCAAGCGCCGCTATCATAAGCCCATTCCAGTCGACAAGAATTTTATCATCTTTATATGGATGCACCCTTTTTTCTCTAATCTTAAAAAGCTTTTGTCTTGCCTCTTCGACTATCTTAAGTAATTCCTCTTCCGACTTTTGGTTATCATTTGCGTGTTGACCCAAAGATTTTTTAAGGTGTAAAATATTATCTCCTGCTATTTTTCCAGATGCTTCGTCTGAAAAATTACCTCTCTCTTTTACTTCATAGATTTGAGAAAATAGCTCTGCTGTGTCTTTTCCCAAAATTGTTATTAATTCTTCTTTTTGCCAAACATAAAATTTCCCTTCTTCCCCTTCACTATCAGCATCCTCTGCCGAATAGAATCCGCCTACCTCAGATGTCATATCCCGCAAAACATATTCAAAAATTTCCTCGGCAGTTTCTTTATAAAATTCGTTTTTGGTTGCCTGATAGGTTTCTATATAAGCCATAGCAATCATTGCCTGGTCGTAAAGCATTTTTTCAAAATGTGGTACAAGCCACTCAGGATCGGTTGAATATCTGTGAAAACCAAAACCAATATGATCATAAATCCCACCCATCCGCATTTCGGTAAGTGTTTTTTCTACCATTTGAAGCGCTTTTTTGTTGCCAGTTCTCTTCCAATACCTGAGCAGAAACAGGTTGTTATGAGGTGAGGGAAATTTGGGGGCTCTGCCATATCCACCGTGAATAGTATCAAAACGTTGTTCTAATTGAGTAAATGTTAAATCAAGTATAGATTTATCATAATTCTGGCTCGAATTGATACTTTTAGTTGCTGAATTTTGTTTTAAAGCAAAAGTAATTTTATCTGCAGACTTCAGTAGAGCCTCTCTATTTGTTTTCCACATATCTGCAATTCTGGGGACTAAGTCCATCATACCAGCCCTGCCAAACCTGGTATGTTTGGGAATATATGTGGCTGCAAAAAAAGGCTTTTTATCCGGAGTCATTATAATATTAAGCGGCCAGCCGCAGCTTCCCTGAGAGAGCATATGACAAACACTCATATATACATTATCTATATCCGGCCTCTCCTCTCGATCTACCTTAATTGATATAAAGGTTTGGTTCATAAGTTTTGCAACCTGCTCATCTTCAAAGGATTCATGCTCCATTACATGGCACCAATGGCAGGTCGAGTATCCGATAGAAAGAAAAATAGGTTTATCTTCTTTCTTAGCTTTTTCAAAAGCCTCTTGCCCCCAGGGATACCAATCAACGGGGTTGTCCGCATGCTGCAGTAAATACGGACTTTTCTCTTTACTCAGTCTGTTTTGTTTACCCATTTTGTTTGTTTCCAACCCATAAACATAAGTGCACATGAATATTAACACAACACTCGTTATAAAAATATTTACAAACAATCTTAATTTTTTTAATAAATTGATTGTCAAAGACATTATCATAAGATGTAACATACGAAGTGAACATTTATACATTTACTTTCAAATTCTATTTAACTATAAAGTATAAAAGTGAATTTTAATAATTTTTATCATATATAAGTTGGATTTAATAATCTATATTCTAAACTTTGACTATATAGCCTAGTTCAGATAATTTAAGACTTAAGATGGGACTTTCTGAAATATTATCAATAATATCAGGTGATTTAGTCCGGGTAGAAGAACAAATAGATAAAAGTATTCAATCTCCTGTTCCACTTGTTTATGAAATATCAAAATATCTGCTTGCAGGTGGAGGTAAAAGAATCAGGCCTGCTATTTTACTTCTCTGCAGCGGGTCTTTGGGACTCACAGATGGATGGAAAAAAATAGCATCAGCTGCTGCTATTGAGCTTATTCATACAGCTTCCCTGCTTCATGACGATGTTGTTGATGATGCGGCGCTAAGAAGGGGTAAAGAATCATCGAATGTTGTATGGGGTAACAAGCCAACCGTACTCGTAGGCGATTTTCTACTGTCTAAGGCGCTTGGTCTCATACAGTCATGCGGCAATCTTGAATTAATTAAAGCTGTAACCGATGCGTCGGCCAAACTTGCCGAAGGGCAGGTATTGGAAGTAATGAGCTCTGCAAGCATGATAGAAACAACCGAAGATGTTTGTTTTGGGATTATTGAAAATAAAACGGCTTCCCTTATAGAAAGCAGCGCACGGGTTGGAGCACTACTTGCAAACAATGACAACGATAAAATTAATGCAGTTGGAAGTTATGGCCTCAATCTTGGTATAGCGTTTCAGCTCGTAGATGACGCTTTAGATTATAGTTCAACTCAGCAGGAATTTGGAAAACAGGTTGGGCAGGATCTTGTTGAAGGAAAAATGACGTTACCGCTTTTTTATTCTATCCAAGGCGCAACAAAAACAGAAAAAGACAAAGTGAATAAAATACTAGGAAAAGAGAGTTTTGATGAGCAGGAGCTTTCATTTATTTTTGAAATAGTAAGCAAATATAAAGGTGCCGATAAAACTAAGGACTCTGCAAAAATATATGCAGACAAGGCAAAGGAATCATTGACTTATCTGCCTACAAATGAATTTAATAAATCACTCGATATGCTGGCTGATTTTGTCGTAGAAAGAACAAATTAATTATTTCATAACAGCTATTACCGCTTAATAATGAGTAAAAAAGTAAAAGAAAGAAAAGATTCATTTACTACTCCTTCAGGAATCGAGATTAACAGGCTTTACACTCCTGCAGATACCAAAGAAATTGATTATGACAGCGAAATAGGAAAACCTGGCAGTTATCCATTTACACGTGGAATCCAGTCCACTATGTATCGTGGACGCCTGTGGACAATGCGCCAGTACGCTGGCTTTGGTAGTGCTGAAGAAACAAACCAAAGGTTTAAATATCTATTGGATCAGGGCCAGACGGGCCTGAGCGTTGCCTTTGATCTTCCAACCCAAATGGGATATGACTCAGATGATCCTGTTAGCAGAGGTGAGGTAGGAAAGGTCGGTGTAGCAATAGATTCACTGCAAGATATAGAGATATTGTTTAGTGGAATTGCGCTCTCACAGGTAAGCACTTCCATGACGATAAATGCAACTGCTTCAATGCTGCTTGCAATGTATATGGTAGCCGCAGAAAAACAGGGAGTAGGACCACATGAGATTAGGGGAACCGTACAAAACGACCTGTTAAAAGAGTTTATTGCAAGAGGTACTTATATTTTTCCTCCAGGGCCATCTGTGAAAATCACAATAGACATGCTTGAATATTGCAGAGACAGTATTCCCAGTTGGAACCCCATAAGCGTAAGCGGATATCATATAAGAGAAGCAGGTTCATCTGCAGTCCAGGAATCAGCCTTCATGCTTGCAGATGCCATCGAATATTTGAATCATGCTCAAAAAAGGGGATTGGACATTGACCAAGTAGCCGAAAGGGTATCATTTTTCTTTGCCGTTCATAATAATTTTTTAGAAGAAATTGCAAAGTTTAGAGCTACGAGAAGACTATGGGCAAAAATCCTCAAGCAAAGATTTAGAGTTAAAAACCAGCGTGCTTTAAAATTTAGAGTACACTCTCAAACATCAGGCGTAACTCTTACAGCCCAACAGCCAAAAAATAATATAATGAGAGTTACCATGCAGGCTCTAGCCTCTGTTTTTGGTGGCACTCAGTCCCTTCATACTAATTCTTATGACGAAGCTCTAGCTCTACCATCTGAGGAAGCCGCTACTATAGCACTGCGAACTCAGCAACTAATTGCCCATGAAAGTGGCATAGCAGATACTATCGATCCTTTGGCAGGATCTTATGCAGTAGAATCACTTACCGATAAAATGGAGCAGGAAGTTACTAAATATATTGAAATAATCGACGCTAAGGGCGGTATGATTAAGTGCATTGAAGATGGATACATAAATCAGGAAATCGAAGAGGCTTCATATAAATATCAGCTTGAAGTCGAGACAAAAGAGCGAATTATCGTAGGGGTAAACGAGTACACAACCAATCAAGATGATCCAGTAGATATTTTAAAAATCAATCCACAAATAGAGATGATTCAGAAAAAGAAATTAGACCACCTAAGAAAAAGTAGGGACAATAAAAAGGTTAATCAGGGACTCAGCAAACTAGAAAATGCCGCAAGAACAGGCGAAAATCTGATGCCCTATATAGTCCAGTCTGTAAGAGACTATGCAACTATTGGAGAAATGACAAACGCACTTCAAAAGATTTATACCCGCTACGGCAAGCAAAGTAGCCGCGCAGTGTAATATTATTTATCATATATCATCAATTTTATCGCCGCTGCTAACATCCAGCATCATCACCAGGGCATCTTCACCAGTGTCTGTATAGTAATTTTTTCTAGCCCGAAGGGTTTTAAAACCAAGTTTTTCATAAAGGTTTTGAGCGGCTTTGTTACTTGTCCTGACCTCCAGAATTACGGTGATTGCCCCTTTATTTGCAAAGTGAGTTATAGTGTAATCAATTAGCTTTTTCGCAATACCGTTTCTTCTGCAGTCCGGGTGCACAGCAACATTTAGAATATGAATCTCATCATATAACATCCATGAAATAAGGTATCCAACAACTCTATTATTTTTTTTACATACTGAATGGAGGGTTCGAGGCTTTTTTAGCTCCATTTCAAATATTTTTTCGTGCCATGGTGTCGGAAAACTCACATTCTCGATCTCCATTATCTGACCTATATCGTCTACAGACATAGGCTTAATTATAAAATCATTATTTTGTAACATGGATCAAAAATAGTACATCTGCTTTGGTTTTAATCAAATTCGCTTACCCTGCAATGACCTTTTTTCTTTCTAATTACGGCAATATTGACAGGCATTTGGCTCATGGTAACATCACACATTTGATTTTAATTCCCTTCTGATTAATATTTTGAATACTTTATAAATAATAAATGGGGTTTGAGTTTGAGTGCAAATAAAACAAGTAAGTTTAATAAGTTACAATTAGTAGTTTATATTCTTTATAGCCTATTTTTTTTACTACCACAAGTATCACAAGCATCAGAAAATCTGGATGCCAAAAGAATTTTATCACTGGTTGACTATATCGGGGGTGACTACCAAAACGCTGTACTAAATGGAAAAGTCATAAACGAAGATGAATACACCGAGATGCTGGATTTTTCTGAGAGTGCCAGGTTATTTGCAAACAACATTGAAACTGAGAAAGCTTATATAAAAAATGATACGCTGCTTTTAAACAAATTAATTATAGATAAAGCAAGTATAGAAGAAGTTTTAGACCTTTCCAATAAAATTGAGCAAAATCTTATATCGGATTTTAATCTAAAGACATTTCCAACAGTCTCTCCTTCTACTGAACTTGGAAAGCTTCTGTATATGAATAATTGCTCTCAGTGCCATGGCATAAATGGTATGGCTGACGGCCCCCTTGCAGAAGGTCTTATGCCTCATCCAGCTAAATTCAGTGAGGGTGATTTAATACAAGAGCTATCTGCCTTTAAAATATACAACACCGTTAGTTTTGGGATTAAGGGAACCGGTATGCCTTCTTTTCCAAAACTTTCCGAAGATCAAAAATGGAATATTGCTTTTTACGTTCTTTCTATCAGATATGCTAATAATTCTGAAAATTTGGAGTTTACACATGAAATACCAGACAAATTAAAGGACTATAAACTACTTGCAACAATGTCAGACGATGACATTAGGGGCGGCTTAAGTTCTTCAGCATATAATAAAGATCAAATAAATGAAATAATTTCACAAATTAGATCTAACACGGGTTTTTCAGGTGAGATTGAAGGCAGCGGTAACAAACCTCTAATACTTGCAGGCGCCCTGCTTTCAGAATCCCTAAAGCTTTACGAAAATGGAGATAAGCAACTCGCATATTCAAAAGCAATCGATGCTTATCTGCAAGGTTTTGAAAAGGTTGAAAATAAACTGGCTGTCAGAGACAAAAAGCTTACATTAGAAATAGAAAATAAATTTAGTGAATTTAGAGCCCAAATAAAAAGCGGCCACGGCGTCGAAAATCTGCAAAATACATATCAGCAATTAGATGCCAATCTTACTAGTGCCTCTTTGCTTCTTACAAACACAAAACCTCTTGGAAAATTATTTTCGTTTCTACAGTCTTTTGCAATAATTGTAAGAGAAGGTCTTGAAGCGGTCTTAATTGTAGCTGCTATAATTGCCTTCTTAACTGCCACAGGTTCCAGAAAAGCTATTAAATATGTGCACTATGGCTGGGTCTCAGCGCTTATAGCGGGACTGGCTACCTGGATGCTTGCTCAAACTGTTTTATCAATAACAAGCGCTCAAAAAGAAATAATCGAAGGGGCTACGTCGCTTATTGCCGCTGCTGTTCTGTTTTATGTCAGCTACTGGTTTATCACCAAAATAGAAGTTCAAAAATGGAAAGCATTTATTGAAGGAAAGGTCAAGCAGGCGCTTACTAAAAAAAATGTGTTCACGCTTGCAAGCGTATCATTTTTTGCCGTATACAGAGAAGCCTTTGAAACAGTGCTTTTTTATCAGGCCTTGTGGCTGCAGGCTGAAAGTTCTCAATCTGAAGTAATATGGGGGTTTTTAGTCGGAACAGTTTGCCTGATAGGTCTGTTTATTGTCATATTTAAACTTGGACTAAAAATGCCCCTAAGATATTTTTTCGCAATATCAAGTGGCCTGCTATATTTGCTCTCATTTGTACTTATTGGAAAAGGCGTAAGGGAATTTCAGGAAGCAGGACTGATTGGCATTACACCCATTGAATTCATACCTACTATAGACATTCTTGGAATCTATCCAACCCTGCAAACCACCGCTCCTCAAGCGGTTTTATTTTTTGCTTTCTTATTTGCCGTAATCTGGATATTTGTAATAAAACAGGAAAGGGAAAGAAAAGAGATAGTTGTAAGCCTAACTAAAATAGCCGAAGATATGAAAACTATGCATGAGACATTTGACCATATAAAGGGTCATATTATTGAATGGAAAAGGTGTGAAGACATAGACATAGAGGCTCAAGATCTGGACAAGCAAATTCACGACGTCATTACCCATGTTGATGAACTTGAAACTAAGCTTGTTGATTTTTTTGATGTTGTATCAAAAAACACTCAAAATCAGACCGGCGACGATCCCCAACCAAAATATAACTAGACCCCTTCTGTTAATTTCATCAAAAAATAATATAGTACAATATTCCACCATGGATAAAAAAGCAGTGCTAATTGGTTCTGGAGGTATCGACAGCACCACGCTACTCTATAAATTAATGGATGAAGGTTACAGGCCTGTCGTACTAACTTTTTTATACGGACAAAAACATGGTAAAGAAATCCAGTTTGTAAAAAATACCTGTAACATATTAAAAGTACAAAACATAACAATCGATATTACTGGTATTAAAGATTTAATTAAGGGGTCTGCTCTTACAGATTCAAAAGTAGACATACCCGAAGTGCCTGAAACAACTGAGTTTTATGATACACTCAGGACCACTATAGTACCTAATAGGAATTCTATATTTCTCACCCTGGCAGTTGCATATGCTCAGTCTGTTGGCTGTAATCACATCTTTTTTGGAGTTCATTTTTCTGACAGGGGAGTTTATCCAGATTGTAGAAAAGAATTTATCGATTCCTTTCAAAATAGCCAGATTCTCGCTAACGACAATAAGAATTTAAGAATTTCAGCCCCTTTTGTAGATTTAGACAAATCAGATATTGTTAAGCTTGGAAATGATCTTAATGTGCCTTTTGAAAATACATGGTCATGCTACAAGGGGAAAAAAAATCATTGTGGGGTTTGCAGCTCTTGCAGAGAAAGGAAAAGGGCATTTACTGAAGCAGGCATCACAGACCCTACTATTTACAATAACTAGCAAATTTTTCTTTTAGATATTAACCTAAAAATGAGAGTCAGCGAAATATTTTATTCAGTTCAGGGAGAGGGAATACAAATTGGGCTTCCTACGATATTTTTAAGACTATTTGGATGTGACCTTCGCTGCATGTGGTGTGATACAATGTATGCAGTTGAGGGAACTGATTTTAAAAATGTTGATGTTGAACAAGTTAAAAAAGAGATTTATAAATACCAGTGCAAGAGGATCTGTATTACAGGTGGCGAGCCTCTGCTGCAGGAAAAGGAACTAGTAATTCTTACTACCCAGCTTATAGAACTCGATTATTCAATCGTGTTGGAAACAAGCGGCCATAGAGATCCGCCAGATATATTTTGGAAGGATAACTCTTTAATAAGCATGGACTGTAAATGCCCCAGTTCTAATATGGAGCATAAGATGGATTTTAAACTATTTGAAAAACTTAGGAGTACTGACCAGTTGAAATTTGTAATACAAGATGATAGAGATTATCAATATGCAAAAAAAGTGTTAGATAAAAATAAGATACATGCAAATATTATCTTTCAGCCTGTGTATCATTCTGATATGAAATGGCTTTTTGAAAAGGTATTAAACGATAATTTAGAAAATATAAGAACTCTTCCACAGCTGCATAAGATAGTATGGGGTGAAGCAAGAGGTGTTTAATTTTTTTTAATCTAATAAAAAAAGAGGGTTGACATACCGTTTATAATAAAATGATAATAGTATTTTAATTAATTTTCTTCTGGAGCTATAAACAATGGAATACAACAATCTTGGGGTATCTAATTTAAATGTATCAAAAATAGGTTTTGGCTGCTGGGCTATTGGAGGGAGCTGGGGCAGTACCGATGATAAACAATCGATATCAACTATTAGAAAAGCTATTGATCTTGGAATAAATTTTTTTGATACTGCAGACATATATGGTTTTGGTCATTCAGAAACTCTGCTCGGCAAGGCTCTTGGCAAAAAGAGAAAAGACGTGATCATAGCAACAAAAGTAGGACTTGCATGGGACGATCATGGCTGTATGTTTAAGGCATGTACCCGACAGCATATATTAAATGCTCTGGATGCAAGCCTTAAAAGATTAAACACAGACTATATAGACCTTTATCAAATTCACTGGCCTGATACAAATACACCTTTTGAAGTAACGATGAACGTGATGGACAGCCTGGTTAAATCGGGAAAGGTCAGATATATAGGAGTATCTAACTTTACGGTGAAACAAATTAGAGAATGCATGAAGACAAGGGCTATTCATTCGCTGCAGCCTCCATACAATATGTTAATGAGGGAAGCAGAGAAAACACTGCTACCATACTGCAGGAGAAATGGGGTAGGAGTCATTGCTTATGGATCTCTTGCGTACGGTTTGTTAACAGGCAAGTTCAATAATGAAACCACTTTTGCGGATAATGATTGGCGCTCTGGAAAATTATTTTCAGACCCTGGTGACTGGCAATATCATATAAATATTTTTCAGGGTAAACAATTTCAAAGAAATATCAGAATCATTGAAAAACTAAAAAAAATATCTAAGAAATACGATAAATCAGTAGGGCAGTTAGCTATTGCCTGGGTTCTTTCTAATCCTTCTATTTCATCGGCTTTGGTAGGTGCAAAGAACATCGATCAACTCGAGGAAAACTTAGAAGGACAGGGTTGGACTATTGAAAAAGAAGATTTGAGTAGAATTAACGCGGTACTTGGAAAACACTGATTTTAATTTTATTAATTTAAAATTTAATCTAAATAAACTATAAAAAGTAAATATTTTTATTATATAACAGCTTTAATCGGTCAACTAACCTGCAAGTGCATAATCTTCACTATCTCGTTTGCCAGTTGTACTGTTATTTTGTTGATCAATTTTCTTTTTAGGATATTGCCGCTTCAATAAATTTATTACAATTTGAACAAAATCTGATACATCAAAGTCCGAATTAGCATATATTATTTCTGAACGTAAGTCCGAATCAAGATCATGTTTGTGATTTATAACTGCTATATGCCGCAGTTTACGATGTCTACCTATAGGTAAGCTATCTGTAGGGTCTAGAACTCTATTTTCATCGTAAGCATGTTCGGTTTGTTTTTCAAAAAACTCCTGATCTCTATTTCCTATAATCCATATTTCGGTCTGATCATCTATTTCCTCTAACAAAACCTTAGCATTTTTATACAAATAGCTATTTATGCTTTTAATTTCATTCTTATTTTGAAAGCTTTCGTTCGGAATAAATATCGATTTCATTTTTTCTCCCATTAATTGTTGCTATACTTTAGTATAGTATGGCAATTATCATGCCATTAGGAATTTATTTTAGAAAGATCAAGGATAGTGAGCACTTAATTATAAAAATCAAAGTAAATGATAATGCTCAATTTTTGCGGTATGTGACAATCTTGGTAATCACATGACATATATTGTCACTTAAGAGAAGCCTATACCCTTAGTCAAAGAAATTTTTCTATCTATTTAGCTGCAGATCAGGCTGCAGAATATTTGTTTCCATTACTCTTAATTAGCCCAGTATAATAATATCTTGTTTGTTTTATTTTTTGAAGCAGTTCAATATGATTGTTTTCTTTGTCATATTTCTCTTTAACTTCATTTACAACAAGTCTCACTTTCTTTTTTGGAAATTTATTCTTTAATCTTCTTATAACCCATGTAATAAAGTCAGAAACATCATAATCGGTGTTTCCATACAAAAACTCTCTAGTTACATTTGTCGCTATACTAAACTTGTAATTTACTACTGCGATATGCTGTACTTCTCTATATTCTGATATTGGAAGTTCATCTATAGGGTCGAGTATTCTATGTTCTCTCATGGGAATCTCCACACGGCTATTAAAAAAATCTTTGTCTTTATTTCCTATAATCCATACCTCAATTTTGTCATCTATATCATCTAACACACTGCCATTTAACTTTGATAAGAGTTTATTAATGATATTGATTTCATCTTTACTATTAAAACTATCATTTGGCATATATATTGATTTCATCAGTTCCCCATGATAAATACATATAAGACTTTTATTGTATTACAAGCAATTATTATACCATGACGAGTAGATCAATATATAGTTCATGATTACAGCAGGTTATATCAATATTAAGATAAAGCACGTACTATCTAGGTCGTATATTTGTGACAATTTGGAACAATAATATGTCAAATATTGTCATCAATTAATAATTTTATATATTACTGTCAACAAAAGTATGTATAACAATAAGCCGTAGTTCTGCTAGGCTGTAGTAAATATCTTTATTAATAATTATTAGGCAAATCGAAAAGCAAGTTTAATTATTAGTAAAAACCCTGCCAGGTCTTTTAATATCTACTCTTTCGGACAGTGCCTGAGTTATAAGTGGAAGAGCTATAGTAGCATCACAATAGCACTGCACAAGCCTTCCACCGGGCTGCTCTTTCCCCCACGAAACCGCCTCATCAAATGTACAGCCTGAAAGCCCTCCCCACTGGGGAGAATCGGTAGTGATCTGTATTGCGTATTTGTGTGGATAGTAAGTCTCAAGATTTCCAACTTCTTTTCTTGTATTTCCACCGGGTCTGTTTGGAACCTTCCTATCCTGATATAAAAGGTCTGCAGTGACTGCAAAAAGCTGTATAAAGTCTTTAGGAACCCCTCCACCAATATATACAACCCCGGTTTGTTTAACACCCTCGCCAAGTTTCATAAATTCGATATAATCTTTAATTGCATCGATAGTAAGATTAAACCCTCTGCTTTTTGCAATAAGCGCCGCATCCCCGTAAGGGCTATCTGCTATTGCAGGACAAAATATTGGCACACCGTTTTGGGCAGCGACTGCTACTATACTTTTTATCCCCCGTCCTGAAAGCCATAAACCAAAAAGATGTAAAAATTCTTTAGATGAATATTTATAACCATCTTCCAAGGTGACTATAAATTCTGCTATAAACTCAGTCATTTTCAAATAATCACTTTCTTTTCCGTAAACATCGTAATATCTGTTAACTCCTTCGCTAAATAACAGTTCATCATTTGCTTTAGGGTCTCCCTGCCAGTAAGCCATGCCCATTGCATCTACCAAATCTTCTGAAATATTTGCTCCAGTCGGAATTAAGATATCTATATATCTATTTTCTATAAGCCAGTTAACTATCTTCCACTGCCCTGTAGTAGATAGAGAACCCGTATAGCCAAAAAGAATCGTTACGTCTTCGTCTCTTATCATATCTTCATAAACATCGACGACCTTTGCCAAACTCTTTCCCTGAAATCCGGTGTTTCCCATTCTATTTAAAAGTTCAGAAATGGATTTAGAACTCCCGACTTCTATTGCATCCACTTTTTTTTGAAACAATTTTTTTGCGCTCATATATACACCTTTTTAAAGTATAATGCTCCCACTTATAAGTACTGTATTACCTAAAGTTTTACCCAACCACGATGTTTACAAGTTTTTTAGGAACTACTATTACCTTGCGAACTTGTTTATCCTCAATATAGCTTTTTATTCTCCTGTCGTCATACGCCGCGGCCTTTAAATCTTCTTCGCTTGACTCCGAATCCATCACAAGCTGGCTTCTAAGCTTACCATTCACCTGAAATACTACTGTTATAGAAGCACTTTTAACTATTTTCAAGTCCCATCCTATCCATTGTAAGTCAACAAGAGAACCTTCTTTGCCAAGAATACTCCATAACTCCTGTGAAAAATGAGGAGCAATAGGATAAAGAAGTCTGATAATTGTTAGTATTGCTTCACTAAGAACATTTTTATCGCTGTCAGATTTATACTCAAACTTTGAAGTAGAGTTAAGTAGCTCCATAACGGCCGCAATTGATGTATTAAACTGAAATTTTTCCAGGTCATCTGTAACCTTCTTAATCGTTTTATGCACCTGGATTTTTAGCTCCTTAGATTCCTTTTCCAGGCCATCAAACTGCCCATCTGAATCTAAATTTAATTCTAATATATCTATATTTTCATAAACCAGTCTCCATACCCTGTTCAAAAATCTAAACGACCCCTCAACACCTTCATTACTCCAGTCAAGATCTCTTTGTACGGGTGAAGCAAACATCATAAATACCCTTACAGTGTCGGCTCCGTATTTTTTGATCATGTCATCAGGATCGACTACGTTGCCAACTGATTTGGACATTTTTGTCCCGTCCTTTATGACCATTCCCTGAGTTAATAAATTTTTAAATGGCTCATCTAATTCACAAAGCCCCAGGTCTCTTAGTACCTTTGTAAAAAATCTGGAGTAAAGCAGATGCAAAATAGCATGTTCAATACCGCCAATATACTGATCAACTGAAAGCCAGTACTTTACTTTATCCGGGCTAAAAATTCCTTTTTCATAACCGGGCGATGCATATCTCATGAAGTACCACGAAGATTCTACAAACGTGTCCATGGTATCCGTTTCTCGCTTAGCATCTGAGCCACACTCAGGACATTTTACATTTACAAACTCATCTATATTTTTAAGGGGTGAACCGCCTTTACCGCTAAATTTAATATCAATGGGAAGCTCTACCGGTAAATCTTGCTCAGGTACTGCAATGGTTCCACATTTTTTGCAATTTATCATCGGTATTGGCGTGCCCCAATACCTCTGCCGCGAAATTCCCCAATCCCTGAGTCTGTAGTTTATCTGCCTTTTCCCAATTTTATTTTCTTGCAGATATTCTATCACCTTTTCTTT
>SMVA01095017.1_pt1 | contig 24728 bp, 26 predicted proteins | sample 2456451 | NCBI WGS metagenome assembly SMVA01 (sample SAMN11095933, study PRJNA526329) | marine sediment metagenome | biome: Marine sediment; feature: Surficial sediment; material: Deep marine sediment; isolation source: Hadal surficial sediment | place: Pacific Ocean | collected 2014-05 | depth... | reverse complement strand
TGGCGGCCGGTTCTCTCCCGAGCGACGAGGGTCCGACCCCCGAAGAAGCCTGGGATGCTGGACATGGATGGCGCTACGGAACCGACTATCTGTTCCCGCTCACGCGCGGAGCAGACGAGGCGGGTCTTCCCCCATGGGGCCGCATCGTGCTGTCCCCGATTACGGTTGCGCTCGATTTGGGGATGTTTCCGATCGGAGCGCTGGCGGGCTTGTTCGGAGACTAGACGGCTGCCGGCAAGGCCGGCAGCTGCGGATTGCAAGGCAATCCGGCGGGCTGCGAAGAGTTGCCGGCAAGGCCGGCGGCTGCGGATTGCAAGGCAATCCGGCGGGCTGCGAAGAGTTGGCAGCGGCGGGATCAGGACTTCTTGAGTTCGATCAGGATTTCGTGGTAGCGCTTCTTGCCTACGTTGAAGGCCCACTCGGTTCCGCCCTTGGGGACGCGGACCGTGTTGCCCTGCTCGGGGACCTTGCCCACGAAGAAGTCCATCGGGCCACCCTTGGGCATCACGCCCGCCACCATATCGCCCGAGTCGATGATGAGGACGTAGTCGCACTCGTGATGGTGGAGGTCCGACCACTCGCCCGGCTCGAGTGTCATCTCCCAGATCTTCACGTCGTCGTCTTCGTAGAGAACGACCGTACCGACGTCGCCCAGCGAGTCGCCCTCACGTTCGGTCCGGAACTTCTCGAGGCGCTCCTGCAGAGCGGGGGTGATGTCGACGTATTCGGGCTCCGTATGCTGCATTGAAACTGATCTCCCTCAAGGAACGTGGGGAGAAATCCTAGCCCATCTCGACGCCGCAGCTCGATGGGGTTGCGACGGCTGTGGACGGATCAGTTGGCGGCCGTCTCGGCCCGGTTCTCTTTTCGATGGTGGATCAGGCAGGCGGCTTCATGTCCTCCGGGGCCACGTCCTTCACGTGCTCTGCGAACGTCCAGCGGTGGCCTTCCAGGTCTTCGACGACATAAGTGCGGTCGCCCCAGAACATGTCCTCGAGGTCGGCCACGATCGCGGCACCGGCGCTGCGCGCCCTGGCGCAGTGGGCGTCGACGCCGTCGACGTAGATGTAGAGGCTCTGGGTGACCTTGCCCTGGGACGACTGAGGGCTTTGCCAGGAGTCGTTGCCCGACGGCGGGCTCATCATGATGACGCTGTCCACGACGTTCATCTCTGCATGCATGATCGAACCGTCCGGGCCGGGCATCGTCATGCGGGTCTCGAAGCCGAAGCTCTTTCCCAGCCACTCGAGGGCGGCAGCGGGGTCGTCGTAGATCACCATCGGGGTGATCCGGGGCATGTTCTCAGGGGGGTTTGCGGGCATGAAAGGATCCTCCTCGCCTTGCTGATGGCGACCCCATTCTACACTCCTGAATCGGGTTATCGTGACCACGAAGCGTGTCTTCGCGACCACGAAGCGTGTTTTCGCGACCACGAAGCGTGTTTTCGCGACCACGAAGCGTGTTGCGAAGGTCGCAATCTCTGAATATCCCGGTTGCCCGCGGGTCCGATCGGTCGGGTTCAAAGGAGATGCTCGGATGAAGCTCGTGCTTTCGGTCGTTTGGCTCTGCCTCGCGGCGCTGTTTTTTTCCCTCGGATGGCGATGGGTCGAAGCGGCCGACCAGCCCTTGCCGCCGCTCGAAACCAGCCAGCCGCGTTTCGAGTTCGAGACCCAGGGGTTCCGGCTGGAGTTCGACATCCTGGGAACACCGCTCGAGCAGCCGTTCAGCCAGTTCAAGCAGGAGGTGGACGCCTATATCGAGGAAGTCTCGGGCGTGCTGAGCGTTGCGCACCAGCGCGCCGCCTGGGCCTGCCTGCTGGGCGGGCTCGCATCTCTGGGCGGTCTGCTGATGACGTGGAGCGTTCCGGCGGCCGCCGTTGCCCGGCCGACGTAGGCCTCAGCCGGAGAGGAGCTTCGCCGCTGGGCCCGGGTCCGCCAGCTCGACCCGGTTGCGCCCGGCCTGCCTTGCCCGAAGCAGGGCAGCTTCCGCGGCTCCGAGTAGATCGCGCCAGTCGTTGGGCCGGCCGTGTTCAGTGGCCATGCCGATGGTCACGGTCAGCTCGATCATCTCGTCGTCGACTGCGATGGGCTTCGACTCCACCATCGTCCGGATCGACTCGGCCAGGAAGTGTGCACCTTCCTCGTCCGTGTTGGGCAGGAGCACCGTGAAGATCTCGCTGCCGAAACGGGCCACGAGGTCGCCGGGTCGATTCATCTGCTGCCGGATCCGATCGCCGAGCGCCCGCAAGCAGACGTCCCCCACGTCGATTCCGTAGTCGTCGTTCAGCTGCTGGAAATGGTCGACGTCGATCATCAGCAACGAAAGGTCGCGCGACATGCGCGAATTGCGGCGGCGCTCGGTGGAGTAGACCTCTGCGAAGCGCTGGCGGTTGGCGAGGCCGGTGATGTAGTCGATGGGCGACTGATCTCGGAAGTGTTCCACGTTTCGGTCGAGACCCGCCTGCACGTCGAGCTGCGGCCGGACCTCATCGCTGAGGAACTCGGCGCGGTCGTGGACCTTGTTGACGCGGTCGGTCAGGGCCAGGGAGAAGCCGGCCAGCATCAGGACCATTCCACCAGCGATGCCGTTTTCGGTCCAGACGTTGGCCGGAATCGCACCGCTGCGGTTCAGCAACGTGAGTCCGACGCCACTGAAGAACGCCCCCCATCCCATCAGGTAGTAGCGGGCGGCGGCGAATCCGTTCTGCCAGCGCCACCAGGCCAGGGAAGCCAAGGTCACGCTGACCAGCGAGACGGCCAGCACAGAGATCCAGTGGTAGAGCGGGAAGGGAGCGATCGGAAGCAGGAGCAGGAGTCCGGCCGTGAGAGAGATCAGTACCAGGACGATCCGGTTGGTCAGCGGTTGGGCCAGCCGGAGCTGGAGGAACTCCCGGGCGAAGAGAATGGCGAACAGCGCACCGCTCATCATGCTGGCGGGTGCGGCAAGCTGGTTCCAGCGCGGACTCTCGGGCCACAGGAACTGGAAGCCGATGCCCTGGATCGCCACTGAGTTCAAGCTCACGGCCAGGGCAAAGAGAACGAACAGCCCGTAGGTCGCCTGACGGGTCGCCGCGAACAAGACCAGGTTGTAGAGGACGATCATTCCGAGCACGCCGAACAGGATTCCGAGCCCGAGCAAGGTCTTCTGGTCCTGCTGGTAGAAGCCGGGATACGTCCAGAGCTCCAGTGGGATTTGCATGCTGCCGGTACTCTTGGCCCGCACGTACAGCTCCACCTGTCCGCCGGCCGCGACGCTGATCGGAAACAGGAACTCCCGGTGGGCGGATGGCCGCTGGGAGAAACGGCTGGTGTCTCCGGTGTGGACCGTTTCGATCCGGTTGCCGCGAATCGCGTAGATCTCCAGCTGGTCGAGGCCGTGGTTTGCCACGCGCAGCAGCCGCTGTTGCGGCTCGTAGCCGTCGTTCTCGAGCCGGAACCTCAACCAGTAGGCGGAGTCGGTGTAGCCGAAGGAGGCCACGCCGGGAGCGGCAGTCCGCCAGCCGTCCAGGTCCTCCCGGACCTCCTCCAGGGTTCGTCGGCCGCTCGGATCCTCCAGCAATTCGACGTTGGATCCCAGCGGCATGCCATCCGGGAGCTGGTCGAAGGCCAGCGGGGCAGAAGACCCGGCCGGAGCCGCCAACAGGCTCAGCGCGAGCATACCCACACCCAGTCGGGTGTAGAAGGCTCGCCCACGCCGCGTCGATCGATGCCCCGCCAATGCCATCGCCACCCAGCCCATATCGTCCCTCCACAGGGAACGCTTGAGTGTGTGTGGGGGGGGCTTGTCTCCGATTGGCAACCCGGAGCCGCCGCGTCCTACAGCTCCACGAACTCCCCCACCACGGCGATCACGTCGTCGTGGATCGCGCCACTGGTGGCGACGATGCCTCGGTTGTCTTCGAGGGTGCGGCCGCGGGAGAAGTCGAGGGCGGCGCCCATCACGTCGGTGACCCGGCCGCCGGCTTCTTGAACGACGATCGATCCTGCCGCGTGGTCCCAGATCTTCTCCCGGTAGTCCTTGCGCGTCGGCAAGCGCAGATACACCGAGGCGAGACCCTGGGCCAGGATGGCGTACTTGGCCTGGCTGTCGACGCGTACCGGCTCGGCCGTGATGCCGAGCTTCGCCGCGATCTGGGAGGATAGGTCGTGGTCGCTGTGGCCCGACTCGACGGACTCGCAAAAGCGGGCCCCCGCCGTCTCGGAAACATTGGCGACGTGGATCGCCTTCCGCTCGGACAGGTTTTCCCCGTCGAGAGGCAGGATCCAGGCGCCTTCTCCCCGGATCGCAGCGAGCAGCGCGCCCTGCCGTCCGTCGGGTCCTGGCAGGTTCGGGCAACCGAGAACGCCCACGGTGACAGTGCCGTCTTCCAGCAGCCCCAGGGCCACCGCATACTGCTCGCCGCGCAGGAAGCCCTTGGTGCCGTCGACGGGATCGAGGGTCCAGAAGGTGGGCGTCGATGAGTCGGGCGTCACGCCGCCGAGATCGATCCAGGCCAGCGCCTGTTCTTCGCTGACGTCCGTGCCGCGGATCCGGCGCACCTGCGCGACCACCTGCTGGCGAATCTGATCGGCACCCGCCTCGCGGAGGTCCGCCGCGTCTTCCTCGCCGACGATGGCGGTCACGGCGCTGTGCTCAGCCAGGGCGGCGCAGATCAGGGCCTGGGACGCGAAGTCGGCGACGGTCACGGGACTCTTGTCCTTCTTTTCGAGCCTGGCGGCCGTCACCAGGTTCTGCTGGACGGAGCGGCAGACGCTCGACGCGGTGCGTACGGCGGCCAGCGCGTGTGCAAGCTCGCGTGCCCGGTCGATCGGGGACATGGTTCAGTTCATGCTCCTGAGGTTCCGTGACGGAGGCCCGAGAGGGCGAGGTCGACCATGGGTCCCACCATGTGCGGATCGAGCTTGGCGCCGCGATAGAAGAGGGCCACCGCAATCGGGCCCACGATGAGGTCCGAGGCCAGCTCGACGTCGAGTTCCCCGGGCAGCTCGCCGCGCTTGATGCCGCGCTCGAGTGCCCGCCGCAGCGGCAGGCTACGCCGCCGGGTGACCGGGTCGAAGAGTTCCGACAGCTCTGGGTTGTGGGCGCGCTCACCCGCCAGGCTCGGCAGGACGCTCGCCAGCGGTGTCGCGTTGAAGGCCTCGATGTAGCCCTTGAGCATGCGCTTGAGGTCGTCGGCCACGCTGCCAGTATCGAAGTCTTCGAATCCCGGCAGCTGGCCGAAGGCTTCCACCACCAGCGGCAGCTTCGACGGCCAGCGTCGATAGATGGTCGCCTTGCCGACGCCGGCGCGGCCGGCCACGCCCTCGACGGTGAGGGCCGAGAAACCGACCTCCACCAACAGCTCGAGGGTCGCATCCAGGATGGCCTGGTGGGCTTCCCCGCTCCGCGGGCGTCCGGCGGCCTGCTGATCGTTCTCGCTGGTGGACAAGATGGGTGCCTCAGTCGAGTCTTTCGAGCACAGTCGAAATGCCCATGCCGGCGCCGATGCACTGGGTTGCGAGGCCGTAGCGGCCGCCGCTACGGCGCAGCTCCTTGGCGACCGTGGTCACGAGACGCGCGCCGGTCGCACCCAGCGGGTGTCCGATGCCGAGGGAGCCGCCGTTCACGTTGATGCGGTCCGCCGGGATGCCGAGCTCCCTGATCGACGGCAGAACCTGGGCTGCGAAGGCTTCGTTGAACTCGACCCGGTCGATCTGGCCCGACTCGATGCCGGCCCGCTTGAAGGCCTTCTTCGAGGAAACGATGGGTCCGAGCCCCATGACCTGGGGCTTCACGCCGCCCACCGCCATGCCGACGATGCGCGCCAAGGGTTCGAGACCGAGCGTCGTCGCCTTCTCCTCGGACATGAGGAGCGCGGCGGTGACCCCATCGTTCGTCGGACAGGAATTTCCCGCCGTGATGATGACTTCCTTGTCACCGAAGCTGATGATGCCCTTGATGGGGTTCAAGCCCGCGAGCTTCTCAGGCGTGCTGCCGGGGCGGATGCACTCGTCGCGATCGAAAGTGACCATCGGGCCAGATTCGGCTTCGACCCACTCGCCCTTGTCGTTGAAGACCGGGTCTTCGACTTCGAGGGGGATGACCTCGTCCTTGTAGACGCCGGCTTCGTAGGCGGCGTGACCCTTGGCGTGGCTCTCGGCGGAGAAGGCGTCGAGTTCCTCTCGGGTCAGGCCGTAGCACTCGGCCACATTCTGGGCCGTCTGGGTCATGGGTTGGAGCCACGGTGACTTGCGGATGTACTCGGGGAACTCGACCGAGAAATACTCGTCGTGGTCGAACGCCGGAGCCTGCTGCACCTCGTTCAGCTCGGTAATCTTGCGGGTCATCTGGGTGATGCGTGTCGGCGCGCCGCCGCCGCCGCCGAGACCGCGGCCCATGCGTTCGATGCCCATGGCGACGCCGCACTCGATCTGGCCCGTCATGATCGACATCGTGATGCGGTGGAGCGTCTCCATGCTGGAACCGCACTGCCGGTTCGAGTGGAACGAGCAGACCTCCATGGGGAGACCCGCGATGCGCTGCACGTTGCCGAGGAAGCCGAACTCGCTGCGTGCGCCCCCCACGTTGCCTGTGCCGACGTCTTCGATCATCGAATCCGTGACCTGCGGGTGCCGGTCGAGAAGCGCACGCAGGATCTTGGCGCCGATTTCGTCGAGACGCGTTGCGACGAGCTTGCCGCGCCCTCCACGACCGAACGCCGAGCGCACGCCATCGACCAGGACCACGTTCTTGAGTTGCATGAGGATCTCCCTCGATTGCTGGGCCATCCGGGGCACGGAAGACACCGATCCGGCCTCCGAGGCCGGCTAGAATCATCCCTCCATTGGGACCGCAATACGATACTATACGTCTCGTTATTGATCATCCCCGTTGTGAGAGCCCGCCGGCGGCCCCACCGGTGACGGGCCCCTAGGAGCGAATTCCATGGCAAATGCACCGGCTCGCTGGGACCTCGAAGTCGACTGGGTCTCGATCGGCTCCGGACTGGGGGGCGTCTGTTCCGCCATCGTGGCCCACGATCTCGGCGCCAAGTGCGTCATCCTCGACAAGTCCCCGCGCCTGGGCGGCCTCTCGGGCTTCGGCGGCGGCGAGGTCTTCGTCCCCAACAACTACAAGATGCGCGAGCTCGGCATCGAGGACTCGGACGAATCCGGTCGCGAATACCTGGACTTCTTGTCCGCGGGCTTCCGCGACCAGGATCTCTTCGACAAGTTGCTCGCCACCTGCAACGAAGCCATCGAGTACTTCGGGCGCGAAGCCGGCGTCGAGTGGATCGCGATCGAAGGGCTTCCCGACTACTACCACCCGAAGGTCAAGGGCGCCTGTGCGAGTGGCCGCTATATGACTGTCGATCTCTTCGACGGCTCGACGCTCGGCGAGTGGCAGGGCAAGACCTACGCGATGACGCCCCACGTTCCACCGGGCGCGCTCCACAAAGAGATGTACGCCTGGGGCGGGCTCGCCAAGGTTACGACCTGGGACTACGAGCTGGTGGGCCAGCGGCTGTCCGAGGACAAGCGCGCCATGGGCCCGGGCTTGATGGCGTACTTCGTGAAAGCGGCCGTTGTCGATCGCAACATTCTGGCGTACGTCGACACGCCGGTGCGCGAGCTCATCACCGATGATGGTGGTGCCGTGATCGGGGTGCGTGCCGAGAAGGATGGCCAGGACTTCTTCGTAAAGGCCGACAAGGGTGTCGTGATCGCTGTCGGTGGCTACGACCACAACAAGGAGATGGCCTGCCAGTACGAGTCGATGCCCGACTGGAACTCGGCCACGCCGCCCTACTTCGACGGTGACAACATCGTGATGGGCACCGAAGTGGGCGCCGCCATTGCGGCGGTGCCGCCGAACAATCTGGCGATGTTCTACGGCTACAACATCCCGGGTGAGGAGACCGACGGGTCTCCACTTTATCGCGCGTCCTGGGAGTGCGGGGTTCCCCACGCCATCTGGGTGAACAAGAAGGGCGAACGCTTCTGCGACGAGGCGTCCTACAAGGACTACCAGCCGCGTCTCAGGCATTGGGATGGTCAGACCCAGACCATGCCGAACCTGCCTCCGACCCTGATCTTCGACCAGAACTATCGCGACCGGTATCCGTTGGGCTCGTTCATGCCCGGACAGGAGATTCCCGAAGAGCTGTGCGTCAAGGCGGACACGCTGCGCGAGCTCGCCGAGAAGCTCGACATCGACCCCGACGGACTCGAGAAGGCGGTCGAGCGCTTCAACGAATATGCGCGCAAGGGCGAGGATCCGGACTTCGATCGCGGCTCGTTCAGCTGGTCCCAGCGGCTGGTCGGCGACTTCGATTATCCGAATCCGAACCTGGGCCCGCTGGACAAGGCCCCGTACTACGGCGTGAAGCTGGTGCCCGTGTCGGTGGGCATCAACTCCCATGGTCTCAAGACTGACGTTCACGCCCATGTGGTGCACGTGCGCGGCCACTCGATCTCGGGCCTCTACGCCGTCGGCAACTCGGCGGCGCTGCGCGACCTGGGCGCCGGTTACCAGAGCGGCACTTCGAACATGCGCGCCATCACCTGGGGCTACATCGCCGCCCGCAACGCCATGGGAAAGGATTGAGCGGTGCCCGTCGCTGAGTACTCGACGAGCACCAAGCTCCCGATCGAAACGATCTGGGACTTCGTAAAGGAGATGGACAACTGGGCCGATCTCGTCACCGGCTATCAGAGTCACGAGAAGCAGAGCGACGAGGACTCGACCTGGATGCTGAAGGGCGACCTGGGTCCCATGTCGCGCATGCTGAAGCTTCAGGTGCACATCACCGAGTGGAGGGGACCCGAGCGGGTGACCTTCGAACTCAAGGGCATCAACGAGAACATGGATGGCCACGGCATCTTCGAGTTGTCGACCTACGAAGAAGAGGCTGCGCCCGACGCGAATGCGGCGCCGGCCGAGAGGAAGAACTTCATGCTGCGCCTGCTCGAAGCGATCATGCGCTTCTTCGTGCGTTGGCTGAGCGGGGGGGCGCCCGAGCGCGCTGCTAGCGCCGACGCAGGGCCCGGCGAGGGCATGGCGAAGCTGACCTTCAAGCTCGAGATCAAGCCCGGCGGGCCGATGGCACCGATGATCGAAAGCATGATGAAGCCCGTGATGTTGCCGGCTGCGGAACAGTTGGCGGGCAGCATCATCGCGCGGCTCGAAGAACTCCACGGTGCCAAAAGCTGACCGGAGGCTCCGCCGCTTGAGTTTCCACGAGCGCTTCGGGGACCTGAGGGGACGGGCGCTCTGGGTGGTGTTCGGGTGCCTCGTTTGTCAGCTCGGTCTGGGCTTCGGTTACGTCACCGCGCCCCTGCTGACGGACATCACGGCCAGTCTCGACATCTCCCGCAGTGTCTGGTCGTCGGCGGGATAGGCCCGGATCTGGGCCATTTCGCTGGCCAGCCCCGTGCTCGGCCTGATGGTGGTCCGCTTCGGTGCACGCCCGATCCTGGTGGTCGCCTCACTCATGCTGGCGCCCGCGTTCTTCTGGTTCTCGGTAATGAACCACGTCTGGGAGCTGGTGGGTGCGAACCTGCTGCTCGGCTTCGTCTTGCTCGGGTTCGGCGACGTGACACTGGGTGCCGTGGTGGCGACGTGGATCACGCGTGGACGGGGTCTGGCGCTCGGCGTCGTCTACACCGGCTCGAACCTGGCCGGAGTGATCCTTCCGCCACTGGTGACGTTCTTGGCCGAAAGGGGCTCGTGGCGCAACGCGCTGCTCTATGTGGGCATCGGAGGGACCCTGCTGATCCTGCCTTTCGCTGCCCGTGTCGTTCGCGAACGCGGCACGGTTGGCGCGACGGGGGCATCGTCGAGCGGCGCGTCGAATCTGGCCCACGACGGCGACCTCGACCTGGCAGCCGCCTTGAAAACCCGCAGCTTCTGGGTCCTTGGCTTCGCCCTGGCCGGTTTCTTCTTCTACCTGATCGGCATCCTCGAACACTTCATCGCGTCGCTCACCGATAGCGGGCTTTCGCGCGCCAACGCCGCCGGCTACTTCAGCGCTGCCATCGGAATGGGGTTGGCCAGCAAGATCTTGATGGGCGTGGTTGCCGATCGAATTTCGTCACGTCCTGCAATCCTGATTGACTTTGGGCTGCTGGCGCTCAGCTCGGGGGTGCTGCTCTTCGTTCCAGAACGTCCCTTCTTGCAGGTCTTCGTCGTGCTCTTCGGGTTTTCCTACGCCGCGCGAGACGTGGTCTATCCGCTCGCGATCGCGGAGTGCTTCGGGATCCGCTACCTGGCCGCGATCTACGGTGCCCTGATGGTCGTGCTGGCGCCGGCCGGTACCCTGGGTGGAGTGTTCGCAGGTTTCTGCTTCGATCGGTTCGGAAGCTATGATCTCGCGTTCCAGACCTTCGCGATCGTCAACGTGCTGGTCTTCGGAAGTCTGTTTCTGCTGCGCCCGGAAAAGGAGTTGATCCGTGGCTGATCGAATCCAGATTTCGGTAATGATCGCCGGGCTCTCGATGCTCTACGGCGACGACCTGGCCGGAGTGATCGAGACGGCGAAAATTGCGGAGGACGCCGGGGTCGATCAGATCGTGCTGCCCGACCATGTCGCGATCGGTGGGCGCACCGACCGCTATCCGTACGGAAAGTTTCCACTGCCCCAAGATGAGCCGTGGCTCGAACCGCTGACGACGCTGGCAGCGATGGCGGGGGCCACTTCGCGCATTCGACTTGGAACCGGGATCCTGATCGTCCCCCTGCGTCCCGCTCCGTTGTTGGCGAAGACCCTGGCGACCCTCGACGTGTTGTCGGGCGGCCGGCTCGATCTCGGTGTGGGAAGCGGCTGGCAACGCGAGGAGTTCGAAAGCTCCGGGATTCCCTTCAGCGGGCGCACTGCGCGCATGGAAGAAACATTGCGCGCCTGTCGCGTGATATGGAGCGACGCGCCGGCGTCGTTCATGTCGAAGACCGTCTCGTTCGAGAACCTGTGGTCGTTGCCCCGGCCGGTGCAGAAGGATGGAATTCCGATCTGGATTGGCGGTTCCCTCACCGACGGCAATCTGCGCCGTCTGGTCGAGTTCGGTGCTGGCTGGATGCCGATGGATTCGCGTCCGGATGTTCTCGAACAGGGTAAGGCGCGGCTCGATCGTGCGCTTCAAGAGGCGGGGCGCGATCCCTCGACCATCGGCATGCGCGGACAGGTGAATCCGGTGCGCGAAAACCGGGTCGTCGACCTCGATCGGACACTCGAGCAACTCGACTCCCTCCGGGCGGCCGGTGCAACCGTGGCGTCCTTCGCGCTGGGTGCATTCGTGCGCAGCCGCGACGAGATCGGTCCCTTCCTGACAAGGATCGGGCGCGCGGGCGGCTGAGTTCTCGCCCCTTCCGTGTGGGGTACAACCTATACTGGAGAGCAGCCATGATTCGAGGCATCCACCACACCGCGATCTCGTGCATCGACATCGACCGGTCCGTTGCGTTCTATCGCGACCTGCTCGGCTTCGAACTCGTGATGGAGTACGACTGGGCCGAGGGACAGGCGGACACGAACCGCACCCACGCGTTGCCCGAGACCGCGTCGCGGGTCGCGATCCTACGCTGTGGCAACGCGATGCTCGAGCTGTTCCAATATCGAACGCCGGAGCCGCGCCCGGTCGACCCTGAGCGCAGGCTCATCGACCACGGCATCATCCATTTCTGTATCGACGTCACGGACATCGATGGCGAGTACCAGCGGCTGAAGGCGGGCGGAATGAACTTCCACTGCGCGCCCGTCGACTACGGAACCTGTCGCTGCACCTACGGACGGGATCCCGACGGCAACGTGATCGAGTTGATCGAAGTCCACAGCGCCGATGATCCGATCTATCTCGAGGTTCCGACGCGCTCGTGAGCCTCGGTCGCGACGATCTGGTGCTCTGTGCGGGCACGATTCCCCAAGCCGGACTGGTGGAGCGCATGGAAGTGGCCGCGCAAGCGGGCTTTCGCGGGCTCTCGCTCTTCCTCGCCCAGCTGGACCAGGCCCGGGCCGACGGCCACGACGATGCAGACCTGCGCATGCGTCTGGCCGACCTCGGTCTCGAGATCGCCGAACTCGATCCGCTGCTCGACTGGGTTCCCGACATCGGGCTCGGCGGCGCTGCCACCGATGAAGGCGCGGGCATGTTCCAGTACGGCGAGTCCGATTTCTATGCCGCAGCAGAAGCCCTCGGCGCGCGTTCGATCAACGCCGTGTACTTTGGCGATTGCGTAGTCCCTGAAGAGGTCCTGGCTGAAGCCTTTGCCGGCCTCTGCGACCGTGCAGGCGAGCACGGGCTGCTGGTTCATCTCGAGTTCCTGCCGTGGACCCAGGTCCGCGACGTCAACGTCGCTTTCAACATCGTCGAGGAAGCCGGACGTGAAAACGGTGGCCTGATGCTCGACAGCTGGCATCACTTCCGAAGTGGTGTCGAGAACGCAGCGATCGAGGGAGTCAGCCATCGCGTGATCGCCATCCAGCTGAACGACGCACCCGCCAAAGCGGATCCGAACCCCATTGCTGAGACCATGAGCCGACGCCTGCTCCCGGGTCAGGGCGACATCGACCTGGTGGACATCGTCCGCAGCCTCGACGCCAGCGGCTGCCAGGCACCCATCGGCGTCGAGGTCTTCTCGACCGAGCTGGCGGCCTTGCCGCCGGCCGAGGCGGCCTGGAGGGCGGCCAAGACGACGCGGGCAGTGCTGGAGAAGGCCCGGGGCTGATGTCGGCAACGTCACCGAATTCTGCGCCCTCACGGCGCCGCGCGAATTACGTACTCGGCGTCCTCTTCCTCGTCTACGTCTTCAACTTCATCGACCGCCAGGTCCTCTCGATCCTGATCGGGCCGATCAAGGCGGATCTCGAGATCTCGGACACGGTCATGGGTCTGCTGGCCGGTCCGGCCTTCGCGCTCTTCTACACCCTGGCCGGCATCCCGATCGCCCGCTGGGCGGACCGCGCGAACCGCACGACCGTGATCGCGCTGTCGCTCACGCTCTGGAGCGGGATGACGGCGCTCTCGGGGCTCGCGAAGGGCGCCGTGCTCTTTGCGCTCGCGCGGGTCGGCGTCGGCGTGGGAGAAGCGGGCGGCAGCCCGCCTTCCCACTCCTTGATCTCGGACTACTACCCGCCGGAAAGACGCGCGACGGCGCTCGCGTTCTATGCCTACGGCATCTATGTCGGCTCTGGGCTCGCTTTCATCTTTGGTGCATGGATCAATCAGAACGCTGACTGGCGAACCGTCTACTACATCCTGGGTTTGACTGGAATTCCCCTGGCGCTCCTACTCAAGATGACGGTTCGCGAGCTTCCACGTGGGTCGTCCGAGGTCGTCGCGACCGACTTGGAACCGGTGAGCTTCGGCGAAGTCGTACGCCACCTTGCACGGCGGCGTTCCTTCGTCTTCCTCGTGGTCGCCGCGAGCTGCCAGTCGATCCTGGGTTACGGGATGCTGGGTTGGGCCGCCGAGTTCATGCTGAGGGTTCACGAGATGCAGAGAATCGACGTTGGCCTGTGGCTCGGCCTGATCGTGATGTTCGCGGGTTGCACTGGTGTGGGAATCGGCGGCTGGGTCAGCGACAAGCTCGGCGCCCGCGATGTCCGCTGGTACATGCGGTTTCCGGCGATCATCTCGGTCCTCTCAATGCCACTCGCGTTCGCGTTCCTGTTCCTGGAAGGGCCGGTTGCTGCGCTGCTGGCGTTCGTGCCGTTCTATTTGATCGCCAACATGTATGTGGGCCCCCTCTGGTCGATCGGTCAGAATCTGGTACGGCCCAATATGCGTGCCACGACCTCTGCGATCCTGCTATTGGTGCTGAACATCTTCGGCCTCGGCGGCGGCGTCTTCCTAGTCGGCTTCCTCAATGACCAGCTTGCGGCCACTTACGGCCAGATCGCGATTCGCTATTCCTTGGCCGTTGTCGTCGCCATCGGCGGCGCGTCCAGCCTCTTCTTCTGGCTCGGCAGTGCGTACCTGCCGGAAGATCTCGAAACCTGATGGAGCAACAGCCCCCATGAATCTCGACACCCTCCTCTACGAAGTCCGCGACGGCGTTGCCCACATCACGCTCAACCGCGAGAAGGACGCCAACGCCCTCAATCTCCAGATGTGTCGCGACCTCCAGACGGTGGCCATTGCTGCCCAGGAGGACGCGTTGGTGCGCGCCGTGCTGGTCGGGGCCAAAGGGAAGATGTTCTGCGCCGGCGGCGACGTCGGGGCGTTTGGGAAGGCCGGCGAAGGCGTCCCGACCTTGATCAAGCAGATGACGATTCCGCTTCACGCGGCGATCTCGATCTTCGCGCGCATGGACGCGCCCGTGATCGCGGCCGTGAACGGTACGGCGGCCGGCGCAGGCTTCAGCCTGATGGCCGCCGCCGACCTGGCCATCGCGGGCGAGTCCTCCAAATTCACGATGGCCTATACCCGGGTCGGCCTCTCGCCCGACGGCAGCTCGAGCTACTTCCTGCCACGCATCGTGGGTCGCCGCCGCGCCATGGAGCTGATGCTGCTGAACCGCGTGCTGTCCGCCCAGGAAGCCCTCGACTGGGGACTCGTGAACCAGGTCGTGCCTGACGACGAAGTGCAGGCCGCGGCCGAGAAGATCGCGGGCCAGCTCGCCAGGGGTGCGACCCGGTCTTTCGGCATGGTCAAGAAGCTGCTGCTCACCAGCGAAAACGAGAGCCTCGAGACCCAGATGGAGTTCGAAGCTCGCGGCATTGCGGACTCGTCGCGCAACGCCGATGGCAAGGAAGGCATCTCGGCCTTCTTGGAGAAGCGAAAGCCGACCTTCACGGGCGCCTAGTCTTTTTTCCCCAGCCGCGCTCGTGGGAGACCATGAACGTGACGGTGAGCTTCATGCGGCTGTGGAGCCAGCGCCCTTCGACCTTGACGTACTCGTCGTCCTCGACGCCCGTCATCCAGCCCGGCTTGCCGTTCTGGAAGGTGATGGGAGCGAGGACGTCCCAGCGCGCCTTGGCGCGATCGCCGTCGACCTCGATTCGGGGGTTCACGAAGTAGTGGAGCGTGAACTGGAGCGTGGGATCCAGGAAGCGCTTGCGGATCGCGTCGTGACCCTTCCAGACTCCCAGATTCTCGCCGCCGTCCCAGACGGCGTCCTCGCTGAAAAGCTGGACGATCTGGTCTGCGATCTCACCAACCTCGTCCGCATTCTTTGGACCCTCGCTCCCATAGCGGCCGTCCACCAGTTCGCCGTAGCGTGCCTTCAGGTTCTCGATCGCCTGAACGGCTTCGACTTCGGCGAGTCTCGCCTCGAGGGCTTCGACCCTGGCGGCCAGTTCTTCGGGTGCCGGCATCGTTCTCCTCTTTGTCGCCTCAACAGAGGATTTCGGCGACCCGGTCGATGTCATCGGGATCGGAGGTGGTGGGGACGAGGATTAGCTCGTCGCAGCCCAGGTCCTCGGCCATCTTTGCCGCTTCTCGAAGTGCGTCGGCGGACGTGCTGGTGACCGTCGGCGCAATTTTGCGGGCGGTGTCGTCGCCGAGAAAGTTGAGATAACGGAACAGGTATTCGTCGAGTTGGCCACGCGCGTTCGGACCCAGCGCGTACCAGAAGCTCGTCACGAGTCGCGGCTCGCCCCGCCCTTCTTCGCGCCAGGCCTTGCGCGCCTGCTCGAACTGGCGGCCGATCTCGTCGCGACGGGGTCCGAAGCTGAAGCCCGAGATGCCGTCGGCCCAGCGCGCGGCGCGGCGGATCGAGCGCGGGTACATGGCGCCGGCCAGGATCTCGGGGCCGCCCTTCTGGATCGGGAGCGGCTCGACGGGGCGAAGCGCGCCCTCGAAGGGCTTCTCGCCGCTCCACAATCGGCGCAGCTCGCACACGCTTTCTTCCATCCGGGTCCAGAGCTTTCGATCGCGCTGCGCCTCGACGGCGACGTAGTCCTCGTCGCGACCGCCCACGCCGACGCCGAGGGTCACGCGCCCGCCCGACAGGACGTCGAGAGTCGCGATCTGTTTGGCGACACGCACGGGCTGGTGCATGGGCAGCACGAGCACCGAGAAGACCAGGCGGACGCGTTCGGTCACGGCGGCGCAGGCCGACAACGTCACCAGGATGTCCGGGTTCGGAAAGGTGATGCGCTCGCCGGCCGCCAGGCTCGAGAACGGACCGGCGTCGATGCGGCGCGCCCACTCGAGGGTCTTGTCCCGGTCGAAACCGGGGACCATCACTGGAAGATTCAGTCCGATCTTCATCGTCGGTGGGGACTCCTGGGGGCGACTGGGTTCGACGCACGATACCCAACGACGCCATGATACGCTGTGCGCCGTGATGAAGACGCGACTTCCGATCCGGTTCTACAACGCGGCTCAGCGCATCCTCGGGGCGGTGGGGCGCGCGCCGGCGGGCTTCCTGGAATCCGAGCAATCGCTCCTCGCTGCGGCCTGCGGGGCCACGGATCTTTCCGACTTCGGCGACGGACCGTTCCGGGACGGGCTGCGTATCCTGCTGCGCGCCTACGACGCAGAGGCCTCCCTTACTCCGTTCGGGCGCAGCATGGTTTTGCAGGAGATCACGGGCGTTCTCTCGGCGCGTTTGAGGGTCGAGGCGGGCTGGAAGACGGACCCCGCGGTGCTCGACACGAAGATCGAGCGGCCGATCTTCATCCTCGGTCTTCCACGGACCGGCACGACGGCCCTGCATTTCCTGCTCGGACAGGATCCGGCGAACCAGGGGCTCGAGTTCTGGCTGGCGGCGGCACCGGGCCCGCGGCCGCCTCGCGACGCGTGGCAGGAGGATCCGCGTTTCAAGGGCGCCGTGAAGGCCCTCAAGATGATGTACTGGCTCGATCCCGGCCTGAAGGCCATTCATCTGATGACGGCCGACGGACCCGAGGAGTGTCGCCACCTGCTGATGCAGTCCTTCACCGATGACACCTTCGACTCGAACGCGACGATCCCCAGCTATACCGAGTGGTTCCGAAAGCAGGACATGGGTCCCGCCTATGCGCGTCACCGGGACATCCTGAAGCTCATCGGCTCGCCCACCCCCGAGCGGCGCTGGGTCCTCAAATATCCCGCCCACATCCGGAACCTCGATCGGGTTCTCGAGATCTATCCGGATGCCTGCTTCGTTCAGACCCACCGCGACCCGGGCCGGGTGCTGCCGTCACTGTGCAGTCTCGTCACGGGTTGGCGCAGCCTCTACGAGGGTGGCGTCGATGCCCACGAGGTTGGGAGACAACAGCTCGAGATGTGGGCCAGCCTCATGGAGACAGCGATCGAGAAGCGGCGCGCCGCGAATCCGGATCAATTCTACGACCTCCACTTCCGCGACATCGTGGGAGATCCCGTTGCCGCCATCGGTCGCATGTACGAGCACTTCGGATTCGAGTTCTCCGACACGGCGCGTCGGCGAATGACGGATTGGATCATCGAGAACCCTCAGGGCAAGCACGGCGGCCACCGCTATACACCCGAGCAGTTCGGTCTCACCGACGAGGTCATGGCGGACCGCTTCTCGACCTATCTGGACCACTTCCAGGTGGAGCGCGAAACCGGACCCGAAGCTGCAGCCTAGAGCTCCGAGAACTTCACGACCCGCGTCGTGGGCTCCGGGTGCTCGTCGGCGCCGATCCAGCGCAAGCACATGGTGCCTCGGCAGTGGTGGGCCGTATCCAGCCAGTTGTCGATCCCCGGATCCCGGTGGGCCAGGATCAGGCGAACGGAGCCGTCGTTACGCAGACGCGCAGCGTGATGGTTCACGGCGATCCTGTGGTAGCGGTAGTCGAGCGACTCCATCCAGTGGTTGTTCACCTGGAAGTTCCAGTACTCGCACTTCGGCGGCGTCACTTCGATGACGAGCGCCTCATCGGGGCCGAGCTCCCAGTAGCCATGGAAGTAGCAGATGTTCGGATCGCCATGGGCAGCAGCAGCCACCGCCGAATCAAATTTCGGTAGCTCGTTCTTGCGCTGGGCGAAGCCCTCTGACCAGTCTGTGAAAAGCGCCGCCGTCCCGTTGACGTACGCCGCGGCGCGGGCCAGTCCGGAATCGAGGAACTCGGCGGTGAGAGGAGCGGGACCTGCCTCCGTGCCGATGCGTTCGATGCTGAGGTTCGCGATCTGCTCGTTGTCCCGGTCCTGGTAGGTCTGTCGCACGATCAGGAGAGAGCTGTCCGGCTGCATGGGCAGCCAGTTTCCCGGCTGTTCGCGGGCACTGACGACGATCTCGAAACTTCCATCGGGCGCGACCTCCAGGTCCTTCGCTTCGATGTAGCCGTCCTGTCCGCGACGACCGTCTTCGCCGTAGCCGCCCGCATAGGTTCCGATGCCGAGGTAGTGGATCGTTCCGCGCGTACCCCGGATCCGGTAGTCGTAGGCGCCGCGGATGGCAGCGCTCTGGTAGTAATTGTCCGGATTATCGGCTCCGATCTTGACGGTCTCATGTGAAGGTCGGCGCAGCACCGGGAACTCTGGATCGGCGAACTCGACGAAAGACTCGAGGGCCACCCGTGTGAGGCGACTCAGATAGCGGAACCCTTCGGCTCGCTCGAAGGAATCCATCGGGGTGGAGTCCCGCAACACCACCTCACCCGCGTGCTTCAAGGCGTCACAGAATTCGTTCCACGTTTCTCCGTTCAACACGCGCTCAGCGGCGGATCGCTTGCTCATCGATCGATCTCCTCGAAGACGGACTTTTGATGCCTGTCGCGACTCCTGTATGTTGCCGGGGTCCGAGCGTGGATTCCACTTCCGAAGCAACCCCGAGGTGAGAGCATGAGTGAGGCGAGCGCTGAGCGCGTGCCCGTAGAGGCGGGATTCTTCACGATTCCCGACGACCGGTCCGCATCGCCACAACTGTTGGGTTCCAAATGCGTCGAATGTCGCGAGTACTTCTTTCCCCGTCGCCCGATTTGCGCCAAGTGCCTGGCCCACGGCTGCGAGGATGTGACGCTGAGCTCCAGGGGAACGCTCTACACCTACACCTACGTTCACTTTCCGCTGATGAACTCGCAGCGCGCCGACCACGGTGGCTACGGTGTCGGACAAGTGGACCTTCCGGAAGGTCCGCGAATCCAGGCTGTGCTCTCCGGCGGAGAAAACGACTTTCGGATCGGCATGGACATGGAGCTAGAGCTCGAGACGCTGCGCCAGAATCAACAGGGCCAGGACGTCGTCATCTATCGCTTTCGCCCGTTGACAAGTGGAGAGGCGTGAAATGGGGTTGCAGGATGTTGCCGTTCTCGGCGTTGGAACGACCCGCTTCGGGGTCTACCCGGACAAATCGAACATCGTTCTCGCTCGGGAAGCCGGTGTGGCGGCGCTAAAGGACGCGGGTATCTCCTTCGCAGAGGTGGGTGAGGCCTTCGTCGGATATCTCTTCAGCGCACCCATGACGGGAATTCGCGCCATGAAGGAATTCGGTCTCACCGGTCTTCCGGCAACCCACGTGGAGAACGCATCGGCAACAGGCCTCGTGGCCTTTCGCGACGCCGCGTGGGCCGTCGCCAGCGGCCGTTGCGACGTCGCCATGGCGCTCGGCTTCGACAAGATGAGCGAAGCCATGCGCGGCGGCGGCCGCGGCCAGGGCCGTGACAGCATCGACAACGTGATCCTGCCCGCCGCCTACTTCTCGCTCTGGGGCATGCGCCGCATGCACGAGCGGGGCACCAAGCCCGAACACTTCGCCCAGATCGCGGCCAAGAACTGGAACCACGGAGCCCTCAATCCCTTCAGCCACCGCCGACCCGACCACGAGGTGACGGTTGAGCAGGTGTTGAACTCGCGCAAGATTTCCGAGCCGGTGACGGCCATGATGACGTGTCCGGTCGACGACGGCGCCGCCTGTGCCATCCTGGCCCGCAAGGATCTGGCACGAAAGCTCCAGCCAGACCGACCCCTCGTCGGCGTGCGTGCCTCGGTGCTCCAGACCGAGACCTACAGCCGCGGTCACACCTTCATGGGTCCTGTCGTCGGTCCGCCGAGCATGACCCGGGACACCGGCAAGCAGGCCTATGAGGAAGCGGGACTCGGCCCCGAGGACATGGATCTCGTGCTCGTTCACGACGCCTTCGCCAACGAGGAACTCGAGTACTACGAGCTGCTCGGCTTCGCCGCCGAAGGCGAGGCCGAGAAGCTGTTGGAGGAGGGCCACACGAAGCTGGGTGGGCGAATTCCGTTCAACACCGATGGTGGATTGATCGCTCGCGGCCATCCCGGTGGACCCACCGGACTGGCGCAGATTCACGAGCTGGTGGTCCAGCTGCGCGGTGAGGCCGGTCGCCGCCAGGTCGACGGCGCCCGTACCGCCATGGCCCAGCTGGTGGGTGGCGGCAGCGTCTGCGCCATCAGTATCCTCCAGCGGGATTGAATCGTGCTGCCCGAGAAAGAACCCGCTCGCGAATTTCGCCTGGCCGAAGCAGGCGATGACCCATGAAGTTCTGGCAGTCGCTTTCTTTCACCGAGACCGAACAGCTGTGCGACCTGGCGCAGATTGCCGAGGGGGCCGGATTCCACGGCGTCTTCGTGTCGGATCATGTATTCCACGCCGAAAAGCTCGAGTCGAAGTACCCCTACTCGGAGGACGGCCGCCCGCCCTTCGGGCCCGAGACCGAGTGGCCCGAACCCTGGGCCGCGATCGCGGCCATGTCCGCAGTGACGAAGACGCTGCGCTTCAACACGGCAGTCTACATCGCGACCCTGCGCCACCCACTCGTGGTGGCGAAGTCGGTTGCGACGGCGGCCGTTCTCTCGGGCGGCCGCGTCGCACTCGGCGCCGGCGTCGGCTGGATTCGCGAGGAGTACGACCAGCTCGGTCAGGACTTCAAGACCCGGGGAAAGCGTCTCGACGAGATGATCGAGGTGCTGCGCAAGGTCTGGGCGGGTGGCATGGTCGAGCACCATGGTAGCTACTACGACTTCGATCGGCTCCAGATGTCACCGCCGCCGCCGCCCGTCCCCATCTACATCGGGGGTGCTAGCGAACCGGCCCTGCGTCGGGCTGCGCGCAACGATGGCTGGCTTGGAAGCGGGAACGCACCCGAAGAGATTCCCGGACTCGTCGAGAAGCTTATGGCGTACCGGAAGGAGCAGGGTGTTGCCGGCGAACTCGACATCATCGTGGCCGTCACCGCGCCGCCGAGTCCCGATCTCGTGCATCGGCTGGAAGACGCGGGGGCGACCGGGCTGATCGGCTATCCGCTGCTCTACACGATCGGGCCGGGAACCAGCATCGATCAGAAGCGTGTGGCGCTCGAGCAGTACGGGAACGAGATTATTTCGAAGAGCTGACGGCGGACGGATTCTGCATCGGCGGAGCCAGCCACCTCGACAGGAAGCCGATCACGTGCCGTTTGTACTCGTCGGGGTGTGAGGCAAAGAGCTGCCCGTGTCCACCGCCCTCGACGATCCACAGCTCCTTCGGCTCGCCGGCCGCAGCGAAGAGTCGTTCCGCCTCTCCCGATGGCACGAGCGCGTCGTCGGTGCCTTGGATCAGAAGAATTGGTCGCGGTGCGATGCGGTCGATCACGTCCAGCGGCTCCGGCTCGCCGAGCACGCCCAGTCTCATGAAGGTGAAGTCACGAATTGCCGCGATCAGGCGGTCGGATGCGAACCAGCGCCGGTCGGGAGACTGGAGCATCACGTCTTCTATGTGACCCCAGGAAGCGTCGGCAATCACTCCGTCGATCCGGGTATCTCCGGCCGCCGCCAGGATCCCGCTGGCCGCGCCCATCGAGACCCCGAGGACGACTACGCGTCTCAGGCGGCGCTTCGTCTTCATGTACGTGACAGCGGCGCTCACGTCGTGCATTTCGCGAAAGCCAAATCCCAGTCCCCGTCCGAATCCGTCGCTGGCGCCGTGATCGCGCAGATCGAACAGCAGCACGGGATAGCCGGCCTCATTCAAGAACGGGAGCAGAGGGAGGAATCCGCTGCGATTGCTTCCGGCACCGTGCACGGTGATGACGCCGCCGTTCATGCCCCGGCTTCCGGGCACGAACCAACCTCGCAAGGTCTCGCCGGCAGCCGTCGGAAACGCGACGTCTTCATAGCCCAGCCCGAGCTTGTGAGGGTCCGCCTCAGCCGGACGTGGATACTCGTAGAAGTCGGGCTTCAGCATGCGCTCAGAGCCGATCCAGATCGCCGCGACTCGCAGCGAAACGACTCCGACCAGGACGATGAGCAGGATCAGGAAAACGCGACTCGGCCGCATGGCGGCGGCATGGTATCTAGAATGGAGCGATGAAGCTCGACCCGGCAGCGCACGGCCTCTCCGTTTCAGAATCGCGGCCGCCGATTCCCGGCGGCGGACCCCAGAGCGTGGTCGCGGTGCTGGATGTCGGGACGGCGGAGTTCCCGGACCGCGAAGCGCTGGTCGGCCGCCGCGGCCGGTTCAGCTACGCCGAGCTCGACCGCGAGGCCCATCGCGCCGCCCACGCCCTTCGGTCCCTGGGTCTACGGCCGGGTGACCGCGTTGCCGCCTGCCTCCCCAACGACGTGGACATCGTGGTCGCCTTCCTGGGCGCAATGCGGCTGGGCGCCATCTGGGTCGGGCTGAATCGGGCCCTGGCCGGGCCCGAGAAGGCCTACCTGTTGCGCGATTCCGGCGCGCGGCTGCTTCTTTCGACCCGCGCAGGGATCGACGTGATCACTCCCGAGCGCGGATCGCTGCCCGACCTCGAGCGCATCGTCGCCATCGACTCCGAGAACGGTCTCGACGAGTGGCTGGCCGCTCTCCAGGCGGCCGACGAGACGCCGTTCCCACGCGACGCGGTCGATGCCTTTGGCCCGGCTGCCATCGCCTACACCAGCGGAACGACGGGCCATCCCAAGGGCGCCGTCCACAGCCAGCACAACATGCTGCTGCCGGGTTCGGTATCGCGTTCGATCGGTCGCTACTCGGCGGATGTGCGCAAGGGGGTGGTGCTGCCCCTGACGATCCTGAACCTCGTCATCCTCGGACCGCTGGTGGCCTTCCAGATCGGGAGCTGCTGCATCTGCATCGATCGGATCGATCCGCTGGGGCTCGCTGCATGGATCCGTCAAGAGCGCGTCGGGAACTTCGCGGGCGTTCCCACCCTCTTCCACGACCTTCTGACCCACCCAGACGTGAAGCCCGAAGACCTGGCGTCTCTGGTTCAGCCCGAGGTTGGCGGGGCCGAGTGTCCCGAGGAATTCCGCAGTCTCTATCGGGAGCGATTTGGCTCCGAGGTACGCATCGGTTATGGCATGACCGAGGCGCCGACGGCCGTCACCTGGTCCGAAGGCAAGCAAGCGCCCCAACCCGGTCTCTGTGGTGCGCCGCTTCCCCAGCTCGAGATCGTGATCCGCGGCGAAGACGGAAGGCTGTGCGAAACCGGCGAGGTCGGCGAGATCTGCGTCGCTCCAGCGCGCGAGGGTCCGTGGGCCGGCGTGTACACCCCGATGCTCGGTTACTGGAACCAGCCCGAGGCGACCGCCGAGGCGCTGCGCGACGGTCTGTATCACAGCGGCGATCTGGGTCTGCTCGCTGAGGACGGCAACCTCTACATCCGTGGCCGCCGCAACGATTTGATTCTGCGCGGCGGGGCCAACGTCTATCCGGCCGAGGTCGAGCGAGTCCTGCAGGACGACCGCCGGGTGGCCGCAGCAGCCGTCCTCGGTATTCCCGACGACCGTCTGGGTCAGCGCGTGGTGGCGGCCGTGCAGCTCGAGTCGGGCGAACAGGCCAGCGCCCAGGAGCTGTTGGAACACGTCTCGGGCCAGCTCGCCCGCTACAAGGTTCCCGACCGGATCGCCTTCGTGAAGGAGATGCCGCGCAACGCGATGTCGAAGATCGTGAAGCGAGAGCTCGAGGGGCTCTTCAGCGATCCCGCTTAGCGCATTCTGTGTCGACATCGCGGCGCGAGCTGAAGGTCTGCTGCTTGGTTCCGTCGTCGGCCACGAGTCTCTTGCTTTCGCAGACCTCCAACGAGTTGTGGATTCGAACCGAGTGCGGCTCGAGCCCTTCCGGTCGATTCGACCCGAACCCGCTATTCTGAAGCGCTCACGATGCCCCTCATCCCAGCTGCGGTCCAGACCGCGATCCGAGGAGAAAGCGATGAAGATTCGGGTGGACGTCGACGTGTGTGTCGGTCACGGTCGCTGCTACGTGCTTGCCCCGGAAGTCTTCGAGGCGGACGAGCATGGCCGCTGCGTGCTGAAGTTCAAGGACGTGCCGCCCGACCTGGAGGAGAAAGCGCGGCGGGGCGAGGAAAACTGTCCGGAGGCCGCCATCTGCATCGACGACGACTAAGCACGCTGGAAGCATCTGAAATCGCTCAATTTCTCCACTCAGAACGCCGAACCCGCCGGCAGTCGCTAGGCTGGCGGTAAGGATCCGGGTACCCGCGATCCGTCCACCCACGAAGCGGGAGTCGATCGAATGGCGGGCGCACTCGAAAACTGGGGAGAGATCCTGCGGACGCAGAATCTGTCCTCGGACAAGCCGATGGATCTGGTCTCGCGCTGGCTGCTGATCACGCGCGCCAGCGTCTTTCCCATGACCATCACATCGGCCGCCATCGGCGGGTTGCTGGCCGTGGGCGCGGAAAGCACCAACTGGGTCTACTTCACCCTGGCACTGATCGGTCTCGTCGTCGCCCATGCGGCGAACAACATGATCAACGACTACTTCGACCTGGAGCAGGGTGTCGATACCGACGTCTACATCCGCACCCAGTACGCGCCTCATCCGATCCTGTCCGGCCTGGTCTCGAAGACGGGTCTGCTGTTGGCCATCGCCGTCACCAACCTGATCGACTTGAGCATTCTCCTCTA